>ENA-OPYH01001011-OPYH01001011.1-human-gut-metagenome-genome-assembly--contig:-NODE-1011-length-16970-cov-6.658942_pt1 | contig 16970 bp, 21 predicted proteins | sample MGYA00241254_ERZ501488 | MGnify/ENA primary metagenome ERZ501488 (study PRJEB25962, sample SAMEA2042660) | human gut metagenome | biome: human gut; feature: human-associated habitat; material: faeces...
TCCTCGCGGGAAATACGCAAATTACGGCGGCAAGCGCACTGGCGCTATCCCTTGGCATCGCCATTCAGAATTTCCCCGAGGGAGCAATCATCTCCATGCCGCTGCGGGCGGAGGGCGAGAGCAAGGGCAGGGCATTTTTCGGCGGAGTGCTTTCCGGCGTGGTGGAGCCCATCGGCGCGGTGCTGACGCTTCTCGCGGCACAGCTTGTGATCCCGGCGCTGCCGTATCTGCTGAGCTTTGCAGCGGGCGCCATGCTCTATGTGGTGGTAGAGGAGTTGATCCCCGAAATGTCGCAGGGAAAGCACTCCAACATCGGCACAGTTTTCTTTGCCGTGGGCTTCAGCGTCATGATGACGCTGGATGTGGCACTGGGATAGGCGCGGCTGTGCCGCAGCAATGCCGGTCTGCATCCGAGGCTCACTTGGCATCGAATGAAAACGCCGGGACGCGGCGACGACCGCTAGGTTTTTTGCATGAAGACCGTTAGAAAAGAAAGGAGTCCCAAGAATGAAACCTGACTACAAAAACTGGATCCCCAAGGAAATGCTGGTTTCGCTCATCGCGGGAACGATGCTGTCGCTTGCGCTGCTGCTCGTTTTCGTCGTATTCGGCATCGGTGTGGGCGGAAAGCTGCGCGTCGTGCTGGGCGTGGTATTCGGCATCGCCTTTGTCGTCTGTGCAAAGTACACCCAGTGGTGTGTGTATGCCTATCGGAGCTTTTCCTATGACGGCGAACGCAAGCTCTCAAAGCAGATCATTGACGGCACGGCGGAGCATATCACGCTGCCGGAGGGCGGCGTGGGGCTGGACATCGGCTGCGGCAGCGGCGCGCTGACCGTTGCCTGCGCAAAGCGCAATCCCCAGGGGAAAATGATCGGTATCGATCGCTGGGGTAAGGAATACGCCTCCTTCAGTCTGTCGCTGTGCGAAAAAAACGCCGCTACGGAGGGCGTGAAAAACGCTTCGTTCCAACGTGGGAACGCCGTGAAGCTGGATTTTCCCGACGAGAGCTTCGACGCGGTGACCAGCAACTATGTCTATCACAATATCACAGGGGCAGACAAGCAGGAACTTCTGTTGGAAACACTGCGGGTTCTGAAAAAGGGCGGAACGTTTGCCATCCATGACCTGATGTCGCCTCGCAGATACGGCGATATGCAGGCGTTTGTCCAAAAGCTCAGGGATATGGGCTATGAGCGCGTGGAGCTGATCGACACGACCGGCGGCAGCCTTATGACACCCGCAGCCTTATGACACCCAAGGAGGCCAAACGCCTGATGCTTCGCGGCTCAACATTGCTGCTGGGAATTAAGTAAAGCATCGATGACATCAGCAATGCTGGTCTGCATCTGAGGCTTACTTGGATGAGAACCATGGCATTGGGGCGCGGCGGCAGGCGGTGATCCTCTCTCAGGAGCCGCTGGACGAAAAAGCCTTTCGCGCTGTCATTGACGCCACCGGTTATGCCACGGGGGATATCCAAACGAAGATATGCGAAAAGAAGGAGCCGTTCCCGTTCTTGAAGAAGTAGTCGGTGATCTTTGAAGAGCCGCCTTCGGGCGGCTTCTCAAGGACTATATGGTTAGAGCATGCTAACCAATAAACATTCAAAGGAGGCGAGAGCAAATGTCCGAAGAAATACTAGTCAGGCAGGGCGCGCCCACGCTGGCGGACATCAAGACGGGGAGCTTGTTTCCCTGCCCCTGCGAGAACCGCGAGGCGCTGCTCGCCGACATCCGGCAGCTGAACCGGCGGCTGTCGCCCAAGGGGCCGTGCCTGCTGCCGCTCCACTTTCTGCTGGGGCAGGCGCTCCTTTTACCTATACCGCCCCGCCGGACTGCGGCGGAATTTACGGAATGTGCAGGCGTCCGAGCTGCTGCAATGCCGTGCCAGAGCTAAAAGAGGTATCTCCCGGTCATCTTGTGCGCTGTATCAGCATACCGGAGGTGCATCTATGAGCGAAATTCTGCTTGAGGCCAAGGGGCTGGCAAAGGAGTTCACTCTGAAAAACAGAAAAAAAGTACACGCCGTTTCCGACGTGTCACTTGAGATATTCAAGGGTGAAACTCTTGCCCTCGTGGGTGAGTCCGGCTGCGGCAAATCGACACTTGGACGAGCGCTTATCCGGCTCATAAAGGCGACGTCTGGAGAGATACGTTCGGCGGAACTAATATCACCGCGCTTAGTGAGAATGACTTCGGCCCATACCGTCGTCGTATGCAGCTCATATTTCAGGATCCCTACGCCTCCCTTAATCCGCGCATGACCGTGCGCGACATTGTGGCGGACCGCTGAAAACGCACAAGCTCTGCCACACAAGGGAGGAAATGACCGAACGCGTGCCCTCGCTTCTGCGCGACGTCGGTATCCCGGAGGAGTTCCTCTTCCGCTACCTCCACAAGTTCTCCGGCGGGCAACGCCAGAGGATAGGTATTGCCCGCGCCATCGCCCTCGACCCAGTACTCATTGTCTGCGATGGTCCGGTTTCCGCGCTTGATGTTTCGGTTCAGAATCAGATACGCTCCTGTTATTGATATTTTTATATTTTTTCGAAAAAAATGAGCACCTACCTACGCAAGCAACGTAGAAAGGTGCCCAATTCCGTAGGGAGAGAAAAAATGGCTATTCTAATCACAAATTCTTTTCCATCTCGATTAGGTTGTCCTCACCGCCTCTGTTTCGATAGCCGAAGCGGTAAGTATAGCCCATCTTTTCATAGAATGGCGTGGCGGTCACAGAAGATGTGAGCCATACGCGACCTGCAATTGTGCATAGTTCATCACTTTCCAACACTTCAAAAAGCTTCCGTCCGTACCCCCGCCCTATATACTCTGGAAGCAAGAACGCGGCAACGATCTCTGGCGTATTCTCATCAGGAACTACCGAGCCGCAACCGATAATCTTACCATCATGCCAAAGCACATAGGTATGACCCGCTTTTGCGATTTCTGCAATCGTATCAGGTTCATATTTGCCATAGAGATACGCGATCTCATGAGAAGGGCAGTCTGTAGCATTTACCTCCACCAGTGTACGGCGGATGAGGGAAGAAATCGGATGCTCGTTGCCGCTACAAAAAAGCTTTATCTCCACACACAACATCAGGTGTTGGGATAGGGCTCTAAAAATGCGTGGAAGTGACGCATAGGCAGGTTCGTGCCCCAAACAATACGCATATTGGGGATACTCTCACGATCCTCATAGAGTGCCTTTACAGCAGCAATGACATAGTCCAGATGCTCCTTGGTCAGACGGCTGCGGTCGATGGCGAAACGTACCACGTTGGCTACCTCTGCCTGTTGCTCGGGCGTCTTGAGGTCGTACTCCATGGAGTAGTCACCCAGCTCGGAGGTGCGGATACCGTAGCGGCGGATCAGCTCGACGGAGAAGCCCTGACCGGCAAAGGTGTCGTGACCGCGCTTGCCATCGAAGAACTCATCCATATTGATATAGACGGCATGGCCGCCAGCGGGCAGCACCACGCCTTTGACGCCGGCATCGTAGAAGCCCTCAGCCAGATAGTTGCACTGTGCCACGCGCTCTTCCATGTAGTTGAAGTCGCAGCTTTCGTACATACCAACAGCCAGCGCCATAATGTCACGGCCGGACATGCCGCCATAGGAGTCGTTGCCATAGCAGGAGATCTGCTTGACCTTCAGGCGAACGCCCACGTCCATCTTCGTGGTCCCGTCTTCATTGAAGTCGGAGAAGTTCTTCCAGAATAGGCCCTTGTCGCGGAAGGCCAGCATACCGCCCATGTTGGCGTGGCCGTCCTTTTTGGCGGACATGCAGAAGCCGTCGCAGTAGGAGAACATCTCGGTAGCGATCTCGGCGATGGATTTGTCGGCATATCCATCTTCGAACTTCTTGATGAAATACGCGTTCTCAGCCCAGCGGGCAGCATCCAGAATGTAGGGGATGTTGTTCTTATGCGCGATCTCGCTGACTGCACGCAGGTTGGCCATGGACACGGCCTGACCACAGACGGGGTTGTTTGTGATACAGGAGAAAATCAGCGGGACATTATCTACACCAACAGCATCAATGAGCTCCTGGAGTTTATCCAAGTCCATATTGCCCTTAAAGGGATTTTTCTCATAGCGGCCGTCCTCGGGAACCTCATACAACAGTTGCTTATTGTACAGATTGCGAGGGATAGAGCCCATTTGCTTGATGTTGCCCTCAGTGGTGTCAAAGTGACCGTTGGAGGGGATGGTGAAGATCTTACCGGGATAACGCTCGGCGAGAATCTTCTTCACGATTTCCATCAGCACAGATTCGGCAGCACGGCCTTGCTGAATGATGAAAGTATTGGGGCGCTCCATCTGGGCAGCACCACCATTAAAGAGACCACCCTCATACTCACGGAGATAGACTTCTTCTATCATTTTCTCCACATCGCGGCAGTCGGTACGGACCAGATCCAGAATCTTCTTCCAGTTCTTCTCGCCGCCGCGCTCAAAGATGTCGCGAAATGTATCCAGCAGCACATAATAGCCGGTATTGCGGCCATAGGCTTCATCGCCCATAAAGAGAGCTGCCCATTGGTGGTTGGTCATGGCAGTGGTACCGGAGTCGGAGAGCATGTCCACCGTCAGCATGCCAGCGGGGAAAGCAAACTCATTGTAGTGCAGTGCTTTCAGCACACGTTCACGCTGTTCTACCGTCACATCGGGGATGTCGCGGACAGCAAAAGAAAAATGATGGGGCGCAGGAACGGGTAATGTGTACTTGTTATTCATGATACTGACCTCCATGATTGATGCCGCATTGCGGCGTGAATTTAGAGGATACCCCGGTCGGTGTTATAAAACACTTGGCGGACAGCATCGCAGATATAATCGCGTAAAGAGAGGGGCCTGCCCCGAAGTTAGAGGTAGCAAGAACAGGGCAGGACCCCCTGGAAATGAACGATGCAAGTTAGAGAGTAATTACTTGCTCTTTGCCAAAACAGCACAGAGCAGTCGATAGGTACGCTCTGTGGAGGCAATGCTCAGGTGCTCATTAGGAGTATGAACATCACCCATGTTGGGGCCGATGGATACACAGTCCAGATTCGGGATACTGTCAGAGAACAGGCCGCATTCGATGCCGGCGTGTACAGCATCCACGGTGGCTTCCTTGCCGAACAGTTCCTTATAGCATACCAGTACCTGTGTGAAATACGGCTGCCCGGAGATTGTGGCCGGCTTTTGCCGCGCGGATGACGAGGCCTACGGGCATATGCATCCAAAGCTCAAATGGGGACGGACAAAGACGCTCGGACAGGGCGGAGACTGCTGTGATTTCAGACTGACGATAGAGTAATGACCCTATGGAAAGACTGATGAGATACAAGACCCTCCAATGCTTTCTTGCGGCGCTGATTATGATTGCGTTCCTCGCTCCTTCTGCATATGCATCCGGTGCACCGGACACATATGAGGCAAGCGCAAACGCTGTTTCCGAAAAATATATTGGCAAAACGGTTCCGGGCGCGTGTGTCGTAATTTCGGAGCATGACAATTCGGTATTTGCGAAGGGGTATGGCTTTGCTGATTTAGAGAACAATACGGCCATCGACCCGGAGACCACGGTTTTTGAATGGGGTTCCATATCAAAGACCTTTGTGTGGGTCAGCGTGATGCAGCTTGTTGAGGATAGGAAAGTCGATCTGGAAACGGATATCCGCACCTATCTGCCGGACAGCTTTTTGAAAAATCTGCGATTCGCTGAGCCGGTTACTTTACTCCACCCGATGAACCATACGGCAGGATTTGAGGAAGAATTGCTGGATTTGCGCTATTACAGCGCGAGTGAGGAAATCCCCTTCAAAGAAGTACTATGTAGCAGGTATAGGAATTGCAGCGGCCATCTGCGGGATTTTCACGGGATTCAGCTATGTTGTAAAGAGAAAAGCCAGAGCATCGGTCCTTACGATTGTTTTATTTGCATTGCAAATTATAGCTGCGTGGATGCTCGGATTCTTAACAGTAGTATAAATTAACAGAAAACGGAGGAATGGATTTATGGACGAAAAGAAAAAGTGGACGGTTAAGGATGTTATTACAACGGTATTGCTTTCCGCAGTGCTGATCGTGATTCAGTTGGTCGTCAATATGGTCTGCATGGCCAACGACTTTGTCAGCATGGTGCTGTCGGTGGGGATCACCATGTTCCTCTGCGCGCCGGTCTATATGCTCATGGTCAGCCGGATCGGCAAGCGGTTTGTGACGCTGATCTATATGACGATTCTCGGTGTGATTTTCCTGCTGATGGGAAACTGGTTCTTGCTTCCTTATTATGTTCTCGTGGGAATCCTCTGCGAGGCGATTCTCTGGAAGGACGGCTCCTGCCAAAAGCCGAAACGGCTGACCGCCGCCTGGACGGTGGCAAGCCTGCTGTACAACGGGGTCAATCTGCTCCCCATCTGGTTCTTCTGGGACACCTACTACGATTTTGCGCTGGCAAGCGGCATGGAGCAGAGCTACATCGATTCCTATGTGCGTTACTACACCTCTCCCGGCTGGCTGGCCTTTATTCTGCTGTTTACGACGCTGATGGGCTTTTTAGGCTGCATGGTGGGCAGTCGGCTGATCCGCAGGCATTTTCAGAAGGCCGGCGTTCTATGAGGGCGGATGCATCCTTTGCGGTGCCGGTCAAGCTGTGGGCGCTGCTGTGCGTCTTTGCCGGAGTGACCATCGGCGGGAATGTGCTGCTTACCTGCATCCTGACCGGCGGCGCGCTTCTTTATCTCGTCTTACAGCGGAACTTCTGCCTTGCCGCGTCCTATGGCTGCTTTTATCTGCTGCTGGCGCTGCTGCTCTACGGTATCCGCTTCCACGGGCTGCACATGCCGGTCTTTTCGGAATTTTATGTTCTGATGTTCTGGAATCTGTCACCGATCTTTCTGGTGTCATGGGATCTGATCACCACGCCGCCGGGAATGCTCTCCGCGTTTTTATCCCGCCTCCGTATGCCCACCCCGTTCATTCTCGGGCTTCTTGTGGTCTTTCGCTTCTTCCCCACCATGCGGGCGGAACTAAAGGGTGTGGGCAGGTCGATGAAAAACCGAGGGCTGACCGCGGCGGGGCAGCTGCTCGCGCATCCCGTACAGAGCATGGAATTTGTGCTGATTCCGTTTCTTCTTCGGGTATTGCAGCTTGCCGATCAGCTTTCCGTTTCCGCCGTTGCAAGGGGCGCGGAGCGTCCGGGCGTGCGCGGCAGCTATTATGAAAAAAGGGCCGGGGTGCGGGATCACATCGCGGCAGCCGCATGTGCGATAGTCACGGCTTCCTATTTGGTTTTGGAAAGGAGCATGGCATGATCGAGCTTACACGCGCTTCTTTTCAATACGAAAACTCAGACAGAGGCGTGCGGGACATCTCCCTTTTGGTAAAAAGCGGCGAATGCGTCGTGCTGACGGGGCTCTCCGGCTGCGGCAAGACCACCGTGACAAGGCTTGTCAACGGGCTTGCGCCGTCCTATTATCCCGGAGCCTTCAGCGGAAGCGTGAGGATAGACGGCAAGGACATATCAAGGCTTTCCACATGGGAGATCGGGCGTTTGGTGGGAAGTGTTTTTCAGGACCCCAAAAGCCAGTTCTTTTCCTCCGAGCTTGCCGGAGAGGTGGCCTTTCCCTGCGAGAATTACGGCCTGTCCGCCCGGGAAATACGGGAGAGGACGGATGCCGCCATAGAGGCATTGAAGCTGTCCCGTCTGAAAGACAGGGCAGTTGACGTCCTCTCAAGCGGGGAAAAGCAGCGGGCAGCTATTGCGTCCGTATATGCCATGAAGCCAAAGGTCTTTGTGTGCGACGAGCCGACGGCCAACCTCGATGCCGCCGGGACAAGGCAGCTTGCGCAGACCCTACGGCAGCTCAAGGAGCAGGGCTTTACTCTGCTCCTCGCGGAGCATCGCATCGACTGGCTGATGGGGATCGCAGACCGGTTTTTATATCTGCGGGATGGTAGAATAGCGGCCGAGTATACACCGGAGGATTTGCGCCTTCTGCCGGAAGCGGACATCTTAGGCATGGGTCTGCGCTCTCCGCACGAGGGAAAGAGCCTTCCCGCGCCCTCCGTATTGGACGAAAGCCCTGCCGTCTTGAAGACAGCAGGGCTCTCGAAAAGAATACGCAAAGAAGTCATTTTCGATGATATTTTCCTCGCCTTTCCGAAAGGCAAAGTGACCGCCATAACGGGGCAAAACGGCGCGGGGAAAACCACCCTTGCGCAGATCCTCTGCGGGCTGGCGAAGCAGACAAGGGGGCATATCCTGATAGACGGAAAAAAAGCAAGAACGGCCGTCCGGCGCAGGGAGATCTATTACTGCGGCAACGACACGTCAACGCAGTTTTTCACGGCAAGCGTGGCGGAGGAGCTGCTGCTGAATACCGAATTGACGGAAGAAAACAAAGACCGTGCCAGACATTTGCTGAAAGAATTTGGGCTTTACGAGTACAGGGACGCGCACCCGTCCACCCTGTCCGGCGGACAGAAGCAGCGCCTTGCCATTGCCTGCGCCATCTTTTCCGGCCGCGGGATATTGATACTCGATGAGCCCACCAGCGGTCTTGACGGGCAGAATATGCGCCTGATCGCGGAAAGGCTGAAAAGCGAGGCGCGGAACGGCAGAACCATTCTCGTGATCACCCACGACAGGGAACTGATCGAGAGCTGCTGCGATACTGTGTGTGGAATCTTTAAGGTGGAAACAGATGAAAGATAAAAATCGGCTAAACTCAGATACCGTCGTTATGCTTTGAACCGACCCGTATGAGATCCGGCTGATGCAAAATCCATATGATGCGGCGGTTGGGTGAGCCAAGGAAACAGGATCGGGAGTGATTACGCAGAAAATGCGCCATGCCACATTGCAGTAGTGGTACGGCGCATTTTTTATTTATCGGGTCACATGACTGTCAGCCGAGTCCGTAGATCAGCAGTGAAATACCACAGGCGAGCAGACTGACTGCCGAGCCAATCAGGAGCTGCGGCAGGGTGTGGCGCGACAGCTTCAGCGAGGATCGATAGACCGCTGCGATCAGCAGCACAGACGGTATAATAAAAAGCGGATGAAGCTTCCATGTCAGCAGAAACGCAGGAGCCGTTGTGCTGCAGGCATGGCCACTTGCGTGCCACTTGAAAACGGTGTTGAGAATCAGCAGTGCTGCAATGGAAATGACATAGGAGAGGAAGAGAATGTGGACGAACCAGGAGGACGGGGTCAGCATTGACCAGAGAAACCCGCACAGGTATCCGATGGCACTGCATACCAGCGCCGTGCTGCGCTGTCCCTTTCTCCGATCCTTTCCAATGCGGAATATCTCCCGTATAGGATATGCAGCCATGGGAATGAGCAGCAAAAACAACTCGCACAGGAGCAACTCCCGCAGTGTCAAAAGCTTCGCAGGGACATACATCAGAAACGCTGTTATACCGATGACGATGGGTGGCAGGGTCAGAATGCGCACGATCAGATGAAAGATCCCGGCGCCTCTTCCCTTTTCGTTGGTTGCGCCTTCTTTCATGACTCAAAGCCCAGCATGATCCCGCCGCGCTCGGCGTAATAGCTGCACAGTCCCCGCAGCGGATAGCTTCGCACATCCGCCTCTGGAAACCGCTGCTGGATCTCGGTGCAAAGCTCCAGTGCAAGCGCCGCATTCTGACAATGCCCGATTCGAACCTTTCCGCCCTTGTAGCCAAGCTCCACCATTTCGCTCAGCATAAACTGCCGCGCTTTACGAGCCCCACGGCACTTTCCAAGCATCTCAAGCGTACCCTCGGCACTGGCCTGCCCGATGGCGCGGATCCCGAGGACGCTTGCCATTGTTGCGGCGAGCTTGCTGACACGGCCGTTCTGTGCAAGATTGTGCATGGATTCCAATGCAAAAAGCAGGTGTGTATGGGCCTGATATGTATTCAAGGCTTCGCATGCTTTATCAAAATCCGCATGAGAACGCAGCTCATACAAAGCCCTTTCAATGAGAAGGGCGATTTCAGGTCCGGCGGAAAGGGAATCCACAACACAGATGCGCCGGGCCGGGTTGCGTTCCTCACAATTCTTCTTTGCCACGCAGGCAGCATTATAACTGCCTGAAAGAGCGCTGGTAATGGTAAAGGCAATCACATTGCCGCTCTCACCGAATGCGCTTTCCCAGTCTGCGATGTTCGGACAGGCACTGTAAGATCGCCCCTTGGTTTCGCGGAGCGTACTGACCATCGCGTCAACATCAAGATTGGCGTCATCGCAAAACTCCTCAGTGTCAGTGCGTATGGAGAGCGGAACACTGACGAAGTCCGCTCCATCCAGTGTGAGAAGGTCGCAGCTGGAGTCTGCGACGATACGAAACTGATTCATGGTATGTCCTCCAAATAGCAAGAAACATTTCAACCGACTTTGAAAGCCGACACCGAAATTCTATCAGGTTTTTATCATTCCGTCAACGGTTTTTAGAAAACCGATAAAAAGATTTTGTAAAACCATTGAAAGATTGATGAGAGCCGTGTATAATGGCCACATAGAGAAGGGAGTGAATAACATGATAGAGGCTATTGAGGGCTTTCACTTACCGCGGTATGCACAGATTCCGGATGTCGGGCTTTATCTGGAGCAGGTGGTACGCTATGTCAACACACACCTTGCGCCGTTGGGGGAACCGGAGCTGACAAGCTCCATGGTGAGCAATTACGTGAAGCAGGGGCTGATCTCCTCCCCTATAAAAAAGTCATACACAGCGGAGCACCTTGCACGGCTCCTGTTTATCGCCGTAGTCAAGCCCGTTGTCCCGTTGGAAGGGCTTCGAATGATGTTCAGTATACAGGGGGACAACTATACCCTCCCGACCGCATATGACTATTTTTGTGACGAGTTTGAGAATATGCTCGGCGCAGCGTTCGGCTTAGCTCCCGCAAGAGAGGGCCTCGGCGAGACACAATCCGACGCAAAGGATCTTCTCCGCAACACGATCGTAGCCACTGTCAACAAGGTCTATCTGGATCGGTATCTGGAAGAATATCAAAAGCAGAGGGAAGAAGCTTCCGATGAACGGTAAGCATCGGCGCAGGGCGTTGAATAAGCATATACATACCACGAGCAGTCAGTGGGGACTCACCGGGATTTCCGCTGATTAGCTTTTAACTTCCAAAGGCTTTGCTCACAAAGGACCGTGATGCGGTCGTTACTCAAGCGTTAGGATTTATTGCAACGTAATGAACCATAAATGCATTCGTAGAAAAGCTATATATTTGCACGGGAAACGATAAGCAGCAGTACCCCGGACGCCTGAGCGTCCGGGGTACTGCTTATATCGTAATCAAAGCAAGACACTGAATTTCCGGTCGATACAGCCCTAATGCCTCAGTTCACAAACGCCGCGTTACCCAGCCGGTAGTACCGGCAGCCGTCCTCCTCGTACCATTCAAACGTACCCACCACGGTGATCTCCGCCCCCAGCTCCGGATAATCATCGGGATAGACAGGCCTTCCGGCAAGGGCAAACTCCAGCCCCTGTGCGCAGCAGGCGGTGGCATCGGCAATCATGCAGGCGAAGAACATTTTGCCCGGGATAAAAGCACCGTTTTCGTCGGTGGCCTGGTATATGGTGAACTGCCCCTGCATTTTGACGGTTTTTCCGATGTAGTTATCCGGGAAGGAGATCATGCTGTTGACCTCGGAATAAACCATGATGCCGCTGAGTGCGGTCAGGTCAATGTCGAGCGCGGCGGTGTCTTCTGCATCCTCCGCAGCGGGCTTTTGTGTGGTGTCCTCACGGCCGCAGGCAGCGAGAGTGCAGAGCAGCAGGGCTGCCAACAGCAGGCAAAGCAGTTTTTTCATCTACGAATACCTCCGAATATCGTGCCTGCCAGCCACGACAGACCGAAAGCACCGATCTGAACGGCGACGATGGTCGAACCCACCGGCGTACCGGCGAGGATCGATACCAGAATGCCGATCAGCGCACAGAAAACCGAAAGGGCTGCCGCGCAGATCGTCACGCTGCGAAAGCTCTTGAACATCCGCATGGCGGACAGCGCCGGGAAGATCACCAGGGCGGAGATCAGCAGGGAGCCGACCAGATTCATGGCCAGCACGATGATGACCGCAACGACGACGGCGATCAGCAGGTTGTAAAGCCCCGCCTTCGTGCCGGCCGCTCTTGCGAAGCTCTCGTCAAAGGTCACGGCGAAGATCTTATTGTAAAACAGGAGGAATACCGCCACCACCAGCACCGACATTCCCACGCACAGCCACACCTCTACGGGGGACAGCGTCAGGATGGATGTCGAGCCGAACAGCGTGCTGCACACATCGCCGGAAAGATTGGACGAGGTGGAAAAAATGTTCATCAGCAGATAACCGACAGCCAAAGAACCGACAGAGATCATGGCGATAGCGGCGTCGCCCTTGATTTTCGTATTCTGCCCGGTGCGCAGGAGCAGCACGGCACTGAGGATGGTAATGACCATTACAAGGGGCATTTTGTTGGTGATCTGCAGCACGGCGGCAATCGCCATTGCGCCGAACGCCACGTGGGACAGACCGTCGCCGATGAAGGAAAACCGTTTCAGCACCAGCGTTACGCCCAGCAGGGAGGAGCACAGCGCGATCAGCACACCGACAATGAGCGCATAGCGGACAAAGGGATATGCCCAATAGAGAGCCAGCTTTTCCAAGATAGCGGTCATTGGCTGTCACCGCCCTTCTTCGCGTCAAACAGCCGCCCTTGCGGGCTTTGGAGATAGTCCGCCCTTGTCCCAAAGAAAACAGTGTCGCCAATATGCAGAATATGGCTGGCGTATTTAATTGCGGCGGTCATATCGTGGGAGACCATGACCACGGAGATGCCGTCCTCGCGGTTGAGCTTTTCAATGAGTGCATACATTTCTGCCGTCACCTTGGGGTCAAGTCCGGAAACGGGCTCATCAAGAAGCAGCATTTTTTGCGTGGCGCACAGCGCGCGGGCGAGCAGAACCCTCTGCTGCTGCCCGCCGGACAGCTCCCGATAGCAGCGCCGCGCCAGCTGCGTGATCTGCATTTTGTCCATCGCATCAAGTGCAAGCTGCTTTTCTCCTTTGTTGTAAAAGGGTCGGCTGCCGCAGCGCCCCTGACACCCGGAGAGAACGATCTCTCTCACGGATGCCGGGAAGTCCTTTTGTACCACTGTCTGCTGCGGCAGATAGCCGATCTCGTTTTTCCTCAGCCCATCGCCCGTCAAAATTCTGCCGCTGATGGGGGCCTGCAAGCCGAGGATCGTTTTCATAAGGGTACTCTTGCCGGAGCCGTTTTCCCCTACGATGCAGAGATAGTCGCCTGCCAGGAGCTCAAAGCTGAGGCCTTGAAGAACGGGTCGTCCATCGTAGCCGGCACAGAGATTTTGACAAGTGAGCTGAGCCATAGACCTACCTCCTTACCCCAACGCTTCCTTCAGCACGGAGAGATTTTTCTCCATAACGGAAAGGTAGGTGGCGCCGTTTGCCACGTCCTTGGAGGTGGTGGACTGCATGGAATCCATGGTCAGCACCTTTTGCTTCTTCCCGGTGGTGTTCTGGACGATGGTTTCCGCGATCCTGTGCTGTGCGCCCTCGATGGTCAGCACGCAGGGAAGCCCCAGCTCATCCACCTTCTTTGCAAGGAACGAAACGGTTTCAAAGCTGGCCTCGGTTTCAGCGGAGCAGCCCACAAAAGCGGCATAATAGCGCAGACCGTAATCATCCACCAGATAGCGGAACGGGAAACGGTCGCCAAACAAAACGGTCTTATGGGCCGCACCGTCCACGGCTGCCTGATAGTCTGCGTCAAGAGCAGCCAGCTTGTCTCTATACGCCGCGGCGTTGGCTATATAGGTATTCTTGTTGTCCGGGTCGATGGCACACAGCGCATCCGCAAGCGTCACGCAGAGTACTTGGGCGTTCTTCAGGGACAGCCAGACGTGCTCGTCCTTTTCCTCCCCATGGTCGTGCCCCATCAGCTCGTCAAGGATGTCCTCTGCGGAAAGCGCGGCCTTCACAAAAAACGGGTTGGTCTTGGTGCTCATCAGCGCATCGAAGCCGTCGTTGCCGAAGTAGATATGGAAATGCTCCGCCTCGCCCGGCTCGTGGCCGTGGTCGTTGAGCTGCACATATTGGGGCGCATCGGCACTGGTGGTTTCGAACTGATAGCGGACGCTGCGGATCTTGCCCTCGTCATTCAGCTTCGGCTGATAACCGGCATAGGTGTATTCAGCGGAAACGGTTTTTCCGCCTGCATAAATGAAGGTGATCGTGTTCCCGTTGATAGAGATCTTCTCGGCGTCGCATTGCCACGAAGCCTTAAACTTCTCCAAATAGGTGTCCTTTGTGGTCGAGCTGTCCTCGTCCTCCTCCGCCCTGTGTTGGCAGAATTTGTCCAGGTCGCCGTTCAGCAGATAGGGGTGCAGGGACTTCCACGTACCGGCGAAATCCGAGAGGGTGCGATCCTTGATGTCATTCTCTGTGAGCTGTTCATCGTGGCTGTGACCGTGGTCGTGACCGCCCTCCTGCATACCCTCAACGGTCTCCTCCGTTTTCACGGAATCACCCAGCACCTCCAGCAGATTGATGACCTTCATATCTCTGTTGGCGGCGTTTTTCAGAGCATTTTCCACCCAGCCGTCGGACTCGCCGCCCACATAGACGAAGAGGTCGCAATCGGAGATCTTGACAATATCATCGGCGGTGGGCTGATAGCTGTGCAGGTCAACGCCGTTATCCAGCAGCATGGTGACCTCGGCATTATCCGCCTTGTCGCCCAGGATCGCCCTGATCCAATCGTATGCGGGGAAGATGGTGGTGACGACCTTCAATTTGCCGGGTTTTCCGGTATCCTTCGGCTTTCCGCAGCTGGCAAGGACGCCGGCCAGCATCATAAGCGCAAGCAGCAGCGCAGTGATCTTTTTCATAGGCTATATGTACCTCCAGATTATGATAAGAACGTAAAAATGGGCGCAAAAATACAAGGGTATCGGCAACGCCACGAAAGCCTATCCGAAAACGGATAGACTACACCCTTGTAAATAGTTCTTATTTAATCTGAAAGCTTGACCTTGAGTGAAACCAGCGTAAACGTGCGGACAAGCTCCGCACAGGAGGGAATGACCCTGCACGGGGCATATCTGACCACCGCGGCGAAAACCGCGGCAGCACCGGCAAGCTCAATGCTCTTGAGCAGATTTTCGCAGACCTGCAGCTGGTGGCAAATGGCGCAGTCCTCGCCGGAGCAGTTGTGGTTGGCTTCGACCGCAATATAGATAGCGGAGGACAGCATGACAGCCGCCAGCACGGCTGCCAGCAAGCCTGTGATCAAACAAAATTTCTTTGTCATAGCCTGTCCTCCTTCCAAATACTATTCTTCCCGGCAGTCCGCGCAGGTGCCATAGAGAACTGTGTCGGCGGCGTCCAACGTGAATTGCTCACTCTGCGCCAGGTGCTTTGCAAACAGGACGGCGTTGCCGCTTGCCATGTGAAAGGTCCTGCCGCATTTTACACAGCTCATGTGCAGCGCACCCTTGCAGCTCTCGGCGTCAAGGTACTGATAGTAGACCTCCCGCGTGCCGCTCTTGCTGCTGCGCCGCACTTTTTCTTCCGCCTCTAACTGTGCAAGGTTCCGGTATACGGCGCTGAGGCTGATCTTTTCATCCACCAGCGCGTCCGCAATTTGCCGTGCGGACAGCAGCTCATCCGGGTGCCGGCTCAAATAGGCAAGCAGAGCCTTCCTCTGCCGCGTGCTGTAACTGGACAAGTCACCACGCCTCCAATTTGCAATTCATTTGCAATTCAGCATAACATGATGCCGCCCCGATGTCAATATGCAAATTCGTCGCAAATTAACCGTCAGCGCGGATAGTGTCTGCTCCGCTGAAATGGGCTGAGGCAGAGCGGAATGATTCGCGCTCTGTTTTCGGCGGCAAAAAGGCAGCGGCAAATGCCAGGTGAAAAAGAGGTAGAAAAACCTAAAAAGATATGCTTCACACTTATCAAACCCCAAAAGTGCCTTCAGAGCAAAAGGGCTTCATTACGAACAGCGGCTGTCCCTCCGTATGCTTCAGCACATACGGAGGGTCAGCTGGTTTGTGTGGCCTGCTCAGTCGAGCAGGGGCTTTTTTTCTGACGCGTTAACATATCCGTGCCCGGCCTATCCCTCAAACAAATTCAGAAGGTATCCGTAGCCCTCGGCCTCCATTTTCGCGTAAGGCACGAAGCGCAGGGCAGCGCTGTTGATGCAGTAGCGCACGCCGTTGGGCGATTCCGGATCGCCGGTGAACACATGACCCAGATGGGAGTCACCGGCGCGGCTGCGCACCTCCGTGCGGCGCATGCCGTGGCTCAAGTCCTCCCGTTCCACCACAGCAGGGTTCTCGATGGGCTTTGTGAAGGCAGGCCAGCCGCAGCCGCTTTCAAACTTATCCGTAGAGGAGAACAGCGGCTCGCCGGTGACGATGTCCACATAGATGCCCTTTTCAAAATTGTCCCAGAGCTCTCCGGTAAAGGCGCGCTCCGTGCCACTCTCCTGCGTGATGCGGTACTGCTCCGCCGTCAGCGTGTCCCGGATGGTCTCCGCCGCCGGCTTCCGGTAGTCGCCCGGATCGATGCGCAGCCTGGAGAATAGCTCCATCTCCGCCCGGGGGATGTGGCAGTAGCCGTTGGGGTTCTTTTCTAAGTAGTTTTGGTGATATTCCTCGGCGGGATAGTAATTCCTCAGCGGACCGATCTCCACAAAGAATTTCTCGCTGCGGCCCCGCTCGATGTCCGCGATGCGCTCCACCGTTTCCCTGGCTTTGTCGTTGGTGTAGTACACGCCGGTCTGATACTGGCTGCCCCGGTCGTTGCCCTGCCGGTTCTGCACCGTGGGGTCGATGACGTAGAAGTAGGCCAGCAGCAGGGCGTCGAGGCTCACCTGCTCGGGGTCGTATTCCACCCGCACGGTCTCCCGAAAGCCGGTCTCTCCCTTGCAGACGGTCTTGTAATCGGCAT
>ENA-OPYH01001012-OPYH01001012.1-human-gut-metagenome-genome-assembly--contig:-NODE-1012-length-16964-cov-4.415104_pt1 | contig 16964 bp, 13 predicted proteins | sample MGYA00241254_ERZ501488 | MGnify/ENA primary metagenome ERZ501488 (study PRJEB25962, sample SAMEA2042660) | human gut metagenome | biome: human gut; feature: human-associated habitat; material: faeces...
GTCCAGGAACAGCCAGTAGCGGTTGGCCTCGGCAGTATTGTCGTGGAATCCGAAGCGGTAGGTCACCTCTTCGTCGAACGTCAGATAATAGGTACGGGTCTCGAAGTCGTCTCCCTTCGGCTCAAAGGTCGGCTGGAGGGTCTTCGTAAACTGGGCGGGGTTGTCGCCCTCGCCGTATTTCACCTCGAAGGAGTTGACCCAGTTGGTGGCTGCATTGCGGATATTAAACTTGATGATATACTGTCTTCCGGGCAGGAAATGGATGGGGGGCGTGACGAGCCAGTCGTCGTTGCCGTTGTTTGCGCTGTACTCGCTGCGCATACTTCCATCGTAGGAATCATTCCATCCCCATGTCAGTCCGTCGTTGTTGGCGTCGATGACCGTGAAGACATCGGCATCATCGGTCGTGGCGAACGAAGTCTCCCAGTCCGGCTCGATGGGCTGGTCGGAACCACGAAGCGGGGCTTGCACCTGCTTGGCGGGCACTTGCTTCTGTTTTACCACCGGCGCGTCCACTCGGGTGAAGCGCGATGCATCAGGGAAGATCACGGGTGTGGGTGTCTTCTGGATTGCTGGTGCGTCGTCCGTCTGCGCCAACGCTGATAGTGAGGCCAGCGACAGCGGCACGAAAGCCAGTCTGAATAGTGATAATTTCGTCATCTTTAATATAATTAGAACATTAAGTGTATGATTTCATTTGATAATCGTCTCACGTCGATAGTCTGTCCGCAAAATTAAGACAATATTTTGATATGACCAACGATTTCTCCTGTTTTTTTCTCATTCCGCACTTTTTGGGACAAATATCGATGCACATTCCCATGAACGCTCTGTTTTTTCACCAGAAATCTCCCGTTGTCAGTCATGAGATACTGCAGAATGTTCACTCTTTATACATGTATGCGCAACCCCAAACAACCGATAGAGATTAAACTAAGGATGAATATAAAGTTTTATTTAAAAAATCATCCCTTTTTGAACACTTTTAAGGAATTAATAGCTAACTTTGCCCCACCAATGAAACAGAACTACCTATTGACCCTGATTATGTGTCTGCTTCTTAGCTCTTCGCTATGGGCACAGGACGCGCGAAAACTCGTTGCCGACTTCGATAAGAAGGGCAGCGTGAAGGCCGCCAACCGCTTCTTCGACTACCTTGATCAGGAGCAATTCACCGACGAAAGAATACAGTTTGCCACCAACACACCCACAGACTCTCTGCGCAAGGAGGTGTGGTATTGGGCTGGAGAGTGGTTCAACGATACCCAGGAGTATGGGCTCGCCCGCCAATATGCGCTCCGCGCACTGCCCCTCTACCGTCATGACAATGCCGCCAAGGGCGACTGCCTCAATCTGCTGGCCATTATCGGTGTGCGGCTGGCCGACTTCCCTGCAGCCGCACAGTATGCCACGCGTTGCGTCCGCATCTACAAGAAGCTGCGCGATCCCGACCAGACTTCCTCCGCCCTCAATACCTTGGCGGGCATCAACCTGGCTGCCAACCACCCGAGACAAGCTGAAAAGCACATCCTGCAGGCGCTACGCTATGCCTCCCGCGCAAACAACCGACCGCGACAGGCCGTCATCAATGGCATGGCGTCGGAAATCTACTATAAGCTCGGCAATTACCAGCGTTCGCTTCAATATGCGCAAAAGGCATACGTAATCGACTCTCTGCTTGGCAATGAGGGAAAGATGGCCGTCCGGCTCACCATGCAGGGGGCGGCACTGGGCGGAATGAAGCGTGACGACGAGGCCGTCGCTGCTTATCAAAAAGCTATTCCCACGCTTCGAAGCGTGGGCAATATCCACTCCCTCGGCATCGCTCTCAACCAAATGGGTTTTATCCTTTTGAGACAAAAGCAGGAGCAGGCGGCCGTGGAGGCTTTTCGCGAGGCATCCGGCATCTTCTCGAAGATGGGTGACCTCTATAATGGGTGCACCGCCCGCAAGGGCCTCTATGAGGCTTATTGGAACCTCAACCCCGATAGTGCGCGCCATGAGTTGGAGCGGTTCAACGCTCTCCGCGACTCGCTCTACTCCACATCGACGGCCAAGGCGTTGGCTCGCTACGAGGCAGAGTTTGGCAACGATCAGCTGCGCGAGGAGGTCTCGGCGGGTAAGAACGCCCACTTACGTGACCTGCTCATCTCTGCAGCCGTCTTGTTGCTGCTCATCGGCCTTTTCCTTTGGCTGCAGCGCCGTCGCACGCGGGCCCATCGGGCACAGTTGCGCCAACTCTTCCGGGAGTTGCACCGTCTCGAAAGTCTTTCTGCCCCTGCGGCAGCCGAGACCGTTGTGAATCCTGAGTTAACAGCGCATTCTTCCGCTGCTGATACAGAGGAAGACTCTGCCACGCCCATTCCTTCCTCCCAAACGACACCATCGCCCGATAGTGTGCAACCTTCCGTGGAGTCGTCGCCTGCCGATATGGCCGATACGCTCTGTCGCCAGGTCATCGAGGTGGTGCGGTCGGGAATGGCCAAGGGCGAGGTGAGTGTTAGCGCCGTGGCTTCCAAACTCAATATGGGCGAGCAGACCTTCCGCCGCCGCTTTGTCTGCGAAACGGGACAGCAGCCCAAGATGTTCATCACTGCCATCCAGATGGACCTTGCCGCCCGTCTGTTGCTTCAGGATAGCTCGCGCCCCGTGGGCGAAGTGGCACGCGAATGTGGTTTTGACGAGGCCAGTGCTTTCTCCCACGCTTTCAAGAAGGCTTACGCCTGTTCTCCGACGCAGTATCGCCAGAGTGCTTCGCCGGCATAAACACACATATATATAATAAGGTATAACGCTTCCCAAGGAAGCTGGTTAGTTTTCCTCAAGAATGTCCTGCAAGTCGTGGATGACGGTTTGCAGGCATTGTTGTATTTGTGGTTGCTCCAAATCGTTGATATGCTCGGGCGACAAGGAGGTGAGGGCGTCGAGACAACCCATTTGCATCATCGTGGCAATGGGTAGGAGCTTATGGGCGATCTTGCTGATATCGGTGGTGGAAGAGGGCGTCTCGGTGGGGTTTGCTGCGTCGGTAGAGCTTGTGGATGGGTTTTGTATCTGTTGTAACAAGACGAGATACTGCGCCAACTCCTGACGGACCGTTCGGACAATCTCCTCGGCCGCCTCGGGGTCATCGTCTGCAAAGGCAACGAGCGGTGCAAAGCGAGGAGGTATGGAGGTTGACTGTGAGGGTGATGGAACTGTATCGGAAACGTGATCCTGCGAGACACCGAGAACCTTGGCGAGCGCATCGACACGAAATGGTTTGAACAGGCAGTCGTCGAAGCCTACCTCCTTCAGCTGGCTGAGGATGCTGCTGTCGTGTGCCGTCATTGCCACTACCCGCATGTGGGTGTGGTTCAGGTGCTGGATGATCTCCATTCCGTTCATCTCTGGCATCTCAATGTCCATGAGCATGAGGGAGGGTTTCTCGTTGTGGAGGGCGGTGAGTGCGTCGGTGACATGATGGCAGACGATGACCTTCTCTGGGGCGATCGGCAGACGGCGCAGCATCTCTTGCAGCAGTTGCAGCTGCAAGGGGTCGTCATCGAGCAGGAGGATTTTGGAGTCTTCCCATTCCGCAGCGGGCAGGCTGGGAGTAGTCTTGGCGGTCTCCTCCATCTCCGCATCCTCTGTTTTCTCTTCTAGCGGAATGGTCACGGTGAAGGTCGATCCGTGGCCCACTACCGACTCCACCTGGATCTCGCCGTCCAGGAGCGAGGCCAGCTCATGGGTGATGGACAAACCGAGTCCAGCCCCCTCGATGCCTTGTGCGTTCTTCAGTCGGGTGAAGGCTTGGAAGACGTCGTGCTTCTCCTGCGTCGTCATACCTTTCCCCGTGTCCTTTACCGCCACCGTGAGGCGGAATGCCTTCTCTTCTTCGTTGTCGTTGGCAGATAGGGTCGCCACGACGCTGACGCTGCCCTGCTTTGTATATTTTACCGCATTGCCAACAAGGTTGTCCAATATCTGGCGGAGGCGGAAGGCATCGGCGCGGCAGATGGTACCCTTTCCGCCCTGCTCCGTTTCTCCGTCCGTCTTGTCCTGCCATGCCAGTACCATTTGCAGACCCTTCTCCTCGGCCTTCAGCCGATGGCCTTCCACACACTCCCGAAGTAGTTGCGAGGGCGAGAAATTGACGGGGTGTACCTCCATCAGTCCGTTCTCCAGCTGATGGTAGTCGAGGAGTGAGGCTACGAGGTGGGAGAGGTGTCGCGCCGAACCCTGGATGTGGTCCAGACATTCCCTGCCACGGGGTTGATCGACATAGTCTCTCATTATGTCGATGAAACCTGATATAGAGGCGGCGGGTGCCTTGATGTCGTGGGTGATGGTGAGGAGGAGTCGCTCTCGCTGTTGCATGATGCGCTGGATCTCCTCGTTGGCGTGCTCCAGGTTCTCCCGATAGATACGCTCTCTGCGGTTGTCGCGCCAGACATAACCTATTAGGATGACGGCGGCGACGACGGCGACGATAGCCAGCATCCCCATCTGCCACAACAGATGGCGCTGTGCCGCCATGGCCTGGTTGATACTTTGCTGTATCGACTTGCGCTCCCGGCGATGCACCTCCCGGAGCTGCTGGGTCGATTTCAGGGCAAGTTGGGCGTTGATCACTTTCAGATCGGCCATTTCCTTGTGTACCGCCTTGGCCTGGTGGCCTGTCGTCACCCGTTCCTTGCGGTCCACCTGCTTGAGGATGGTGACCACGTTGCTCGCCACGTTCACCGGGGTGACAACCGTGTCTATCACGGCCGTGTCGTTGTCCACCTTGATGCTCACCGTATCGGCGCGCTCCTTACGGAACACATCCGCCACCCTGCGGAAGAAGCCCTTGCGCGTCTTGACCACTTCTACGACCGTACTTTTCTCCTGCACCTTCTGTGGGGTCTTGGGGTGCACGACGACGGAGTCTTCTCCTTTGTCGAGGCTCTCTACCTTCTCGTGCAGGTAGTTTTTGCCTGTCCTTTCCTTCATGGCCTCCGAGAGTTGTTGCAGATTGGCCTGTTCTGCTTTGAGCAGCGAGGACATCACGCTGTCAGCGGCCTCTCGCTTGCGGATATATTCCCGCGAGGCGTGATTGATGGCAAAGATAGATTTCGTGTTGCTATAGACCAAAGCGATGGCCAGGAGCAGCACGACGGCCACGGCGCAATAACCGGCAGCGACCTTGAAGGGGATTGTATTGCGGTGCATGATGGGTGTTCTGTCGTTTCAGGATGCTAAGATAATACAAATCTGCGACGTGACAAAACTTTGTCGGTACTATTATCAAGATGGAGGCGGATAGCAAAAGGAGCAGGCCATTCCACAATGACTTGCTCCCCTTGACTGCCTATACCTTGGAAGGCAATCTGTAACACACTTTCCCAAGAGGTGTCCTTACTCTGCCGTCTGCTCTGTTTCGACAGGCTGATCTGCCGGCTCTGCGGGCTGATTTACCGTGTCGTCGGAGTCCGTTGTGACGACGGTGTCTGCAGGAGCGACGAAGCTGATAGAGTCGGACTGCATCGTACTTACTGGCTCATTCTGAGCGAAAACGTTACCTACTGAAACCATAACCAACGCTGCGACTGCTGCAAAAACTAACTTCTTCATAATGTTTATCTTTTAAATCGTGAATATTAATTGTTTTGTTGAGCCGCCTCGTTGTGTCTCCATTCCTTGGCGGACTCACTAATTATATCACAATCTGCGTGCCAACTTTTGGCATGATTTCGTAAGTCGTTGATACATAGTGAGAAAATGGTTTTGGTACGAAAAACGGGGGTGTGGAAAGTGTGGAAACAGTGTGGAATTTTTCTACAAAAAAGTGTGGAGATGCCACCGTGGCATCTCCACACTTCCCCATAGGTGGGGACGAGGCCCCATCCTGGCACGCGGGTTCATGCCGTCTTATATCCCGTATTTCTTCATCTTATTATATAAGGTCTTGCGATCGATGGCGAGGAGCAGGGCCGCCTTGCTCTTGTTGCCGTCCGCGGCTTGGAGTGCATGGACGATCCGCTGCCGCTCCGTCTGCTCGTCATGGAGGGTGATGGGGTCTGTAGGCTGGGCATGGTTCATACACTGATCCAGTTCCTTCACACCGATGTAGTCGCCTTTGGTCAAGAGGACGGCTCGCTTCATCACATTGCTCAGTTCGCGGAGGTTGCCGGGCCACCCGTAGGAAGCTATCCGTTCGGTAGCCTTTCGGTCGAAGCCGACGACGTGGCGTCCCAGTTCTTGGTTGGCCTGTCGGACGAAGAGGTCGGCAAAGAGGAATAGGTCCGTGCCGCGGTCGCGCAGGGCGGGCATGTGGATTGTAAACTCGTTGATGCGGTGGTAGAGGTCCTCGCGAAACTTACCCTCGGTCACTCGCTGTTCCAGGTTTTCGTTGGTGGCACAGACCAGACGTAGATCGATGTCGATCTCGTGGGTGCTGCCGACTGGACGTATCTTACGCTCCTGAAGCGCGCGGAGCAGTTGCACTTGTACTTCGTAGTTGAGGTTCCCCATCTCGTCGAGAAACAGCGTGCCGCCGTTGGCCGTCTCGAAGGCTCCCTTCTTGTCTTGGTCGGCCCCCGTGAAAGCTCCCTTGACATAGCCGAAAAACTCCGAGGCTGCCACTTCGCGTGGGATGGCGCCGCAGTCAAGGGCAAAGAATGGTTTGTCAGCACGCGGACTCAGTGCATGGATGCGACGGGCGACATACTCCTTTCCAGTGCCACTGGCGCCGAGGATGAGTACTGACATGGGGGTGGGGGCCACCAGCGAAACAAAGTCATAGAGTCGGCGGGAGGCCTCGCTCTTGCCTTCGATGTAGCGGGGCACGGTGTCTCCTCCCTCCGTCGTGCCATTTGTTGGCTGGGCAGCTGGTGCGCTGGCATCGGACAGAGGGGTGGGGGGCTGTGAGGACGCATGAGCCCTCAGCGCCTCCTGGATCTTCTCTAGTAGAATGTCGGGCTGAAATGGTTTGGCGATATAGTCGGTGGCACCCGCCTTCATGGCGAGGACGGCGTTCTGTACCTCGGCATAGCTCGTCATCACGATGAAAGGAATCCGCAGGTTGTGGTCCTGCGCCCATTTGAGCACGGCGAGGCCGTCGTGGTCGGGCAGGCGGAAGTCGGAGAGGATCAAGTCGCGATCTCCGTCCTTCTCCAGCAGGAGCAACGCGCCCTTGACCGAGGTGGCTTTCTCCACCTCAAATCCCTTTTTTCTCAACCATGTCTGAATCAGGGTGCCAAACGACAGGTCATCCTCCACAATCAGTATCTTTGCCATATCTTCAGGTCTCTTGCTTATTTGTAGATGCAAAAGTAAGGGATATGCTAAAGTCTGGCAAGAAAAAAATAATAAAAAACAATAAGGCTTATCAGGAAAATGGTGTGACAAGGTCGTTGTGGGGTAAGGGAAGTGGTGGGTGAAACCATCCTAACTGGATGAAAAATGGTATAAAGTCGTGTGAAAAATCTATCACGACGGCTAAAATGGTAGCTGCAGACTTGGAAAAAGGCTACAAAATACGTGTAAAAAAGGCTTTTTTAAGGTCTTGATACTTTTTTGCAACACTTTGTATGATTTTTACAACAACATAATTTCCAACAAGTTATACCTTTGCCGCCAGAAACTGAAGTAAAATATCTGTCCAGTGAAGAAAGAAGACCACGACATCCGCCACCAGAGGCTTCCCCATGAAGCCCATGCGCATCTTCCACGTCGTCCATCCCACGATGAGTTTGTGCACAATGTGGTACGCCTGATTATTGCCTCGATGCCTGCCCGCAGGCATGGTGTGGCTGAGATCGCGTCGAGCCTGTCGCTCGGCGAGCAGACTTTCCGCCGCCATATCTTTGCCGCTACAGGACTTGCGCCGAAAGATTTCATCACGAGTGTGCAGATGCGCGAGGCCGCAAGGTTGCTCATCGATTGTCAGGATGTTCGGATCCGGGATGTGGGTTGCCGCTGTGGATTCGACGACGCGAGCGCATTCACCAACGCCTTTAAGAAATGTTATGGCATGGGGCCGAGACAATTTCGCAACCTACACAACGATGAAGCAGAATAATAAAAGAACGAAAGCGAAATCGGGGTGTAAAATGTACAAACAGTTGTGTTTTTCTATAAAAAGTTAGCAAATTGCGTTATCAAAGCGAATGTTTGCGGTTTTTGTAAGATATTTGCAACTGTTAATTTGGGCCTTTTACTTAACTTTGCAGCGTGACACCACGTATTGCAGACTTAGACAATCACTGAACATAAAAAACTAAATAGAGTATGCCGAAGAGAAAGACCATTTGTACCGCCTTCCTCCTCCCGCTGACACTCACCGGTTGGAGTCTCCACTGCACCGCGCAGAAGGAGCTCTCTTGGGTGGGCGGCACCGTGTTCGTCTTCGGCGATGTTTTCGAGGGGGGTGGGATCGTTCGCCACCGCTTTCTGCTTCGCAATGCTGGCGAAGCCACATTCCATATCCTCTCTGCCCGTCCTGGCTGCGACTGCACGTCGGCGGTCTATGACACCCGCAGCGTGCAGCCCGGTGACACGGCGTGGGTAGAGGTCAGCTATGACCCGCATGGACAGGAAGGGCCCTTCCGGGAGCGCGTTCGTGTCGAGACCGACAGTCCCGCTGGCTGCAATACCTTATTTATTAAAGGGACGGTAGTGCCGTCAGGCGATGGGGGAGACAGGCCATCCGCCGCCCGTCAGGAGGTCGGGACGGCGGAAGGACGCGACTGAAGAATCACTATTTTCCAATCAATTTTACCCATTAGTCTATGAAAAAAAACATTCTATTCATGATGACGCTCCTGTTGTCCACTCTATGGGCGCAGGCAGCGAGGGACTGGAATCCCCCGTCGGGGAATCAATATCCGTCCCATGCCGTAGTTTATGCGACGCTTTTTGATGCGTCGGGGCAGGAGGTTGACAATGTCGCCGATATGCGTGTTGGTGCGTTCATCGATGGTGAGTGCCGTGCAGCCGCAAACCCAGTATTTCGCGAAACCCCTGACGGGGGGCGGTATATCTACACGCTCCGCATCGGTGTGAACGATGCCGACAAAGGCAAGAAGGTACAATTTGTGCTTCACGACATTCCAGGGAATGAGTATGTACTTCCTGAAACCATTACCGTGACGGGTGGTGACGAGACGGTTGGGGGCGTTCCTTCAAATCCCTTCCATCTGACGTTTACTCCCATAACGGCTATCAACGGACCAGCAGAGCTTCATGTCAACATGGGTGAGACGGTCAATCTGCGCGAGAAATTTAGTTTCGAGCCAGAAGGTGCGTCGCTCCCCGAAGTCCTTCCGTGGGTTAAAGATACCTGTAGCAGCTTTACTATCGTGAACGACGTCCTGACACCTGTACGAACAGGCAGCTGGGCTTACTTCGACCTGTCTATTAGTGGCTGTTGCACAGGGCGATGCAACTCTGGAAAAAGCAGTTTATGGACTGTATGCCAGAGAGAACATTGTCCATCCGGATGGTGCAACCGGTGTGATGTATAAAGCAGGAGATCAGGTGGCAACACTTACTACGGATGAAAATGGACAGGCTTCCGTCAGCGGACTGTATCTTGGAAGTTATTATGTGAAAGAGATTACACCACCAACCGGTTATCTGGCAGATGAGGAAGAACATGATCTGGTCTGCAATTACGAGGGTGACCTTGTAGCAGAAGTAAAACGTGATTGTCTGTCTCTGGAGCAGGTGATGAAACAGCCATTCCAGATCATTAAAGCAGCGAACAACGGAAAGACCGATGCAGACTTACTGAAAGGGGCAGGATTTACCGCTTATCTGGTATCTTCCCTGAAAGTAAAAGAGGATGGAAGCTATGATTTTGATTCTGCAAAACCGGTAGTGATCGGGGAAAACGGAGCAACAGAAATCTTTACAGATGAAAAAGGTTATGCCTGCAGTATTGCGATTCCTTATGGAACTTATATTGTGCGTGAAACCACGACACCTCATAATTACACTCCGGTAGATGATTTTACAGTGCGTATCACTGAGAACAATCCGAACCAGCCACAGACATGGAGAGTGCTTCTGGATGACGAGTTTGAAGCGAAACTGAAAATCATCAAACAGGATGATGAGACGAAAAAGGCAGTGCTTCAGAAGAATACAGAGTTCAAGATTTTCAACATGGACACTGAGAAATATGTGGAGCAGGTAACAACTTATCCGACTACGGTAAAACATAAATCCTATTTTACAGATGAGCAGGGATATTTGATTCTTCCGCAGAATCTTAAAATCGGACATTATCGCATTGAGGAAGTAAATGCACCTTATGGATATACTTTGAATGAAAATTACTATGAGGTAACAGTAGATTCCAATACTGCATACCAGATGGACGGAATTTCCGGGGATGTGATCATTGAAGCAGTTTATGAGAACCATCCTGTTAAGGGTGAACTGACTATCGTGAAAAAGGGCGAAGTTCTGGACGGATTCAAGGATGATTTTACATATCAGACAGAAAATCTGGAAGGGGCAGAGTTTGAGATTTACGCTGCCGAGGACATCTATACTGCAGATTTCCAGAAAGATGATAATGGAAACCGTATTCTGGAATATGCTGCTGGAACACTGGTAAAAACGGTTACAACGGATAAAGATGGAAAAGCGGTCCTGAAAAATCTGCCGCTTGGAAGCTATAAGATTGTTGAAAAGACAGCACCGGATGGCTTTGTTTTAAACAGTGAAGCACAGATCATTACTTTTTCTTACAAAGATCAGGAAACACCAGTCATTGAACAGACAGCTATCTTTGAAAATGACCGTCAGAAAGTAGAAATTTCTGTGGTAAAACAGGATGCTGATACAGAAGCAGCCGTTGCAGGAGCAGAGTTTGGACTTTATGCAAAGAATGATATGAAAGGTCATGGAGCTGTAATTGTGAAAGCAGACACACTGCTTGGAAAAGCTGTTTCCGGAGAAGATGGAAAGGCTGTATTTACACAGGATCTTCCATTTGGTGAGTATTATATCAAAGAACTTGCAGCACCAGATGGTTATGTATCTTCTGATAAAGTTCTGGAAGTAAAAGCAGAATATCAGGGACAGGATGTTAAGGTAGTACAGTTATCTTCTGTATTTAAGAACCAGCCTACAAAGGTTGTGGTTTCCAAGTCTGATTTAACTACTGGCGTGGAATTGTCAGGTGCGACACTTACTGTTCTGGACAAAAATGGAAATGTAGTTGATACATGGAAATCTGTAAAAGGCGAGCAGCATCTGATTGAACGACTTGCTGTAGGAGAAAACTATACTCTCAGAGAAGAAATGGCTCCTTATGGATACCTCAAGGCAGAAGAAATCACTTTTACGATTGAAGATACCGGGGAAATCCAGAAAGTTGAAATGAAAGATGATGTGCCAACAGGAACGATTATCATCAATAAAAATGGAGAATTTCTGGATAAAGTAACTGCACTGGATTCCGTTGGAGGCTGGATTAAACATTTATTCCAGTATGTAACAGGCAGTCTGAAAGATGTTACTTTTGAAGTTTATGCTTTAGAAGATGTGAAGTCTGCTGACGGAGAAAGTGAAGATTATTATAAAAAAGATGAACTGGTGGCAACCATTACAACAGATGATACCGGTATTGCAAAAATATCCGGACTTCCGCTTGGCAAATACTATGTAAAAGAAAAAGCTACAGTAGAAGGCTTTGTTCTGGATGATGAAGCAAGAGAGATTGATCTGACATACCGGGATCAGGATACTGCAGAGGTTACTTACTCTGCTGACTGGCAGAATAACCGCCAGAAAGCGGAAGTGGAAGTTGTGAAAAAAGAGAAAGATTCTGATCGTGTACTGGAAGGTGCGGTATTTGCCCTCTGTGTCAAGGATGATATTACAGGAGCAGACGGAAAAGTAATTCTGAAAGCAGATACTGTGATCGAGGAACTGGCAACAGACAAAGAAGGAAAGCTGACTTTTACGGCAGATTTACCGATTGGTTTTGCGTATTATATCAAAGAAACATCTCCGGCACCTGGATTTGCAACGACAGATGAAACACAGGAGTTCACGTTTGAGTATGGAGGTGCAGAAAAGGAAAAAGTATCTTATGCTTTTACCTTTGAGGACGAGCCGACTGTAATCGAGATCACCAAGACTTCCCTGACAGACGGAAAAGAACTGGAAGGAGCTAAGTTACAGGTAACTGACGAAAGCGGTAAAGTTGTAGATTCCTGGACTTCCGGTAAAGAAGCTCATATCATCAAAGAACTGGTAGTCGGACAGAAATATACTCTGACAGAAACAAAACCGACAGATGGCTATGTGACAGCAGAAAGCATCACGTTTACCGTTGAAGATACTGCAAAGTCACAGAAAATCGAAATGAAAGATGATGTGACCAAGGTAGAAATTTCCAAAACGGATATTTCCGGTAAGGAACTGCCAGGAGCAAAACTGACCATTCTTGATAAAGATGGTAAGACAGTAGAGAACTGGACTTCTGAGGAAAAACCACATTACATAGAAATGCTTCCGATTGGAGAGTATACACTTCGTGAAGAGTCTGCCCCTGATGGATATCTGGTAGCTGAAGATGTGAAATTTACAGTGGAGGATACCGGGGAGATCCAGAAAGTAGTGATGAAAGATGAGGTAAAACCGGAAGAAACACCAACGCCGGAAACACCGTCTACACAGGTAACAGATACACCGAAAACAGGAGATGATACACACATGCTGATTTGGATTCTGCTTGCGATTGCAGGTATGGCAGGCAGTGTATCAGCAGTTTGGATTACGAAAAAAAGAAAATAAAAGTTAATGGAGGGGCATTTATGGGCAGCAAAGTCATAGATGCCCTTTTGAATGATGAAAGGGGTATAAAATGAGAACGTTATTGATTATTGCAGGAATTCTTCTGGTATTAGCAGTCAACTTTGTTCTGTACTGCTGTATCCGGGTAGGAGCAAAGGAAGACCGTCTGTTGGAAAACCATAGAAAGGAACAGATTAATGCAGGAAGAAGTGAATGAAAAAACAGTGTCCCTGTGTATCACTGGTGGAAAAGTGACAGCCCGTTTATTGAAACAGGCAATGATGCGTTTTCTGGCAGCGATGGAGAAAGAAAAAGCAGAGAAAGCAAGAAAACAGCAGGTAAAGGGACCGCCAGACAAAGATTATCATGGAAAGCAGAGTTTAAAGAAGCTGGCACAGCAGAATGTTCAGCTTTCCAACATTGAGATTACGGATAACAATATTAAGGCTTTTGAAAAAGTGGCAAAAAAGTATGGCATTGATTTTAGCCTGAAACGTGATAAGTCCGTAGTTCCACCGAGATATTTTGTTTTCTTCAAGGCAAGGGATGTGGATGTGATGACAGCGGCATTTCGGGAATTTACCGGAAAGACATTGAATAAAACAAAGAAACCGTCTGTCCGTAAGAAATTACAGCAGGCAATCGCAGCCCGCAGCCAGGATAAACAGAGAGAACGGGAAAAATCGAAAGAAAAACAGAAGGAGCCGACCTTATGAGTGGGATAAAAAATATAAAGAAAAAACTGAAAGGATTTCAGGTGCGTCCCCCGAATGCAGAAGTGATAAAAAAGGTTCTGTTGCATATTCCGTATGTGGTTGTATTTTATGTGGTAAATAAATGCACCTGGCTGTATCAATATTGCAGAGGCAGTACAGTGGTGGACAGGCTGATGGTTCTTCTTATGAACTATCCGTTAGCGTTTAAAAAGTTGTTGCCGAGTATACAACCGAAAAGTCTGGCTGCGGGAACTATTGCTGCAGTCAGTGTGTGGGCAGTGGTGTATTTTAAGGGAAAAAATGGAAAGAAGTTTCGCCAGGGAGAAGAATATGGTTCTGCCAGATGGGGAAATGAAAAGGATATAGCACCTTTTATTGATCCGGTCTTTGAGAATAATATTCTGTTGACACAAACGGAACGTCTGACCATGAACAGTAGACCAAAGAAACCAAAGTATGCCAGAAACAAGAATGTCATAGTGATCGGGGGATCTGGCAGCGGTAAGACCAGATTTTATGTGAAACCACAGCTTATGCAGATGCCGGATAATGTGAGCTTTGTAGTTACTGATCCCAAGGGGACAATTATCGTAGAATGTGGTAAGATGTTAGCACGAGGGACACTGAAGAAAGATAAAAATGGGAAAATCCTGCGTGATAAAAATGGCAGAGTGGTAATGGCTCCTTACAAAATCAAGGTGCTGAATACCATCAACTTTGCCAAAAGTATGCACTATAATCCGTTTCATTACATTCGTTCGGAAAAAGATATTCTGAAACTGGTAAATACGATCATGGTAAATACCAAGGGAGAGGGAGAAAAATCTTCCGAGGATTTCTGGACAAAAGCGGAACGTCTGCTGTATTGTGCTTTGATTGGTTATATCTACTATGAAGCACCGGAGGAAGAACAGAATTTTTCAACCCTGCTGGAATTTATCAATGCCAGTGAAACCAGGGAAGAAGATGAAGAGTTTAAAAATGCAGTGGATTTGTTATTTGAGGAGCTGGAAAGAGACGAGCCGAATCATTTTGCAGTAAGGCAGTATAAAAAATACAAGCTGGCTGCAGGAAAGACAGCAAAAAGTATTTTGATCAGTTGTGGTGCCAGACTCGCACCCTTTGATATTGCGGAATTGCGGGAGCTTATGTCTTATGATGAGATGGAGCTGGATATGATCGGAGATCAAAGAACTGCATTGTTTATTGTAATCTCTGATACGGATGATACATTTAACTTTGTGGTTGCCATGATGTACAGTCAGCTTTTCAATCTGTTATGTGACAGGGCCGATGACGTTCATCATGGAAGATTGCCTTATCATGTAAGAATCCTCTGTGACGAGTTCGCAAATATCGGTCAGATTCCGAAGTTCGATAAGCTGATTGCAACGATCCGAAGCAGGGAAATTTCTGCTTCTATTATACTCCAGTCCCAGTCGCAGCTCAAGACAATTTACAAGGATGCAGCCGAAACCATTACCGGGAATTGCGACACAATGTTATTCCTTGGAGGTAAGGAAAGTACCACTCTGAAAGAAATTTCGGAGACGCTGGGAAAGGAAACCATTGATTTATATAACACTTCTGATACAAGAGGACAAAGTCGGTCTTACGGTCTGAACTATCAGAAAACAGGAAAAGAACTGATGAGCCGGGACGAACTGGCAGTCATGGACGGCAACAAGTGTATTTTGCAGCTTCGTGGTGTCCGTCCGTTTTACAGTGATAAATTTGACATTACAAAACATAAACGGTATCAGCAGTTATCCGATTATGATAAAAAGAATGAGTTTCATGTGGAAGAATATATGAAACATCAGATGGAAGTCCGGTTAAGTCCGGAAGAAGCGTTCGACCTTTATGTGTATGAAGGCAGTGAACTGGAAAAACAATCAAATAGTGAAAATGAAGGCACAGAGCATGTAACGTAAAACATACATAGCTCTTTTTTTTATGCCCTTTTGGGAGGTAGTGATATGCATAAGCATGAAAGACCGCCCATCAGGGCGGAACCCTCCGAGTAGTAACCGTTAAAAAATCACAATGAAAACAGCAGTTACGAAAGGAGAACATAGATTATGGCGTTTTTTACATCTGCAATTAATATTTTACAGACTCTGGTTGTTGCAATCGGAGCTGGTCTGGCAGTTTGGGGAGTTATCAATCTCCTGGAAGGATATGGAAATGACAATCCCGGAGCCAAGTCACAGGGAATCAAGCAGCTTATGGCAGGTGGAGGTGTCGTTCTGATCGGTACACAGCTTGTACCATTACTGGCGAATTTGTTTTAGCCGGGGCAGTAGGAAAGGAGAACACGCATGGATAAGATTTTTGAGTCCATAGAAGAATGGATGCGTAACCTCCTTACAGGCATGGTCAGCTCAAACCTGACGAACATGTTTACCGATGTGAATGAAAAAACCGGTGACATCGCTAGTCAGGTTGGGCAAACGCCCCAGGGCTGGAGTGGCAGTATTTTCAGCTTGATCCAAAATCTGTCGGATTCTGTGATCGTACCGATTGCCGGAATGATCATAACCTTTGTGTTGTGCTATGAGCTGATTTCCATGCTCACCGAAAAGAACAACATGCATGACATAGATACATGGATGTTTTTCAAATATTTCTTCAAGATGTGGGTTGCAGTATGGTTCGTAAGCAATGCTTTTACGATCACAATGGCAATTTTTGATGTTGGACAGAATGTAGTGAACCGGGCTGCAGGTGTTATCAACCAGCAGACGGCAATCAATATTGATTCGGTAATCACCTCGATGGAGACAGCAATGGAATCAATGGAAGTAGGGGAGCTGATTATACTGGCACTGGAAACGCTTCTGGCGAGCTTGTGCCTAAAGGTTATATCCGTTTTTATAACGGTCATTTTATATGGTCGTATGATAGAAATTTATCTGTATTCGTCAATCGGTGCAATCCCATTTGCCACTATGAGCAACCGGGAATGGGGACAGATTGGCAGCAATTATTTAAGAGGATTGTTTGCACTGGCATTTCAGGGATTTTTTATCATGGTATGCGTGGGCATTTATTCTGTGCTGGTTGCAAACATACAGGTATCCGACAATGTGCATACGGCACTGCTCAGTGTAATGGCATATACAGTGATACTGTGTTTCAGTCTTATGAAAACAGCTAATTTCTCAAAGAGCATCTTTAATGCACACTAAATGTGGAAAAGGAGACGATGAAAATGGCTTTTGTATCAGTACCAAAAGATCTGACAAAAGTAAAAAATAAAATTATTCTCAACCTTACAAAACGACAGCTTATCTGCCTTGGTATTGCAGCGGCAGTAGGGCTTCCGTTTTATTTCCTGTCAAGGGAATTGATTGGTTCGAGTAATGCGGCAACCGGGATGTGTCTGTTGATGCTTCCGGCTTTTTTATTTGCCATGTACGAGAAAGACGGACTTCCTTTAGAGAAAGTCCTGAAAAATATGATTACAGT
>ENA-OPYH01001031-OPYH01001031.1-human-gut-metagenome-genome-assembly--contig:-NODE-1031-length-16801-cov-4.114595_pt1 | contig 16801 bp, 8 predicted proteins | sample MGYA00241254_ERZ501488 | MGnify/ENA primary metagenome ERZ501488 (study PRJEB25962, sample SAMEA2042660) | human gut metagenome | biome: human gut; feature: human-associated habitat; material: faeces...
GGAGCTCCGCCACGTTGTAGCCGTAGCCCTGCTGGCCGAATTCGCCGAAGCAGCTGAGATCCTGGCGGATCTGGGAGGCGGTGATGTCCATCTTTGCGCCCAGAGAGTTGGAGGAGATGCGGACAACACCCTTGTTATACAGGTCGTCCAGATAGCGGTAATAGCGGGGAAGCCGGTGGATCACCGCGTCGGAGATCTTCTGTTTCTTCATACAAAAACCTTCTTTTGGGATAGGATGCGGTGCGGGGGCACCTGAAATATAGTGATATTCTACCGCATGAGGCGATAGTTGTCAACTTTTTTAACAATCTTTTTGAAAAAAGTTTTTTCAATCGCTTTACATCCGGCGGAAGAACTGCTATAATACTCTGGCTGATGGACAGCACACAACCCAATATGCGCCCGTAGCTCAGATGGATAGAGCGTTAGACTCCGACTCTAAAGGCCGCTGGTTCGAATCCAGTCGGGCGTACCATATGAATGAGTCCCGCTTTTCGAACTATTTTATCGAAAAGTGGGACTTGTCATATCCGAGAAGCCTTGCAATATGGGGCTTTCCGCTTTTTCATGTCAAGGCACCGATTCTCCAAAACGCTCCAAACGCAAAACTAATATTTTTATGCATGGCGGCTATTTAAACACTACTTTCCGATAAAGCAGGCTTGTATGCGTCCTCAAAAGCCTGCGGCGTCTTGTAGTTCAGCGTCTGGTGGGGGCGCACCTCATTGTAGAACCAAATATACTCCTCCACGCTCCTACGAAAATGTTGTTCGGAGGTGTAGTCTTTTCGGTAAGCCTCCTCCCGTTTGAAGGAGGAAAAGAAAGTCTCAGCCACGGCGTTATCCAGTGGCCTGGCCGTTGCAGAGAAAGATTGCTTTACACCGTACTGTTGAAACAGACCGGTCAGCGTTTTTGAAACATACTGGCTACCCCTGTCACTGTGAAAGGTCAGGTTCTGCGGTCTCCCTCGCTCCTGATAAGTGGTTTTGAAGGTTGCGGTGACCAGATGTGTACTCATATGCTTTGATACCCGCCAGCCGATAACCTTGCGGGAGTATAGATCCAGAATGATACAGAGACAGACCCAGTAGCTTTTGACCTTGAAGTATGTAATATCGCTGACCCATATCTGATTTGGATGCTCTGCCGAAAACTCCCGTTTCAGCAGATTTTGTTTTGCATATTGTTGCTTGCGCTTGAACTGCTTTTTTGCATCTGTCCGGACACTGCATAGGCCTAACTCCTGCATAATGGTGGAAATGCGCTTTTTACCAACACGAATGCCGCTCTCAGCTAAAACGATGCGTATCTTTTCCGCGCCAAAGCGCTGCTCACTGTCATCAAATACCTGCTTGACCTTCAGCATGAGCTGAGTTTGTTCCTCTTGGTATTGGCTTCTGTCCGCCTTACGGAAGATGTGGTTGTAGAAGGTCCCCCTTGCCACATCAAGAGCGTCACACAGCTCATGGACACTGAAAGGATTGCCCGGTCGATGATAGAGTTTCTCAAGAGTGGCAAGCTTTTTCTGCAAGGGTATATTCGACAGATACTCGGTCTGGCGAATGATCTCCATATGATGCTCCAGCTTTTGCAGGCGGCGGGAGATGGCATCGAATTCAGCAGGCGTGTAGGTATGGTTGGGCGTTTTGATCGAGCAGTATTCTTTGCGCCATTGGTACAGGGTGCTTTGCGAGATGTGCAACTCTTGACTTAGCGCTTTGATTGACTCGCCCTTTTCATAACGGCGGATGGTTTTGACTTTGAGTTCAGTTGAATAGGTGATTGGCATAGCCTCAGCTCCTTTGTCGGTGTTGAGGCTATTGTAGCAAAGCGTTGCCAAGAGCAATAGCTTGCAGTATAATAAAACATATCAAACATTTTTCTTACTACACCACATAGATAAAGAAGGTGAATGTGTTTATGGGCAACGATGAACTGCTCAACTATATCAGCATGTTCAGAGAAAAAGCCGAGCAAGGAAAACTGGTTATTTTTGTAGGTGCGGGAGTGTCTTGCAATGTAGACGGAATGCCCAGTTGGAATGCCTTGATTCAAAATATGGCAAAGGCGATTGATTATTCGAGGTGTGATACTTGCAGACATAGATTAGAAAGCTGTGAAAACACCTGCTTATTGAAAGATGATTTTTCGACAGATGAACTTCTAAAGGTACCGCAGCATGTGTTTAACAAGGATCAAGAATTATACTATCGTATATTAAACGAAAGCATTCCCGCTGTGACGGCAGATGCACCTTTGTCGTCAGCGATTTTTGATATCAATCCGGCACATATTATCACCACGAATTATGACCAGTTGCTTGAATCCTCGAAAAATATATTTTGTGAGCAATATCAGGTGATCGTTTACGATAAGGATTTGCTGAATGCGGACAAAGGAAAGTACATCATTAAAATGCACGGGGATCTTTCCGATGCTTCCAGCATTGTTCTAAAAGAGCAAGACTACTTAGACTATTCGCAAAAACACGTATTAATTGAACTCTTCATCAAATCGTTGCTGACGGACCATATTGTGTTGTTTTTGGGATATTCGTTAAATGATTATAACATCAAGCTTATTCTCAGTTGGCTAAACTATATGCGTTCACAAAACGGAGCATTTGATGTGGACAGAAGAGTTGGCTACCTGATTCTGGATCAGGAGATTGTTGATGATACTCAGCTTTCTTATTTTAGTAGCAATAATATCGAAGTAATCAATATTAACTCCATGCCGCTGATTCAGGAGATCCCAGCGGATCTATCCAATGAAATTGGAAAGCGTCTATATAGTTTTCTGCGTGTGATTGCCAATCCTGCATTAGAGGAGAATTTATCTACAATAGAAAATGCCGTAAGATTTATGTCTCGTTTCAGCTTTGTCAGCTATGAGCAAATTCTAAAGCTGCTTTATGTGAAAAGATATGAGGTTACGGACCGGGAATTACGTCTTTTTTCTGAAAACGATTATGCAAGATTAATAGCATTTATGGAGTCTGGGGACGAAGGTGCAACTGATTTAAGACAACTTTTTCTAAATGCTGGAATCGTATCCATACAGTGCATTCACGAGCATAAAGTCATGCGCTTTCGTATAGGAGAGCTGTCTGATAACGCTTTGCTGAAAAGTGAAATTTTTAATCTCTATATTCTGAATAAATATGATGAGATCAAAGCATTGCTCAACAGCGAGCATATAGATTTAGAAGCAAATGAAATGCTTTTTTACAAAAGCATTGTGGATGGTTTTAGTGAAATATTAAAATTCCACGAAGAAATAGATTGCTCTGGGTTCCCTATAGACCAGAAAGTTGCTTATCTGCATAATTCCGCTGTACTTGAGGCAATCCAGACATACTTTGGGGGCTTTGATTCTGCCAAAGTCAAACAATTTGTTCAAAATATCGCTGCAAGCAAGGAAAGAGAGGTGTTCTCTGGATATCTTGACATTTATAGTGGTAATACTAAAAAGAGACTTTCGATGTACGAAGCCTTAGAAAAGCTAAAGAAAGATGTTGGGGACAGAAATACCATTCATTTTGGTGGAACATCGTGTGCAAGGCTTTATGAAATAAAACGGCTTGCTATAACACAATACTTTTTTTACTATAACAACCACATTCTGTATCAAGGCTTTAGAGATTTAAAAGATTTTTTCAAACCATATATCGAAGCCATAATATGCGCAAATAGTGATGCGGCCCAAAAAACTACTCTTTTTGGAGATATGGAATTTGCAAACGAAAAGTATGCCGTAGAATACATTGATCTGGATATTATGGCAAAGTTTATTTCGACAAAAGATTTGAGTGCGCTTGTAAGGTCATATAATGTAAAACAATTGAATACGGGCGTACAGGAAGTTACATTCCTTGCAGAGTGCTTTAAGAATCTTTGTCATTCTATTGTGACTGCAAAGACTTATGGATTATTGCAATCGTCGTTTTCTGCGCTTTCCAATATAGTACTATTACTGAACTTGGTTGTCTTAGATGAGAATAGCAAAGAGATAATTGCAGCATCGGTAGAAGCGTTACTCAGTGATAAGATTATTGCTCCAATCTTCTTTTCTATAGGTTGGCCGGACTTTAGGCAAAGCTTGAGAGAGCTTTCAAAGCTTTGCAGCTTATTAGCATTTCCCCATAATTTTGAGTTTGTTCATCAAATAGTGGGCGGAGAAAAATTCTTTGAGTATGCGGTGAATGTGCATTTCAACAGTCTTCGTCATCTCATTGAGCAATTCATATCAAAGGATGAGGCAACTACAGATAAGATTCAGGCTATCATTGATACTACAGAGGATTTCCATAAGAAAGTCATATTATTGAGGTTGTTTTATCAGCAGATTACCGGTGATACGGTTCAACAGAAGTATAAATACATTTTATCCGATAACTTTGCACAACTGCCAATAGAGGCAATCTACGACTTTATATTCTCTGGATGGTTGACCCCAGATCAGAATTCAATCAAGGAATTTCTAAATGGAGTAATAGAGCTTAGCAGAAAAGAAGTCACAGGTGTGCACTCATACCCCGATCCGGTTGAGAGTAGATTGGAATGCGTCTATCTTCTCTATATAAACGATATGATATCTGATATAAGTGCTTTAAAAGAACTGTCTGAGGGAAGACCGCATTTGCAGTTCCTATTAGATTCGGAGAGTTTTGACTACTCTCAAGTAGACTTTTCCAATTATATGTGGGAAAACTTTGCTCGTCATGAAAAGTACATGAGTTGTTTTATTGCCCACAAAGATGCTATCATACCGATAATTCAAAACCGAATTAAATCGGAAGAGGCAAGTGAGACCGAAAAAAGAATCCTATACGGTTTTCTGCTTAGCGGCAATGAAATTTGGAAAATATAAGCGTTTTATATGCCTATATGAAGAATATGCGGATGTAATGGTGTGATATCTATAGTGTTTCGCTATTACAAAAAGATTTTCCCTCTGCTATATGGCAGAGGGAAAATCTTTTATTCAATTGTTTCCATCGGTAATGGGTTCATGTTTCCCACCCACTGGTGTAAAAACGCGGAAGCTTGGTTTCGATTCAGATTGTCGTGGATTTTTTGGTTGTAGTAATTTCTTAGGCATCTGTAGCAAGACGAGTCGCAATCGCAGTTGTCTACAACGGAAATTGCTTTTGCGAGGACTCGTTGGAATGCCTGCCCGTCCGCTGTCACAATTCTGCGAACATGGCCTGCACCACCAGCGACTGCATCATATAGAACTACAGAAAAGATCATACACCCATCCACAGATGTGTAGAACAAACATCCTTTGATGTCGGTGCGCTCTATCCCCATCTCGCGGGACAATCCCTCTAACAGGGCATAGAGTACTGACAGCATCACATTTATATCTGCCGCCTCTTGTGTCACAAAGGTGATTTTTGCCACATCTGTCTTGAAATCATGCGACAAACGGTATTCTGCCGAGTTGCCCTCTTTATTAACACAACGGTATCCTCTGGAGTTCTTGTGCTCAAGGGGGATTCCGGTTTCGCTTGCATATCCGCAAGCAGGACAAACCTTGTAATCAGTCTGGCCAATGACTACGAGAGAGTCATTTGAAGTAGATTCAATTTGCAAAGATTGACCGTTTACTTCAAATATTTGCTTGGCGATTAGATTACGATGCGGGTCTCCGATGTAGTAATCGTCTGTCTTAAAATCGTGTTCGGGGCGGTGCATAGGAACAGGTCTGGCGTTTTTTTCTGCACAGAACCCCATGCGCGGTTCCAACGTTTTTCTCCAAGACAGGCGTTTGATGGGTGTATGGCAGGAAACGCATTCGCGACCGCTGCCAGTAACAGGATCTTTAGTGAAGTTTGGCTGGCCGCAAGTAGGACACTTGGGGCAGTAGAAGCCTTTCTCCCATGCGGCGTCTGCATTTTTGCCCGGCATTTTGCGAATATAGCGGCTGACATACATTTTGCCATCTGCGACGACCTCTGCACCGGGAGCGTACTCTGCGATGGCCATTTGTAGATCTCTGGCTAATTGCAAAGCCTTTCCTCGCCCCACAGCGTTGATATCCGGAATCAACTCAACGGTATCCACGGGGAAACCGTACTTGGGAAGTACATTATTGCGAACCAAAAAACCGATAAGACTCTTTTTCCCAGCGTTGTCATCCTTGCTGCACCTAAAATTTCTAAGGGTGCGGCTCCAGACACCGGCAGCTTCATCGTCGTGCCTGCGGCGGCAAGCCAACAGTTCCTTTTCCATTTCCACTACTGTTCCGCGGAAATCCTGTACGGCGATTTCAAGAACACCATTCTCTCCGCAAAGTCGATTTATCCAACCGAAATCAGCAATCCCAAGTCGCTGATGCATTTTTGTTGGAATCGAGCGCAGTAAGAGTTGTCGGAGATTTTCCGGCTGTGTATTCAAGTACTCCTTCAGCAGCTCATAGCCGCCTTCATTCAACAAGACAGTTTGGTTATCACCCGCATAGACTTCCTTATGCTGTGCGAAGAAGGAACTCAGAGCTACAGCAAAAATATGGCGATTTAGTATCTTTTCGTTCTCAATTTCGAAAATTGGGGCTTTGATCTTTCCGCTGATCATGGCCGTCGGGTCGTCATAATATGTAAAGTCGTGAGAGGATAATTTCGCATAGGTCATAACAAATGCCGCAGAATGCTTTGCTCGACCGGCACGGCCTGCCCTCTGCACATAATTGGATGGGCTGGGCGGGACATCACGCATATACACGGTTTCCAGACTGCCCACATCAACACCCATTTCGAAAGTCGTAGAGCAGCTGAGCGCATTGATCTTCTTTTGTACGAAGGCTTCTTGATACCGTGTTTGCTGATCCTTTGCAAGTTGCGCCGTATGCTCCTTGATATATAACGGTTCAGAGTGACTGCTGCTATAAAGACGGGCGTAGTGGTTCATGGCAGAATCCTTTAGAGGATCACAGGGTTCCAACATTCCTGCGCATTTTACGGAAGCACAATGTTTTTTTACATTATACGGTGTGACCCGACCACATTTCTTGCAACGGTAAAATTTCGCGCCCTCCGTTCCGCCGATGCAAATATCAAAATCGTTCGCATCGAGTACAAATTCCTCCGTTTCCGCTTTGAACACATTAGTCCAATAATCTTCCAAAATGGCGTCCGCTTCATCATCGGAAATACCCAATGCCCGCGTCAGCCGCACGAGTCGACTGTTGGGATAATAATTCCCGTTGGGACGCTTTCGACCACGCCACCCGGAGATCCAGCTTTGCTTTGCGGAGTCTCCTGTACGCAGCAATACCAACTTCTTTGCCGAGGGCGTAAAGAAAATATACTCGCGTTCAGCGGCTGTCAGCGTATACTCCTTTCCTGCATCGATGGCACCGGAGAATACTGCGTCCTGTGTCAGAAGTTCGAGCAGGGCAATGGCGTCCTGTGATGAGAGGTTATACGGGTCGCCCTGAAACGCCGTAGCTACCTGAGCGTTTCGCCTGTATGCAAAAGAAAGTACACCCATTGACACAAGGCTGGTGCCGCGGCGGGCATTGAACATTTCATTCAGAATCGCCACCCACGCATTACTGCGGCTCGCAGCAGATAACTTACCCACATCTTGATTTTCGCCAGCATCCCACTCGGCAAAAGATCTGTTGTTTTCAAAATAGCGGCTGAGTTCATCGACGAATTGAAATACGCTTACTTTTTCTATGCCGCTATTGCGATATTTCTCCGCAATGTGCCAAATACCTCGTCTACGCAAAAATTCATCATAGGAACGCTCCATGTAGGAGGCGAAAAACGCCGCTTCACTTCGGCTGTCAGAGAAGCAAAGAAACTGCCGCATCAGCTTTTTACGTATTTGCTGTGGTTGCGCTGTGCCAGCGAAGATGCTGCGCCGACCAGAATTTTGATTTTCCTTTAGTGCTGATGTTATGGTGACTTCCTCGTTGGGAAGTTGCTCGAAAAGCTCGGTTCCCAATACAGCGGTGGCTGCTTCGCTTCCCAAATAGAAGCGGCGGAATGAACCAAAGCCGCAGGCAGGGCATCTGGCAACATGGTTTTTGTGTTGTTCTATTTTGCGAAGCTTGCGATAGTTGGATTCGCTGTGTTCACATAGTGGCTTAAATTTTGTGTCTGCTTCCGTAGAGATAGCCCCGCAAACCGAGCAAATGACAAAATCGTTTGTGGCGTCATCTGCACAATCTTCCTCGTCAATCAGTACATCTTCTGCGCTGTCCTTAAGGTAGTAGAAGTCGGAAGGGTCGTCCAGCCCCTTCCGCGCTGATGGGTGTAAAGCTCCGCCTTCTTCTCTGCCGACAATAGCCATTCTTCCACAATCTGTGCAGACAGCGGCCTCGAATACCGCGGCATCGATTTTGTTGTTTTCGCTTGTAAACGAGTGCTTCCGATGTAAAAACAGGTGCTTCGGAGAAGCGAGTGTGATATATGCCCCCTCTAAGGCTCGCACAAAAAAGTGATAGCGGGGTTTGATCAGATTTGCGCCATCTTTTTCGGCGCGAGCACAGACTGCAATGAAGGATATGACCTGTTCATTTGTCATAGGGCATATTTCGGACAGGGCCTGACGTAGCTGTGCGACCGTAATTGGCTGGTGTGCGACCTTCCGAAGCAAAGCAAACAGCCGGGAATGCAAGAAAAGCGCATAGAGCTTTTCGCCCTCGCTCCCTACCGGAGCGAAGTCAGCGTGATAGCGGGCTAACACGGAGGAAATATCAGGACTTCTTTGCAGTTCCTCAAAAAGTGCTGGTGCAAAGTCCAAAAAATCTTCCATGGCAGGTCGCTTTTCTGTGGAACGAATAATTCCAGTGCGTTGGAATGCAACACCACATAGTTTTTCAGCAAAGCTCAGGATATCACCATCTGCATCAGGCCCACCAAGTGTTGCACTTGTCAGAATATATTGAACGCTATCGGGCTCGCTGATCCTCGCCCGGAGTCGGCGCATCAGCAGGGAAGTCTCCATGCCTGTTGCACCTTTGTAGATGTGTGCTTCGTCTAAAACAATAAATTTTAACTTGGCACCGGAAAATACCGCGTCATCCTTTGGCCGCAGCATCATGTATTCCAGCATGGAATAGTTGGTTATAAGAATATGGGGAGGCCGCTCCTGCATGACCTCACGGGAGATGATTTCATTGGGAGCAGGGTCTATCGGCTCCCCAGCTTCATCGTGGTAGGTGCGGTGGTACTCTGCCAGCGCCTTGGACTGTGTATGCTCGGTATTGCCATTGTAAACACCGTAGCATATCTGAGGGTAATTCTTGAAAAGAGCGCGCATACGCTTCATCTGGTCATTGGCCAGCGCGTTCATCGGGTAAATGATGATTGCGCGGACACCGGCGGAAAGAGTTCCGGCTTCCTGCTCCCGTAATAGATGATTGATGATGGGCAGCAAAAAACTCTCCGTTTTACCAGAACCTGTTCCTGTCGTAACGACCAGATTTTCCCCTTTGTCCGCTTTCAGCATGGCAGTTTCCTGATGCTGATAAAGAGGTCTGTCCAGCTTTAGCTCACGCTCTTTTTCTGCAACAGGCTCCAAGTTTTCAAACAAGATACTTGCTTTTTGCGCTTGGATCAATTCTCGCAATGTATGCCCTGTTTCATAGGAGCCGCCAATATCAAGAAAGGGCCCGCTGGCTACCATACCGTCCGTTTGCAACTCTTTCCGAAATTCTCGCTCATAGTCGGTGTCAGCCATATCAAAAGTGGTCGTGATATAATCAATATAGCTATCTTTGATTTCCTTAGAAGCCTTGATGGGATCAAACATATTGGTAGCCCTCTCTAATGCTGTACTTGAAATAGTCGGGTGTCTTTAATCGATGATGCTGTTCAGCTTTGCTCATATAAGTGGCCGGATTACGGTTGACTATTGTGGAAAAATCCTTATCAACATATACTGCATCCTCCGTTGTACACCGTAGGATCAGCAAGTGTTCGTTGACAATCCAAACCTTAACAGGGTTGACCAATTCAAAGTCATTTGACGGCTTGGAGTTAAACGGGATGCGTCGCCCTGTACTGCTAATAAAGGATAGCGTTGCCGAATAGCACGGTGCGGGCATTGTTTCACCAGATGCGACAGTTGTCCCTTGGTAGTCCAAATTTGTCAGGATTCCGCATCCGTACTTCATAAGCAACGCTTTCAGGGTCTCTGTCTCAAAATCCCAGTAGAGCGCATCTCCTATAATAAGCTCTTTCCCGTCATAAAGCCATTCGAGTGGATTTCCAACGCAATATGAACCCTTGAAAATAAGTTCATTCATTCCGCCGGAAAACAGGCTTTTCTTTTTTAGGAAAACTTGATAAGAATAGTTTCCCAAGGCGTAGGAACTGGTGTTGGCAAGGGCGGTGCTTTCTGTTGATGTCGCATAAGTGTCGATACTTCCGCCGGGGCGTTGGACTTCGACTTGAAAGGTGCTTTCGGGATCGCCAACATAGTTGCCCTCCGGTTGCCAGTGCAGGGTGCTGTCAATTACTTCGATTGGCGGAGCAGCAAAGGTGGGCTTACAGGCGATGGTGGTAATTTTTCGGTTTATATGATTTCCTGCTATATTCTCCAGAGAAATCCACAGATCATACTCTGCCTGCGGCGCCGCTATCGCACGGAGCGTATTGCCAAGTTCGAAATAGGAAGGACTCACCTCTGGAACAGGGCTTATACCAAGCATGAGCTGTCCACTCCATCCCTCCGGCAACTCCAGCTTCACGAATTCGTCGTGCAGAATGGATTTGTGCCAAATCATACCCGGAATCTTGAATGCATTATGCCCCATCAACGCGCAGTGAACCAAAGGGATGTACAGTTCAAGCTGCCAAGTCATTCCGGAAACGGGGACGATTATACTGTCAGAGGTATCTTCTAAGACCAGGGAATAATGAAACTGCTTGGCGGCAAAGGAGATATTGGCAGTTGCTTGTGATCCGTCTGCATAGTAGATGGGTGCGTTTAAAGTAACATTGAAATCTGCAAGAACTATGTAATTGAATTCATATTTTACCAAGTCAGTAGCAAGGTCGATTATACGGACACAGTGGCAAAGGCCATCATTTTCTGATGGAATTTCCAATTCATTTCCGCCACCACAGAAAGCATCTGCATTGTGACGCATTCCGTCGATGGAGAATTGGTATCGTATGCTTTTTTCTCCCTCGGGGAGAACGATAAAAAGCTGGAAGGGGGCAGGAAAAATATCGAAGGATACACCCTGATGGATTACTTGGGCAGAGACCGCTTTACGCAGGGAGGTATGATGGCGGAACTGTGCCGCAGTCGATGCGCATACGAAGATCTCTCGGCCATCAATGGCAGCTGATGACACCTCGTCCAAATTTATGCGATACAGTTGCCCCGGATATGGGTAGCTATATATTCCGTCTGTATCATCGGGAAAGGTTACTTCCTGCAAGTTGCTGGCAAACAAGTAAATTGTTCCACAGTGGGGAGTTCTTTCAGCCCCCGATGCATCCAACAAGATATATTGGCGATATAGCTTTTCAGCCGAATTATAGAGAAGCTCTCCGTCATAGTGGATCTCTACCCGTATAGCCGGTGTGTTTGAAAAATCATACGACATTTCTTCAAACGGAATGAAGAGACTTCTTGTTGTTAAGCACAATTCATCCCCAGTGACCGAAAGTTCGGCGTTATAGATACAAATTTCACTTTGGTAGATTTTAATTACAGGACGTTGCTGCGCCACCTTAGACAAGCGGATTTTAGGTATTGCTATGCCAACGGAGGAATGCTCCATCGTATATTGAGCATAGATGCGGTCTGTCGTTGTTGCAACATATTCTGTTTTCCGCTGCCGTTGTTCCCCCTGTGCCTGTACCCGTTCGGTGCTGCTTTTCCTTTGATACCATTCGACGAGGATAGTATCCCAATAATTTCGGTCGGGATCAATTAGGTCAGTGTTTTCGTTCCGGAGAATTGCGTCCATCTTTTTTACGATGGAGTCACAGAGAACTGCCATATATCCGGGACGTTCCTTAAACAATGTCTGCAAACCGGAAAATATGGCATCTGCCCTTAATTGCAGTTCATCATTCTTGGCAATGCGGGAATCCCAACGCGCACGCATGCCTTTCGTAAATACTTTGTAGCTGATATCCTCCGTTACATATTGAAAATCTAAGTTTTTCACATAAAAATCAAATAGAATGGAGTAGAGAGATTCTATGCTTTGCTTTGGTGCCAGAGCATGGAGCAGCAGAGAGGTGTAATATCGCTGCGTTCCCTCAGGTGCGAAAAAACGCTTGTAGTGTGCCAGTGTACCTTTGATTGCACCTCTGAAATAATTATATAATCTATTGGCTGCGGCCTCAGAATTTTCCGGATTAAATCCGTATTGAAGGAAAATATAATTCCAAAGAGACCCGGAAGTCTCCTCATCTGCTAATTCTGAGGACCAACCCTTCAACAGGTTTATTGTTTCAAGTACGAGTACAGCGTCCTCTCTTACGGAAGTGCGTCCTCCATCTATCAACACTTTCTTGACGGTTTCGCTTGCGGATTGATAGAGCAGTGCGTCTTCCGCATCGGTCAACTGGTACTCTCCGGCTAATGGATAGGTTCGAAACACATAGTCGGCCAGTTCAAAAGCTGTATAATCGGGAGACGGTCCGCATGTATCTCCACTGTGCATATCGGGTTCGATATACCCTGTTTCTTTCCAAATAAAGCCTCTGCCGGTAAGCCATTGAACAGATGATACACCAGCACCTCTTGCGTATCTGCGGATTTCCACAAACAACGACAAATATTCGCTAAGGCGAGATTGTTCAGCAAATATCACCTTCTCCGGGAATGCCTTGTTCAATCGGTTCAGAAACTCTGCTTCGCTCATGCGCATAATATCCACCCACCTTACACATTAATCAAAGCACGAATGGGAGTGGTAATGTGTGGTATTTTATCAATTATAGCATGAAGATGTAACAATCTCAACCATGCAGTTTTGTGAGCTTCGATATATGTGTGCGGATGTGTGATTCAAATCTCCAGCATCTCTTGCAGTCCCGCGCTGGCGGCCTTTTTGTTCTTGTCAAAGGCGTGGGTGTAGATGTCCAGCGTGGTGGAGGGCGGCATAGATCTTCCGCAGCCGCTTGGTGAAGGTGTCCGGGCGGATGAGCTGCCCGCGCTCGTCGGTGAACTTGATTATTCTGCGTTTTTGATAGAATGAGCATATCGGGTGGCAGACATGAAGCAGATATGCGAATCTGCCCATGTGCAGTGGGACTTGGGCGCGTCGATGCTGCTGTATTTCAAGGGCATCACCTCTGCGTTCCACGATATTGATTTAATGGTTGCTGACCATGACGCCGAATGTGTCCGCACGATTTTATTGGAAATGGGCGAACTCCGCCCATCTGACCCCGTGCCGAATCCCATGTACCGGACGAAGACCTTTATGGAATTCCTCATAGAATCGATCGAGGTCGATGTCATGGCAGGCTTTGCCATCGTGCATGAGGGAACGGTCATGATTGCTCCCTGCGTGAAGAACAGATCGTGGAGAAAATGCCGCTTGGGACAGAAGTCATCCCGCTGCAATCGCCGCAGTTATGGTGCAAATACTATCGGCTGATGGGACGGTCTCAGAAGGTGGACATGATTGAGAAAGCATTGTTGTGCAGCATCACATCGCAGCAGTCTTCTCGAAATAATATGGAATAAAAAGCGGCATCGGATGTGAAAAAATCATTTGAAATTCCGATTTGCCTCTGCTATAATAAGCGTACAGCGTGTGGCGTTTCTGCGTAAATCCAGTTGCAGAGCAGCCACACGCTTTTTTGCGGAATCGGGTGAGAAATGGCAAGATGAGCGAAAACTTCATAGGCAAATCGTGTAGCAGAAATGCGTAAGTCCGGATATGTTGGGACTTACGCATTTTTTATTTTTTGAAAGAAAGGTGAATTATATGGAAACCGGAAATCAGTTTTTGGGGACGGAGCGTGTGAGCAAGCTCATGCGGCAGTACGCCATCCCCTGCATCATCTCGCTGCTGGTGGGCGCGCTTTACAACATCGTTGACCAGATCTTCATCGCCAACGCCAGCTACCTCGGCTCCTACGGCAACGCCGCCAATACGGTGGTATTCCCGCTAACGGTGGTGGCGCTGGCCATCGCCGTCATGGTGGGCGACGGCTGCTGCGCCTTCGTCAGCATGGCGCTGGGCAGAAACGAGGCGGACAAGGCCAAGCGCAGCGTGGGCAACGCGGTGGTGTTAAGCGTCACCAGCAGTCTTGTCCTGACGGCGGTATACCTCATTTTCGCAAACACTATCATCGCCATGTTCGGCGGCACGGTGAATGAGGAGACCTTCCACCACTCGCAGGAATACTTCTTTTATATCACGCTGGGCATCCCGTTCTATATGTTCGGGCAGGCCATGAACCCCATTATCCGCGCAGACGGCAACCCCAAGTTCGCCATGATCTCCACACTGGCAGGCGCCGTCATCAACATCATCCTCGACCCTATTTTCATCTTCGTCCTCAAATGGGGCATGATGGGCGCAGCAGTGGCCACGGTCATCGGGCAGGTGTTCACGGCAGTCCTTGCACTGTGGTATCTGCTGCATATGAAGATCATCAAGCCCGCGTCCGGCGATTATGCCCTGCGAGGGAACATCTGCGGACGAATGCTGACGCTGGGCATCACCAGCTTTCTCTCCCAGATCAGTTTGGTAGCGGCAATGGCAGCCATCAACAATATGCTCCGTAAATATGGTGCACTGGACGCTGTGTTCGGGCAGGAGCAGTACGCGCAGATCCCCATGGCGGTGGTGGGCATCGTGATGAAGTTCTTCCAGATCGTCATTTCCATCGTAGTTGGCATGGCGGCAGGCTGCATCCCCATCGTGGGCTACAACATGGGCGCGGAGAAAAAGCTTCGTGTGCGGGAACTGTTCACCAAGCTGCTGGTGGCCGAGGCGCTGGTGGGCGCGGTGGCGCTTGTGCTGGCGGAGGGCTTTCCCCGTCAGCTCATCGCCATTTTCGGCGCGGACAACGAGAGCAGCTACTACACCGATTTTGCCATCAAGGCGTTCCGCACCTATCTCTGCATGATGGTGCTGGCCTGCGTCAACAAGGCGTGCTTTATCTTCTTGCAGGCGGTTGGCAAGGCGCTGGCATCCACACTGCTGTCCATGTTCCGCGAGGTGGTGTTCGGCGTGGGCTTTGCCCTGCTGCTGCCGGTGTTCTTCGGTCTGGACGGTGTACTGTATTCCATGCCGGTGTCGGATATTCTGACCTTTATCATCTCGGCCATCATCATCGTGAAAACCTATCGGGAATTGAATGTGGAAGGAGTGCAGAGCGCATGAAAAACAGAGTTATTACCATCAGCCGCGAGTTTGGCAGCGGCGGACGCACCATCGGCAAAAGGGTGGCGGAAAAGCTGGGCATCCCCTGCTATGACGCGGAGATCATTCAGGAGATGACGAAGGAGACCGGATTTGCGCCGGATTATGTGAAGGAAGCGGGGGAGTACGCTCCCGGCGGTTTCCTCTCGAACGCTTTCTCTAACCGGATGTTCGGTCCCACCAACGAGGACATTCTCTGGGAGCACCAGTACAAGGTCATCACGGACCTTGCTGCAAAAGGTTCCTGCGTCATTGTGGGCCGCTGCGCTGACTTTATTTTGCAGGATAAGGCGGATTGCCTGAAGGTCTTTATCCATGCGGATCTGGCGTTCCGCGCCCACCGCATCGTGGAGGTCTACGGCGAGCGGGAGCAGTCCCCGGAGGAGCGTTTGCGGGATAAGGACAAGCGCCGCGCCGCGTACCACCGCTTCTACACCAATATGAAATGGGGCCACGCCCAGAACTACCACCTGACGCTGGACAGCGGCGTTATCGGCATCGACAAGTGCGTGGACATCATCGCGGAGCTGTATTGAGATGACATTTTCTCAAAAATTCGTTTGAAATCGAGTTTCGAATTTGATAAAATTAAGCCATACGAAGGTATCACGGGAGTGCATCCGGTGCAGTGGGCGTTGGCGGCAGACTGGCGCGCACAGGCTGTTTGTTCACTGATCATCTCTCTGAAAAAGGGCATCCGTTCTGACCGGGCGGAGGCTGAGGGAGGTGAAATCAATGAAGCGCGTAAAGGCAGCGTGCATCCTGCAAACACTGGGGTTTGCATAGAAGGACGATTGCGGTCTGACCCGTGAGCAGCAGTTCAAGGTCAACCACGACGAAGTGAGCCGCTACAAGGCGACGATGGACAGAAGCCGCACCCGGTATCAGATCACCGAGGAAACCGAGCAGAGCGACGGATCTGTGCTGGTCCGCGTCCGCAAGCAGTATAACGACAAAGCTGATGTAAGCGAATACTTCAACTAACACCAAACCCGCCCGATGGAAGTCAGGCGGGTTTGTGATAGAAAGCGTGGATATTTGAACGGTGGGCGTGTAGACCGGCTTGGGGGCATCCTGATACGGTGGTGCAAATCGCCTGACAGTGCTGAGCGGCATAATCGCGCAGGCAAAACGAACACATTCCGTTCGTAAGGATATATTTTCTTATGAGAGATTGGCCGCAACCTCTGCTATGGAGGCTGCGGCCTTTTCTCTTTCTAAGGTGCAAAAACCTCTGTTTTTTCCTCTCAGAGCGCCGCTTGAAAGGCGGCGTGGGTGTTTTCCCATGGGGAGCGTCCGGGAGGCAGGACGGAGACTTTCTGCGTCAAAATCAACACTTTTCAAAACCAGAGGAAGGAGGCGCCGGATATGGCAGTTTTCCGCATCGAAAAGACCGGAGATTACACGGTCATGTCCAACTACCATCTGCGGG
>ENA-OPYH01001041-OPYH01001041.1-human-gut-metagenome-genome-assembly--contig:-NODE-1041-length-16726-cov-5.958731_pt1 | contig 16726 bp, 15 predicted proteins | sample MGYA00241254_ERZ501488 | MGnify/ENA primary metagenome ERZ501488 (study PRJEB25962, sample SAMEA2042660) | human gut metagenome | biome: human gut; feature: human-associated habitat; material: faeces...
GGGCTTGAGCTTCAATTTCAGATTTGGAGAGACGAGCCGCGAATCAGGCAGAAGCAGGCTATGTGGTATGACTTGACCTTGTTTGATGTGGAAAGAGACTTCTTTGGAAGACTGGAGCAAGGATACTCGATTTTATCGGTATCTGATCTTTTCCATTGCACCGCTTGGAATGCAACGGAATATCTGGCTGATGAGCAGAATCGAGATAAGGAAAATTCCTGCTGGAAGGGAATGCAAAGGTATCTGAACTATTGTAAAAAGCACGGCATCACAAGAAATTATCTGGTGAAAAAAGAAGAGTACGACGGAATAGATGCTATGAAGTTTTACGACAAGTCAGCCGTTGCCAAATTTGAGAAGAACAGAAAAACGCAGGATCTGTGCCGCTGACGAGGATTAAAACTATACATTTTATTAAATAGACAGGAAAAGCAAGTAGCCCATCGCTACTTGCTTTTCTTTTTTAGGAGATTGATTATGGAAATCAAAATCAACAAGGAAATTCGCGCGTACCGTGAAACGCTCTTTTTCGGCCTATCTGTGCGGCAATTTGTCTGCTCTGTTTTGGCGGTGGGCGCTGCGGTGGCGCTGTATTTCAGCCTGAACCGAGTGTTGGACCGGGAAACGGTGAGCTGGGTGTGCATCGTCGGCGCGGCTCCCGTGGCCGCTGCGGGCTTTTTTCAGTATAACGGCCTGACGCTGGAGCAATTTTTGTGGGCATGGCTGAAATCAGAGGTCATCATGTCAGGCAAGCGTGTCTGGAAGGCGGAAAACTATTATGAAGAAGCAATGAAACGCGAGGTGAAGAAACATTGATCTTTTTCAAGCAGCGGCGCAGCGCGGAACGGGACGCCTTTTCCGTTCCCCGCAGCGTCCAGAAATCCATTCCCATCAAACGCATTTATCAAGACGGCGTGTTTCAGGTAAGCGGCAAGTTTTCAAAAACTTGGCGCTTTTTTGATGTCAATTACGCCGTGGCCTCCCCGGAAAAGCAGCGGGAACTCTTTATGACCTACTGCTCCTTCCTGAACTCGCTGCCCATCGGAGCCACGGCAAAGATCACACTTTTTAACCGCCAGCTCAATCAAAAGGACTTCGGGCGGACGCTGCTCATGCCTATGCAGGGCGACCGTCGTGATCTCTACCGCAACGAGTATAACGCGCTTGTTTTGGGCAAGGCGGCGGAGAGCAACAATCTCATTCAGGAAAAGTACATCACCGTTTCGGCGGAGAAGAAAAGCGTGGAGGAGGCCCGCGCATTCTTCTCCCGCGTCGGAACTGATCTCACTACGGGACTTTCCCGTATGTCCTCCAGCGTCCGTGAGATCACGGTCAATGACCGCCTGCGGCTTCTGCATGACTTCTATCGTCCCGGCGAGGAACAGCTATTCCGGTTCAATTTGGAGGACACCATACGCAAAGGGCATGACTTCCGGGACTGCATCGCCCCGGACTGTATTTCCTTTCAAAAAAATCACTATGAGTTGGGCGATCATGTGGGCCGTACCCTGTTCCTGCGGGAATATGCCAGCTTTATTTCCGACGAGATGATTACGGAGCTGATGGACTATCCCCGGAACATGATGCTCTCCATCGACATTATCCCTGTGGCGATGGACGAAGCCGTGAGCGATATTCGCAAGCGCATTATGTCCGTGGAATCGGATATTACCCGCTGGCAGCAGCGGCAGAATCAGAACAACAATTTTACCGCCAGTATTCCCTATGACTTGGAGCAAATGCGGAGCGAAACGAAGGAATTCATGGACGACCTCATGAGCCGCGACCAGCGCATGATGCTGGCTTTGGTGACGCTGACGCACCTGGCAGATAACCTCGAACAGCTCGACCAGGACACCGAAGCCTTACAAGCTATTGGGCGGGCGCGGGGCTGTCAGTTTAACATTCTGCGCTACCAGCAGGAGGACGCACTGAACACGGTGCTGCCCCTCGGCTTAAAGCGCATTGAGGCAACCCGCACCCTGACCACGGAATGTACTGCCGTTCTCATGCCGTTCAAATCGCAGGAGATCCAGGACGCGGGCGGTATTTACTACGGCGTCAACGCCGTATCGCATAACCTCATCGTCTGCAACCGCGGAAATCTGCTCAACGGCAACGGTTTTATTACCGGCGTGTCCGGCTCTGGCAAGTCGATGGCGGCAAAGCAGGAGGTCTCCGCGCTGGCGCTCTCTACCGACCATGACATCATTATCGTCGATCCCGAACGCGAATATGGCGAGCTGGTACGGGCGTTGGGCGGCGAGGTCATTACCATCTCCGCCTCTGATCCAAATGGCTGCCACATCAATGCGCTGGATTTGTCCGAGGGGTATGGCGACGGCAGGGAGCCGTTGGTGATGAAGTCCGAGTTTATTATGTCGCTGTATGAGCAGCTTATGGGCGCGGATAAGATCGAGCCGCAGGAGAAGTCTATCATTGACCGCAGCGTGGGAAACATCTATCGGGAATATTTGAAAAGTTATCAGGGACAGCCGCCCACGCTGAAGGACCTCTATGACGACCTGATGAAGCAGGTCAACCCGGAGGCGCACCGCATTGCGTTGGCGCTGGAGCTGTTCACGGTGGGCAGTCTGAATGTGTTCTCCCACCAGACCAATATCAACACAAAAAGCCGTATCCTCTGCTTTGACATTCAGGATTTGGGTGAAAATCTGAAATCGGTGGGCCTGCTGGTGATGCTGGACGCCATCTATAACCGCGTCATTCAGAACCGCAGAGAGGGAAAATATACCCATGTCTACATCGACGAGATCTATCTGTTTTTCGCCAACGGGAGCGGCAGCGGACACAGCATTACCAATTACAGCAGCGAATTCCTCTACAAGTGCTGGAAGCGTTTCCGTAAATACGGTGCGACGCTCACCGGCATCACACAGAATGTGGAGGAATGTCTGCTGTCCAATACGGCGCGTATGATGTTTGCAAACTCCGAGTTTCTGCTGATGCTCAATCAGGCCACCACCGACCGGGAGCAGCTTGCCCGTCTGCTGGGTGCATCGGATACGCAAATGAGCTATGTGGACAATGCCCCGGCTGGCCACGGGCTCATCAAGGTGGGCGGAGCCATCGTGCCTTTCGCCAATGAGCTGCCCAAAAATACGGAGCTGTATCGCCTGATGACCACCAAGCCGGGTGAGGATTGATGTTATGAAGGATTTGAAGATCAAACCCGGCATGGACACGCCAAAGGCAAAGTTGAAGAACCCCGCGCCTAAAGACGCCGATTCCCTTCTGAAAAAGCACATGGACAAACGGCAGCGAGAAAAGGAGCCGGAGAGCCATGATCCCGTGCGCTATGCTACCGACCGCGTGGAGAAGAATATGCGCCATGGCGCATCTGGGGCGGCGGATGCCTCGCGGCGCATGATAAAGCACTACCGAGGAAAGCTGCGGCAGGGCAAAGATAATGCGGCGAGGGAGTACAGAGTGGCAGATATGGGGATTGGTGCGGAAAGTGGCTCTACCAATGCCCCGACGGAATATGACTTTTCCCCAGCACAAAACACTGCACGAAACGAAGTCGGAAAACAGACGTTTTCTCCGCAAAATCCCAATGCCGCCAAAAACGCAAGCGCCGCCCCGCAGGAGCGTGGGCGGAAAAAAGCTGCGCAGGACGCAAAAGCCGCCTATCGGCGGAACCTTGCCGAGAAAAGAACAGCAGAGCGGCACATTGTACCTCCACCGTCCGACCGTGGAGGTACAATGACCACTCCGCAGAAAGGCAATTCGGGGGCATCGGCCAAGGGCAGTCCTGCCCCCAAGAGCGGACAGGACATGACCAAGGCCACGCGCACCATGCGTGTTCGACCAACTGACCACGCAGCGCCGAACAATGCAATCATCACGCACCGCGCAAGGGCGGAGGCGCAGAGAAAGGCGCAGCGGAAGATGCTTCAGGAATCCGCGCAGAGCGGCGGAAAGGCTTCCAAAAAGCTGGGCAGCGTGGCAGTCCAGGCAGTGAAAGAAATCGGGAAAGGAGTGGCATCTACGGTCAGCTCGATCCTGTCGGCAGGCGGCGGTGCGGTGGTGCTGGTGCTGATACTGACGGTGATCCTTGTGGCGGCAATCGTGGCGTCCCCCTTCGGTATCCTTTTTTCCAATGAGAGCCGGGAGGCGGGCGTTGTGCCGATCTCCGCTGCGGTGGCGCAGATCAACTATGACTTCAATGCCAAGCTGGAAGCTCTGCAAACGGTAGATGATTATGATTCCATCTCCATTGACGGACAAGCTGCTGATTGGGTAGAGGTGCTGGCGGTATTCGCGGTCAAGGTAGCAGGCAGCGACGATGTGGACGCCGCAGATGTGGCCACGATGGACGCCGACCGCATCGCTCGCTTGAGAGACGTCTTTTGGGATATGACCACCATAGCCCACCGCATTGAGGTCATTCATCATCCAGGCAGCGGCGAGGGCGATGACGGCTGGACGGAGAAAAACCTCTATATCACCGTTACCGCAAAAACGGCAGAGGAGATGAAAACCGAGTATCATTTCAACCGTAACCAAATCGCAGCGCTGGACGAGCTGCTGGAGCAGCGGGATCTCCTGCGAGAGCTGATCGAGGATGCGTACTCCGTCAGCGGGGACACGGCAGCGCTTATCCGCAGTCTGCCGGAGGATCTGTCACCGGAGCGCGAAGCGGTGGTACGCGCCGCCTGTTCTCTTGTCGGCAAGGTGAATTATTTTTGGGGAGGAAAATCCCTTGTGATCGGCTGGGACGCCCGGTGGGGCGAGCTGCGGCAGGTCACGGCGGCAGGCAGCTCCACCACCGGTACTTACCGGCCCTACGGTTTAGATTGCAGTGGCTTTGTCGATTGGGTGTTCTACAATCAGTCTGGCGGCAGCTATGTCATCGGCCACGGCGGTGGAGCCACCATGCAGCACAGCTATTGCACCGATATTTCGTGGGCAGACGCACAGCCCGGTGACTTGGTGTTCTACCCGGATAATTCCCATGTGGGCATCGTTGGCGGCAGGGACGCAAACGGAGAATTGCTCATCATTCACTGCGCCAGCGGCTATAACAATGTGGTCATTACTGGCAAGGAGGGCTTTACATCTATCAGTAGACCGAGGTACTACGCAGAGTAAAAAAGTTTTGCCTTTCCTTTGACGGTTCGGTATGGTACAATACTCATCGTGTGTGATGGGAGGTACTGTGATGCAAAACTATACAGAGGAAGAAGCGGCCATTCTCTGCGGCTTTATTGGGCGGTATATTGACCGCGATTCTATTTGTGATACGGTTCGCTCCTCTTATTCCCGGCTGTGCAAAGGATTGGAACAGCATACTTTGACATATCAGGACTACCTATGGGCAGAGCAGGTGCTTCAATTCCTAAAGCCTCAGTGGTGGACGGAGCGGGAAGATCACCGTACGCTGGCAGCACTTTTACTGAAAACACAATCCTTGATCCGAGCAACGAGATAATTTTTGGAACTTTTTGGGCGGCTTTTGCGTCTAAAGAAACAACTACTGATGAGGAGGACTCTGCCATGAAAAAGCTGCTTTCCCTTGCCCTTGCGTGTTTGCTGCTCTTTTCGCTCTCGGCCTGCGGGCGGGAACCGAAGGAAGAGGTGAGTAACGAAAAGCCTGTGATTTATCTATATCCCGAGCAGGAGACGGATGTGCGTGTGACGCTTGATCTTGCGGGCGAGCTGACGTGCGCCTATCCCGCCTACGGTGACGGCTGGAGCGTCCGCGCCGCGCCGGATGGCACGCTGACGGACGAGAGCGGCCAAACCTACCGCTACCTCTACTGGGAGGGCACGTCGGGGACAGATTACGACTTTTCCACCGGCTTCTGCGTTTCGGGGGAGGACACCGCGGCGTTCCTCGAGAATGCGCTCAGGCAGCTCGGCCTTAATCGCGAGGAGGCGAACGAGTTTATCATCTACTGGCTGCCGCAGATGCAGGACAACACCTACAATCTCATTTCGTTCCAGCAGGACGTTTATACGGATTCTGCCAAGCTCACGGTCGATCCCGCGCCTGACACGCTGCTGCGCGTCTTCATGGCGTGGCAGCCATCGGAAAAATTTGTCGACCTTCCCGCGCAGGGGCTTTCCGCGCCCGAGCGCACGGGCTTCACGGTCGTCGAATGGGGCGGCTGCGCGGTACAGTGATAAGAAAGGAGCGTGGGAGATGAAAAAGAGACGCTGGGCGATCATAGCGTTTGCCGTGATCTTTGCCGCGGCGTATGTTGCGATGGGCTATTGCATTCCGGCCTTTCGCATCAAGCTGGAAGCCGACGGCTGGACGTATTTTCTCGCCAGCCTGCAAGCACTCGCGCCGGTGAAGCTGATCTTTTCCACTGTTCTGTCGCTCATTGCGGCGTTGGCCGTGTACAACAGCAGAATGTTTCGACAATAAAAAAGAGGGCTTGCAAAGCAAGTCCTCTTTTTTTATACGATCAACTGTTTACAGATTCCTGCCGAGCTCGTAAGCGGCGGTCAGGTCTTCTTCGTGAAGATCGTCCGCCGTGGAGCAGCCGCCGACATTCAGCCTGCCCACGATCTCCCAGCCGAGATAGTCGGCCATGAGGTCAAACGAAGCGTTCGCGCCGGAGGCGGTCTTTTGATCCTCATCGGCCATCGCGGTGAGGAAAACGGCCTTCTTTTTGCCCATCAGCGCTTCATTGTTGGCGTAAAAGCGGTCGATGACCGCCTTGAGCTGGGCGTTGAAGTCAAAATAATAGATCGGCGAGACGAAGATGACCGCATCGGCCTCGGGAAGGTGCGATTGAGCTCCTTCATGTCGTCAGCCTCGAATGTGCACTCACTGGTGCGGACGCACTTGTCGCAGCCGATGCAGGGGTGCACGTCCTTGAACGCCGCGTCGAAGCGGAAGACCTCGTGTCCCGCGCTTTCCGCGCCGCGCTGGAACTAATCGGTCAGCGTAGCGGCCGTGCCATGCCTGTGCGCGCTGCCGGTGACGATGACGATTTTCATATTGCTATCCTCCATCCATGGAATTAGTACGATGATTGTACCATAGCTTACCCCAACTGACAAGCAACCGGCGGTCAAAAATTGCGGCAGAAAACGAAGTGTCCCACAAGGGAGCGAATCTGTGCAGCTTGGCATATGCTGTGGGCCCCTTGAGCCTTATAAGGATCAGAAAATGATCGTACAATGCAAAAAGATGAAACTTTTTGCCGATGCTGTCGTCTATATAGATATCATATAAACTGAAATTTAATTTGTTAAGGGGGTAACTGTTATGAAACGAATTGCGATCCTGCTCCTTTGTGCCGTGCTTCTCCTTTTCTTATTTATCAATAGCTGGAAGAGTGTGCGGGGAACGATTTGTGATTTTGATGAAAAAACAGGAAGTATGACCGTTGTGGCGGAGGACGGGCAAAAATACATTGTCAATGACTATTTGAAGCATATTCCAACGGGAGAGGAATGGAACATAGGCGATGTTGTAAAAATCGTTTATCGGGGGAGCATTCAGGAGACCTCGCCCGCAGTTATCGAAAAAGAAAGCGCTATTGCTGTGGTCGACAGGGCACAAGACGATCAATGAACGCGATCCCAGTCTGGCAAACAGAAAGCCGTATACTGGTCAAAAGGGGCAAGGTTGAAATGCTGTGCTTCCTTTGCCTTGTCCTCAGCCCGTCCCGTGAAGCGAGCGCACGTGAATTCAAGTGCCCCTGAACCTTACCGTATTGACAGCCGTGATATAATCATACACGACTGAAAATATGAGAAAACAGAGGAAAACGCTATGGAATTCACACAGGGCGTGCGCTTTGACTCTTTGGGTCTGACCGAAGAGGTCCAGCGCGCACTGAAAAAGAAAAATATTGAAGAGAGTACCCCCGTGCAGGCGGGCTGCATCCCGCCGATGCGCGAGTGGAAGGACGTGATCGCCAAGGCGCCCACCGGCACGGGCAAGACCTTTGCCTTTGGCATTCCCATCATCGAGCACATCGAGCCCGGCAGCGAGGAGACCGAGGCCGTCATCTTAGCGCCGACGCGCGAGCTCGCCATGCAGATCACGGCGGAACTGCGCGACCTTTGCGTCTATCTTCCGGGCGTGCGCATCGTGTGCCTGTACGGCGGCGCGCCCATCGGCAAGCAGATCGACGCGCTCAAAAAGCACCCGCAGATCGTCGTGGCGACGCCGGGCCGCCTGAGCGACCACATGAAGCGCCGCACCGTCAAGCTCGACAACGTCAAGACCGTCGTGCTCGACGAGGCCGACCGCATGCTCGACATGGGCTTTATCCACGATGTGACGCGCATTCTGGACAAGCTGTCCTCCCGCCGCAATCTCGGTATGTTCTCTGCGACGATCTCGCGCGAGGTCATGGACATCAGCTGGATGTACCAGCGTGACCCCGAGGAGATCACCGTGCAGGCCAAGGAGGAGAATAAGCCCGATATCGCGCAGTACCGCATCGACGTGGGCCAGAACGACAAGGCGCACGTCATGGCGCAGATCATCCGCGCCGAGGGCCACGAGCGCGTGATGGCGTTCTGCAACACGAAGGGCATGACAGAGCGGCTCAAGGCATTTTTGATGATGGAGGGCCTCGAGGCCGACTGCATCCACGGCGATATCCCGCAGAAAAAGCGCGAGGCCGTCATGGCGCGCTTCCGCCGCGGCGAGCTGCCGATTTTTGTCGCGACCGACGTGGCCGCCCGCGGCATCGACGTCGACGATGTGGATGCGGTGTTCAACTACGACGTGCCGCTTGAAAACGAGTATTACGTTCACCGCATCGGCCGCACGGGCCGTGCCAAGCGCCGCGGCGTGGCGTACACACTGGTGTCGGATTATCCCTCCGGCATGCGGCTGGATGGAATTGCCAAGTTCACCGGCAATGAGGTCAAGAAGGCACATCTGGATGCGGAGGGGAAGTTAGTCGAAGACTAACAGAGCTTTATGCCCCTGCACCGTGCAGGGGATGCGGTTAAGGGGGATATTCTCTTTCACGAAAGAGAATATCCCCCTTTTGAACCCCCAAGAGAAAGGTTTGCATTGCAAGCGAGCAGCTTGAAGAGCTGCGGCGCTTGCCGAATCGAGTGCCTGCTATTTTTGTTGCTATACGATTTGACTTTCTTCTATCTTCGCTGTCGCTTTGCCTGCGATTCGTTACCCTTACGCAATTTCCGTCTACTACAGATTTTCACTGTTTTGTTTTTGTCTGCCGAGGCGGCCTTGCTGGCACTCGCTGCAATATGGAGGCTGACGGTGGACGGAAATTAGTCCGCACTTCTACAAGCTGGGCAGAGCGGCAGCGGATAATAGAAGTAGGCCAAATCGTCTAGCAACGCTAACGCGGCGACGCCGCGCGCAATCATCTTCATTCCGGAGGCATAAAGGTCGTTCGAGCCCGAGACTGCCAATCAAACGCCTTTCTTTTGGACGGCCACACCGCCCGTTTTCTTTCTCGGGAAAGAAAATGGGGGGTGTGGTGCTGCGGCGTGCATGCCGCATACTCTCCGCACCTGTGCGGAAAAGTAGCTGCAATTTGGTAACAAACTGTAACTTCTTTTCCCCTCACCTTTACAAGGCGAACGATTTTCGCTATAATATCTCCGTATTACAAAAAACCAAGCAGCCTTCGCTGCGTTTTGCCAATGGGAGGCATGATGAAAGCAATAAAGAGGATCACAGCTCTGGCGCTCTGTGCGCTGATGCTGTTGGGCCTTCTCTCCGGCTGCGGGGAGAAGAAGCAAGGGGACGAGAAATTCGTCCTGAACGCGAGTGTCTGCAACGTGATCGACTCGCTCGACCCCGCGATGAACACCGACACGGATGCAGACAGCGTTTTCTACGCACTCTATGAAAACCTGATGCGCGAGAGCGACGACGGCAGCGGCGAGGTGACGCTGACGAACGGCATGGCCAAGGAGTACACTGAGGAGACGAACTATGATGGCAGCGTGACCTACCGCTTCACGCTGCGCTCCACTGCGCGCTGGTCGGACGGGGAAAAGGTGACGGCGGACGACTTTGTCTATGCCTGGCAGAGACTTGCCGACCCCGCGACGGATTCACCGAACCACGCGCTGATGAGCGTGGTGGCGGGCTATGACGACGTGCGCGAGACGGGCGACAAGACGAAGCTCCAGGTCTCGGCCAAGGATGAATCCACGTTCGTCGTCACGCTGAGCGCGCCGTGCGCCTATTTTATCGAGGGCATCTGCACGGCGGTCGCCACGATGCCGCTGCGCCGCGACCTGACGGAGAACGGCGGAGGTTTTGACACGCCGGACCTTGTGAGCAACGGCGCGTACCATGTGAGCGCGTGGACGAAGAGCAGTGAGCTGACGGCGGCGCGCAACGACGAGTATTACGAGGCACGTCTCGTCGGTCCCGACGAGCTGCACTTCATCTTTACTGCCAACGCGGACGAGGCGTGGCAGCTCTACGAAGCGGGCGAGATCGACTACATCGCCCACCTGCCCGACAGCGTGATCGCCGAGCTCTCGCAGGACGAGAGCTGGAAGCCGACGGCGGTGTACGCGACGGCGAGCATCCTTTACAACAACGAGAGCGACACGTTCTCGAACGAGCACATCCGCAAGGCCTTTGACCTTGCCATCGACCGCGCGGCCGCCACGGCGGCGGGCGGCACGGAGAACAGCCCCGCAACGGGCCTTGTCCCCTACGGCATTCCAGATTCCGGCGAGACGGAGGACGATTTCCGCACGACGGGCGGCGAGCTCTGCGCCATCGATGAAGAGGGCATGAGCGCGCGGGCAACGCAAGCGCAGGAGGAGCTGACCTACGCGGGCTATTACAGCACGAGCATGTTCCCGCCGGTCGAGCTTCTGTATGTGACCGGCACGGAAAACGACACTGTGGCGAGCGCGCTGCAAAGCATGTGGAGCACGACGCTCGGCGTGAACGTGATGCTGCGCGGCGTGACGCAGTCGGAGTACAACGCGCGCATGGAAGCGGGGAACTACGAGCTCGCGCTGCAAAAGGTCACCGCGCTCTACGACGACGCGATGGGCTTCCTCGACCGCTGGTGCAGCGAGGATGAGCAGAACCTGATCAGCTATGAAAACGGCACCTACGACGTGCTGATGGGCGTCGCCAGAGCGTCGGAAGATCCTGTGGCGCGCACAGCGTTCCTGCACGATGCGGAGACGATGCTGCTCGGTGAGACGGCGCTCTCGCCCGTGTATTTTGACGGCACGGCGCACATGCTGCGCGACACGCTGCGCGGCGTCTACACCGACGGCTTTGGCAACAGCTACTTCGCCGGTGTGCGCGCGAACACAGACTGAATTGTGTGAAACAAAACAAAATGGCAGCTTTTGCCCAAAAAAGCTGCCATTTTTTCTTACTTTGACAGGAAACTTGCAAAATAGTGCTTGCTTTTTGCGAACAAACAGACTACAATATGAACCTTGGGCGGCTCTGTTCGCCCGTACTTTTTCTGTTGTGAAGGTGTAACCATGACTGCGATTTTGAATCTGGCCGTTGCGCTGCTCGCAGGGCTTTTGATGACCCGTATTTTCAGCCGCTGGCACCTGCCCGATGTCACGGCGTTTCTTGTGACGGGCGTTCTGATCGGGCCGTTCGTGCTGGGCCGGCTCGGCATTCCGGGCCTCGGCTTTGCAAGCTACGACCAGGTCGAGGCGCTGAGCATGATCTCCGATGTGGCGATGGGCTTCATCGCCTTTTCCATCGGCAATGAATTCCGCCTGAGCCAGCTCAAAAAGACTGGCAAGCAGGCGATGATTATCGGCGTCTTGCAGGCGCTGGCCGCGCTGGCCTTTGTCGACGTTGCGCTCGTGATCTTCCACTTCCTGCGCCCCGACGTGCTGTCCGTCCCTGCGGCCATCACACTCGGCGCGATCGCCACGGCCACCGCACCTGCGACGACGCTGATGGTCGTGCGCCAGTACAAGGCCAAGGGCGAGCTGACGGATCTGCTGCTGCCGATCGTCGCGCTCGACGACGCGGTGGGTCTCATCGCATTTGCTGTATCCTTCGGTATTGCCCGCGCGATGGACAGCGCACAGTTCAGCCTCGCAAGCATTTTGCTCTCCCCGCTCATTGAGATCGTCGGCTCGCTGCTGCTCGGCGCGCTTGCGGGTTTCGTGCTCACGAAGCTTGAGACTATGTTCCGCTCGAACTCGAACCGCCTGTCGCTGAGCATCGCGTTCATCTTTCTGATGGTCGGCCTGTCCGCAGTGGACTTCACCGTCGTGGGCGTGGACTGCGGCTTTTCGCCGCTGCTCGTGTGCATGATGCTCGGCACGGTGTTCTGCAACATCTGCCCGCTATCGGACGATTTGATGAACCGCGCGGACAAGTGGAGCACGCCGATGTTGGCGGTGTTCTTTGTCGTGAGCGGCGCAAACCTGCGCTTGAGCGTCTTTTCTCAGGGTGTGCTCGTGCTCATCGGCGTTGTGTACATCATCGCGCGCTCGGCCGGTAAGTATTGCGGCGCGCGCTGGTCGGCCAAGGCGGTGGGCTGTGACCACACGGTGCAGAAGTACCTCGGCATCATGCTGCTGCCGCAGGAAGGTGTGGCGCTCGGTATGTGCGTGAGCGCACAGGTGCTCGGCGCGGATGGCGAGCTGATCCGCAACATCATCCTCTTCTCCGTGCTGATCTACGAGCTGGTCGGCCCGCTGGCGACAAAGGAATCTCTCAAGGCCGCCGGCGCGATCACCGAAAAGCCCAGGGAAGTCCTCGAGCGCCGCGAGCGCAAGCTCGCCGAGGCCGAGCCCAAGGAATTCCTCGAGCGCCGCAAGGAGCGCGCAAACAAAAAGTAAATCCGCTGAAAGGAGATGGCCTTGGTCATCTCCTTTTTTTGCACCGGGCGGGAACTTTTTGTGAATTTGCGCGTCTAAAGAGGAAAGGCACTTGACATAACTTGTGAAAATTATGTACAATAAAGGCGAACAAACCGATAAGGGGGAATCATTATGGAAGGACGTCGGGTCAGCCGCCGCAAACCGCGGCGCAATCCGCTTTATGTGCTTTTTATGGGACTGCTGGCGCTTTCGCTGGTGCTCCTGATCACGGTGGTCGTGCTGGGCTTCAAGCTCAAGAGCGCGCGCAGCGATCTTGCTGCGGCGCAGACGAAAATCGAGCAGCTGCGCGGCGGCCAGCAGACCGGCGAGGACGGCCAGATCACGAACGGCGAAGACGGCTCGCTCACCGGCGAGAACGATGTGAGCGACCCCGCGCAGGGCGATAATATGAGCGGCGATAATCAGACGGGCGGCGACATGATCGACTGGCTCGACCTCACGGGCCATGACGAGGTCTCCGTCAAGCCGAGCACTGTGTACGACAAGTATTACATCTACTACACAACCGGCGGCGTGAATCTGCGGAGCGGCCCGGGCACGAGCTATGACAAGGTCACGACCGTGTCGCTCGGCAGCGAGGTACAGGCTGCGGCCAAGCAGGATGGGTGGACGTTCGTCAGCGTGGACGGTAAGTTTGGCTGGATCAACTCGGACTTCCTCTCCACCACGCGCCCCGCATCGTAACAATATCAAGCAAAAAAGGAGCAAGCCGAAAGCTTGCTCCTTTTTGCTGTTCAGTTGCCGCCGCAGCCGCCTTTATCCTTCAGGGAGCACGCTCCTTTGAAGCCGCAGGCGTTGCAGTGGTTGTTCGGGTCGGACACGACGCTGCCGCTCAGAAAGCGCAGCGCGGCGTCGTCTGCCTTGCCGGAATAGCCGGGGAAGAGCATGATGCCCGCCATGCCGACAGCGGTGCGCTCGGTGTCGTCGATCGTGCCGCAGAGCAGCGCGTCGATGCCGTAACGCTCCAAAAGGCCGACGGCAGCGTCGGTGCCGCTTTCTTCCATCGGCTCGAGGAACTCGCGCACGATCTTTCCGTGGTCGTCCTCGTAAAAATGGAAGGCTTCGGCATTGGCGAGCGGGGAGAAAACCTCCCCACTCACAACAGGGATCGCAATACGCATTGCTTTCCTCCTTTTACACCTCAACGCCCTTGCCGTCGTTCCACTTCCACGCGCGGACCTCGGGCAGATCCACGCCGTTGTCCTTGATATACTGGCGGTGCTCAACGAGCTTGTCGTTCATCTTCTGGATGAGGTAAGCGCCGCGGTTGCCGAGCTGCGGCAGGCGCTGCACCGTGTCGATGACGAGATCGAAGCGGTCGATATCGTTGAGCACGCGCATGTCGAACGGGGTCGTGATCGTGCCTTCCTCCTTATAGCCGCGCACGTGCAGGTTGCGGTTGTGGCGGCGGTAGGTCAGCTCGTGGATCAGCGTGGGATAGCCGTGGTAGGCAAAGATGATGGGCTTGTCCTTGGTAAAGAGCGTGTCGTACTCTGCGTCGGTCAGGCCGTGGGGATGCTCGGTGTGCGGCTGGAGCTTCATCAGGTCGACGACGTTCACGACGCGGATCTTGAGCTCCGGCAGCTCGCGGCGCAGGATCGTCACAGCGGCGAGAGTCTCAAGCGTCGGCGTGTCGCCGCAGCAGGCCATGACGACGTCGGGCTCCTGGCCCTGATCGTTCGAGGCCCACTCCCAGATGCCGATGCCCTGCGTGCAGTGCTTGACGGCCTGCTCCATCGTCAGCCATTGCTGGCGCGGGTGTTTGCTCGCGACGATGACGTTCACATAGTTACGGCTCTTGATGCAGTGGTCAAAGCAGGAGAGCAGGCAGTTGGCATCGGGCGGCAGATACATGCGCACGACGTCGGCCTTCTTGTTGGCGACGTGGTCGAGGAAGCCGGGGTCCTGATGCGTGAAGCCGTTGTGGTCCTGCTGCCAGACGTTGGAGGCGAGGATATAGTTGAGAGAGGCGATATCGTGGCGCCAGGGGAGCTCATTGCACATCTTGAGCCACTTGGCGTGCTGGGAAAACATCGAGTCGACAATGCGGATGAAGGCCTCGTAGCTGTCAAAGAAGCCGTGACGGCCCGTCAGCAGGTAACCTTCGAGGAAGCCCTCGCAGAAGTGCTCGGAGAGCATGGAGTCCATCACGCGGCCGTCGGGGTCAAGGTGCTCGTCGATGCCATCGATCTGCTTGTCGAGGAAGCGGCGGCCCGTGACGTCAAACACGGCCTGCAGACGGTTGGACGCCGTCTCGTCTGGCGCGAAGATGCGGAAGTTGCGCGACTCCATGTTGAGCTTCATCACATCGCGGACATAGGTGCCAAGGACGTACATGTCCTGCGCCTCGACCTCGCCGGGGGCGGGGATATCGACCGCGTAGTCGCGGAAGTCGGGCGTGCGCAGGTCGCGCAGGAGAAGACCACCGTTGGCGTGCGGGTTTGCGCCCATGCGGTGCTCGCCCTTGGGCGGGAAGGACGCGATCAGCTCGACCGGTGTACCGTCCTCGTTGAAGAGCTCTTCGGGTTTGTAGGAGCGCAGCCATTGTTCGAGCAGCGGCAGGTGCTTGCTTTCATCCGCGCCCATGGAGATGGGCACCTGATGGGCGCGCCAGCTGCCTTCGATCGCGTTGCCGTCGACCTCCTTCGGACCGGTCCAGCCCTTCGGGGTGCGCAGCACGAGCATCGGCCAGCGGGGGCGGCTCGCCTTGCCGCTCTCTCGCGCGGTGCGCTGGATGCGCTTAATCTCGCGGATGGCCCAGTCGACCGCGGCGGCCATCTGCTGGTGCATCGTCTCGGGCTCGTCACCCTCGACAAAGCGCGGCTCCCAGCCGCAGCCGCGGAAGAAGCACTCGACCTCCTCGTGGCTCATGCGGGAGAAGATGGTCGGATTTGCAATCTTGAAGCCGTTTAAGTGCAGGATCGGCAGGACTGCGCCGTCGGTGATCGGGTTCATGAACTTGTTGCCGTGCCAGGACGTTGCGAGCGGGCCGGTCTCGGCCTCGCCGTCGCCGACGACGCAGGCGGCGATCAGGTCGGGGTTGTCCATCACGGCGCCGAAGGCGTGCGCGAGCGAGTAGCCCAGCTCGCCGCCCTCATGGATCGAGCCCGGCGTCTCGGGCGCGACATGGCTCGGGATGCCGCCGGGGAACGAAAACTGTTTGAACAGGCGCTGCATGCCGGCCGCGTCGCGCGTGATGTTCGGGTATACGTCGGTGTACGAACCGTCGAGATAGTCCTGCGCGACCATGGCGTTGCCGCCGTGACCGGGGCCGGAGAGGTAGATCATGTCGAGGTCATATTCGTTGATGACGCGGTTGAGGTGCGTGTAGATGAAGTTCTGGCCGGGCACGGTGCCCCAGTGGCCGACGATCTTCTTTTTGATGTCGCGCTCGGTCAGCCGCCGGCGCAGCAGCGGGTCGTCGAGCAGGTAGAGCTGGCAGGCGGACAGATAGTTCGCCGCGCGCCACCAGGCGTCCATTTTGGCCAGCAGCTCCGGCGGACTGGAAAAGGGCTGGGCCAAGGGCTGGCGCAAGCGCGGCTGGAAAAAGGCAGACAAATCCCCTGCCTTGAACCCCGACCTTTGGGCACCGCTGTTGGAAGAAAGCGAGAAGCATGTGATCCACTACCACTGGCTGAAAGGCCACGCAGGCCACCCCGAAAACGAGCGTTGCGACCGCTTGGCCGTGGAGCAAAGCAAAAAATACGGCGGAAAGCAGGCCTGACGCACTGCGCACCGCTGATACAGGAGGATATTATGGACGGAGCACTGGGTTTTAATACATTTGAAAAGCAGGATAAGGTTCTAGTTGGGTTGAACGGCGGCATGGACGCTGCCGTTACTGTGCGCATTTTGCAGGAGCAGGGCTTTGCCGTACAGGCCGCACTGGTGCATTTTGCCGGAATGG
>ENA-OPYH01001083-OPYH01001083.1-human-gut-metagenome-genome-assembly--contig:-NODE-1083-length-16432-cov-3.229468_pt1 | contig 16432 bp, 10 predicted proteins | sample MGYA00241254_ERZ501488 | MGnify/ENA primary metagenome ERZ501488 (study PRJEB25962, sample SAMEA2042660) | human gut metagenome | biome: human gut; feature: human-associated habitat; material: faeces...
TGACACCTACCTTTTCGTAAGAAGGCAGGTGCTAGTCCCCGGAAAGGACATAACGGATTATGACGCGTATTTTGTCGGATGCTACAAAAAAGCGGCTCTGGTAAAGATAAAAAGAGAGAACCGGTATGCCCATCCTGAAGACGATTTTTTCCTCAGATGCGGTGAGGAGGCGGAGTTTCTTTCCACGGACGACCTGAACGGATGTGAGAGGCTGGTAAGGGACATACTCCGCTTTATCCGGCAGAAATTCTCTTATGACGAATACCGGATGTTCATGCTCCGGTTCTACGAGGCCAGTTTCTCTTTCAAGGCACTGGCGGAATGCATGGGCATCTCAGCTATGGCAATATCACAGAAAGTATGCGCCATAGTGGAAGCGGTGCGCTCGCATAGGAGTTTTGCGTGGAGGAGCCAGATGCTGGTAATTGAAGGAGCGATATCCTGAACGGAAGTCATTTATCACCATTATAAAAGGAAAGGACTATGGCACTTATCGTATATAACAAGGAGAATTCCCGTCCGCAGGAAGTCACATACAAGGGCAAGCGGACCATCAATCTGGACAGCAGGGGAACTGTCTATCTATCAAAGATGATGTCAATTGAACTGGGTGTTCTTGGCGGAGGCCGGGTAAGCTTTGCGCATGATGACGAGACGGGGGACTGGTACATCTGCCGTACCACCGATGATGACGGGTTCATCGTATGGAAGGACAAAAGATGTGCAAGATTCTCTGCGGGGTTTATCGTGCACAGGCTCATGCGGCAGGCGAAGGTGGAGCGGAAAAGCGTACAGTTCATGATGGCGAAGACACCCATGGAGGTGAACGGAACGGTCTATTACAAGATACTGCTCTCGAATCCGATTTTAAGATAGGCTGTACATAAAATAAATATACACCAAGGAGTGTCTGACCGGGTATAGACCCGCTGGACGCCCCTTTCTTTTTGTCACACTCCATTGGCGGGACGAACAGGTTCCCATGTCTTTTCGTCTGTCATTCCCATCGTTCCACGTGTCAGCGTGAGTTCCGTGTACCGGTACGGACCATCTCGTCAAGCACATCCCCATGCTCGTCCAGATGACGGTTGAGCACATTGTCAAGGAATGCCGGTACGGTCATGCCCTCGCTGAGCAGGGGGAGTATGCGTGCCAGTCTGCGGTAGGTCTCATAACTGATATAGGTCTGCTTGCGGTGGACGTACTCCCTGCGGCTGAGATAGTCGGCACGATATGTCTTCATCCTTTCCGCAAGGGAGGTCCCTGACCGGACAGCGGGCTTGTGGAAAACGGTCGGCTTTTCTGTCCTGCCATCGGGTATGGATACAGACTCCTTCCCTTCCTTTCCCCTGTCTTCCTCTTTCTCTATCCCGTCCGGATGCGTCTTCGGACATCCGTCGGCATCGGTCTCGTGCGCCATGATCTCTTTCAGGCGTTCCTCATTCACGTTCATAAATTCCTTTCTTCTCATGCCTTTTGCCTGTCAGGATGGATAATGCATTCTATCTCTCCGGCCAGCGTATCAAGACCGCTGCCTTTCAGCAATTTCCCGGAAGGAGGGAAAAGCGTACTTCTGAAAAGGATCCGCTCCTCGGGGGAGGTTTCCCTGCCATAGCGCTCCATATCCGGTATGACCGTATCGAGAGCCTTCAATCCCAGTTCCTTGAAAAGAAGTCCGTACTGATAGGACAGCCTTTTGGATACACGCCCGTCCATCCGGTTCCAGAACATACGGATTTCCTTCAAGGGCATGTCCGGATTCTGCTGTATGAAGTCTTTCAGGGCCAATAAGAAGGAAAGGCTGCTTTGCATCACCATACGGTCCTGTATGATCGGGGTGAACACATAGTCCATATTGACAATCGTCTTAATGACTCCAGGCGAGTTCACCGTTCCCGGAAGATCAAAAAAGAGAATGTCACACCCACCTGTCAAGGGAAGTGCCGTCTTCAGTTCCTTGCCCGGAACGCTGGTAAGGACAGGATACGCCTTTTTGCCCGTCCGGTCGAACTGTCCGCACAACATACGCTGGAGATTCACGTTCTTTTCCACATTTTGGGTATCCCGACTGCGCAGCGCCTTGATACTGAACTGGGGATAGTCACAGTCCACGACCGCGACATTATATCCCATTACGTAATGAAAATAACCGGCAAGAAGCACCGTCATGGTGGACTTGCCCACGCCGCCTTTCTGACTGCTCATGGCGACAAAGACACATCGTTTGCTCATAGGCTTCCGAATGATTGGTTAATAATCGTTTTGTTGTCCCGTCCTTTTTTAATCACGCCGGCTCCTTGTACCGATGGTTTCCCATATCATGAAACTGTCATGTCATCTCGAAAACATTCCCGCCCCGCCGGTCCAAAGCCGTGCCGGAAGAATGCAGGAAGGCTGTCTGCCGGTACCGTACCATTTTCACGGGGTCCCGACATTTCCGGAGCTTGTCATGAGAAACTCTCATACTTGCAATACGATCTTCCATTTTCCTCTTGACATATTGACATAACATCATGATGGAATGTCAATAGCAGGAACTGTCGGAGCGCCGACATGGGGATATTCCGGTGACCGGGCATGACACCGTTTTTATATCCCGTTGCAAAAGTATGGCAGATGCCGCCAAATCCGGCTTTGGTGACATCAGATGTCATCAGATGTCACCAGATGTCCGGATACTAACAGATAACCAAGCGGTTATACTTCTCTTTAAAAGCGGGTATTGAAACAAAATTTGATCAGAAAAAAACTCTTTTTGTGTAAACGTTGCATGGCAATCCGAATTTATGAGGATTCTCTGTTCAAGCGAACAGAGCAAGTTGTGTCCTTGTCCGACAAAAGACTTTTGTCGGACAAGGACCAACTTGCCCGCCCCAAGGGCGGGAGAATCCGCTCCAAAGTCGCGGATTCTAGAAGAAAAAGTACAAACCAAAAATCTCATGTGTATGGAGAAAACAACAGGGATAAGGACGGGTAGAAAGCCCCAAAAAGATCCGGTAGACAAAAGTACAGTTTCCGACTGAATGCCGAAAAGAACATAGGAAATCCGTTTGATCGTAGATTTGTTCCGTGACCGAATATAAAAAGCCGATATCCTGCAAGATTGACTTGTTATGAGATATCGGCTTGAAAAAGAATGTATTTTATGAAAAAAGTCACCAATAATCCCATTCCAGTTTGTCTGTGTGGAACTGGAATAGGCATGAGAAGATCCATACACTTTTTCCGGAACAGCCTGTTTCCCATTATCCACTATAATAGCAATATCATGAGATCCGGGAGATAAATAAGAAGACAACTCATATTGTTGGGCTGTAGAAATATTACTATTAGTTCCAACCTCTTTCCCATCAATCCAAACGGTCGTTGGCTTAGTCCGTTCCATTATCAAACGGATACATGTACCTCTCCACTCCTCCGGTATACATACAGTCTTGTGTACAGTGCTATTTCTTCAAACACATACTCTTTAGAAAGAGCTGTAGTCTGACCGTATCTGTATTATAAATACCCTTTCTTTCATAACCGGTAGTACATGGCAGGAATAAAGAATCGGGACAACCAACCAGAAATAATCCCTGTTGCTGCTGTATCCAACTGTACCCCACAATTCCCGCTTAAAAGTATCCGATTTCAAGAATCAGAGCGAAATTGTTGAGTACAAGCTAATAGAAATCCAATAATTGACAATAAGACAATATGTTTAATCAAACACTTCATTCTTTTAGAGTTTCCAATTACATATTTTATGATACATATTTCACCCAAGTCAATCCTCAATGATCAGGCGAAGCCCCACATTATTGACACGCTGCCAGGGCAGATAAACACGGCGGGCAGTTGCTGTAGCATCTTTCGGACGGTCTATCCATGAACCGCCACGGGCCACGACCTGACGGGTATCAGCTGTCGCCTGGGCTTTTTCACTGTAAGGATAAGGAGCATACAGTGAACGAGTCCATTCCTGCAGGTTACCATGCATGTTGATCAGCCCGAACGGGTTCGGCCTGTAGTTATATCCATCGGACGGTATCATCATACCGTCATTGACCGTCTCAACTTTCGGCAGATAATTGTAATACGGGAACCAGGGATTATCCTTTGCCATCGGCTGCGGATCGATACCTGTTACCGCCATTTTTTCCAACTGGACATCCGCTAGGTTTTCATACGAGCCAAAGTTGGCATCCATCGCACCATACCAAAACGGCTGGTCGCTACCACCACGACAGGCCCACTCCCACTGCACTTCTGTCGGAAGCGTCACCTTCAATCCGGTCTTTTCCGAAAGTATATCGCAATACTTCATAGCTTCTTCATAGCTGACACGGATAACCGGCTGGTTCGGTTTATTGGCCGGATAACCGGGAGTTGTATGATCCTTCCAGAACTGTGCATAGATACGACTGTCATGCTCCGGAACCAACGCATTATACTGTTCGTTGGTCAACTCTTTTTCCGACATCCAGAAACCCTTTTTTACTTCGGCCTTGAATGCAGGGGCTTGATCCGGATAAGCATCATTCGTTCCCATTACAAACTTGCCTGCCGGTACACGTACGAAAGTGATCTTTACACCATCAGCCACTTCCACATCTTTCCGAAGTCCTGTTTCCTTTGATAACAGATTCTGAATATCTTCAGCCGTCAACGGCCATCTTTTCATCTTTACCGCTTTATGTTTTGCCGAAGTCACCTTTTCCGGCATTGCCGGACAGATTTCTCCTTTACCTTTCAGATAAGAAGCATAATCGGCCAACTCTTTACGCCAATCCACACCGGCATTGCCATATTTATCAGCCAGCTCCTTACGACGTGTATATTGGTCGTAACCATTCAACAGATCTGCATCGAATGTACCACGGCCCGGTGCATTCATATCAATCCACATAACCAGATGCTCCCATTCGTTGTCGGTCAGCTTCACATTATGATGTCCACGTTCCAACATACGAACAATCTCACTGGTAGAAGCATGGTACTCATACGGGCTCATGACATACATATCCGCTTCCGGCCCTTGGCGGTTCACATACGGATGGAAAGCCAGATAACTCTTCTGGAAATAACGTGTACCGCTCCAGTCGGTAATACCTACGGATGTCGTATCCTTGAAGTTCGGACGTTCCGGTTTGCTTCCATCGTGGCAAGCCACACAAGCACGATCAAGAATGGGTTGAATCTCATAAGCGAAAGTATAAGGGCGAACGCCGCCTTCCGCTATTTTCAATTCATGAGGTTGACGGGTAGAAGCCTGCACGCGTTTCGGAACAGGAATGGTATTCTGGTCTTCATGGCAACCGACACACGAAACGACTTCGCCCGGCATACCGGTCAGCCAGCTACGCATCCATTGTACGGCACGTCCGTTTTTATCCAACGGTTGCAAAGAAACAGGTGTATTGGCTGGAATCTTAAAGATAGCAGAGCCGTCTTTCTCCACAGGAACTGTACCCAGCAAACGCTTGATATCCCATCCTGCCTGGATACCGTGGTTATAATGATCGGATAATGTCCGGCGATACGCATACTCGTATGCATACACACGGAACGACTTGATCTCTCCACGCGGAACGCCTCTTAAGCCTTCGCCTTCATAGACATCCTGGATAAAGACAGTCGCTTCCTTTTCATTCGGTTTGATACGATCTGGGATTGCCGGAGGTATAGGAGTACTTTTCACCGGAACAGAATAGATCATACCGGCATCGTCGGCATTAGCAACCAATGTTAGGTTATCATAAATATCCACCAGGTAAATTCCCCAACGACTGTACGGAGACAGTTTGGCTGTTACCAAGAAAGTTTCGTCCGTCAGCGGATACGGTTTAATAAACTGCGGCCATACGCCGTTCACCAGTTCATCTTTTACTTCCGGAATGATCGGACGACCACGGAAAGGCAATTCCTGAATCATTCCTTTTTCTTCCTTACGGCTCTTTGCCGGATCAAAAATCATCAGACGACCGGAACGGGCCACTCCATGATGACCGGAGATAACTCCGACGAAACGGTTGGTATGCTTCGGTAACGGCTGCACATCGAAAATACTGTTCGGAAACATGGAACCGCTACCATACAGCGACTTCTGTTCGGTTCCGTCCGGATTCATGTGCATCACGATACGAGAGAAATAATGTGTCAGGTCGGTATACTCCCAACGGACATACATTACTTTTCCGTTTGCCATCACTACCGGATGCCAATTCGCATCCTGATCGAAAGTCAGACGGCGCAGGTAACCGTTACTGGGGTCATACAGAACCATATTACCAACCGCATCACTACCGTTTACACAAGGTACGCCTTGATAACCGATATTGGAGATCGCCAGCATACGTCCGTCAGGCAGATAGGTTCCATCGAAGAACTCCAGATCCGGTTCCGGGATATTGGTAACCTGCTTAGCCTCTCCGTTGTTGATATCCAATTCATGTACCTGCCATCTCCTTGTCGTATCCAAAGCGGTAAACATCAAACGTTTTCCGTCCCAGTTCAATACCAAGTCGGTAACGGAAGAACCGTCCACAGCCGGTTTATAAAGTACTTTCTCGCTCAATTCGCCACTTTGCAAGCCCGACAATTCAACCAGTTGAGCCTTAAAGTTCTTACGGCTGGCAGAACTTAGGTTCGACCAGTTGTTCGGCTGAATCCCCAGACTGCCCGCTCCAACGAAATTAGCTCTTTCGCCCAGATCGAACTTAACCGTCAACATTTTGTCGACATTCACATCCGGACTCATCAGCATCAACTTTCGTTTTAAAGTCAATGTTTTATTTGCCTTGTCGATAGCCTGAGCATCTCCGGTATAAATACCATCAAAACCACCAGCCAGCAACGACTTCAATTCACCGAAACGTTTATCCGCCAATACTGCATCAAATCCAGAACTTTTTTTCATGATACCTAAAGCCTCCTGAATAGCTTCCGGCTTCATCCATTCCAGTTCAGCCTGTATCTCCAAAACAGACAGTAAGCGGACTGTCAGATCTTTATATGCTGCCATCCGTTTGGATAGACTCGACTGAACAGCAGCCTTGTCCAGTTCGGTCTGAAAATAAGAGTCGTTCTTTAACTCTTTCATCATAGCAACCAGTTCCTTTTGGGTCCTGTCAAGCTGTTCAGAGGTAACTTCCTCCTTTATCTCACAACTGGGTTGTGCGGATAATGTACCTCCACTCAACAAACTGAAGGTCACACATCCTGTAATCAATAACTTCTTCCACATAGATGTTTATTTAATAACAAATTCGTCCATCGCTTTCCCATCCAGATACTCTTCATCCTGCGAAGCATACAGACCATCCATGATATAATCCACCTGCGGGAATGCAGCCAGTATTTTACGGATAAGTGTTGCTTTATCGGATTTATATATCGGAGCATTGGTATTCCACAATTGATCATGAATATCCTTTTCCGGTGCAGAAATGAGGATTTCTTTGATCTCCATCTGCTTCAGACGATTCAAATCGGCATCCAGACTGACCTCGTTATTCAACAGCAACGACAGGGCCGGAGCTAATGTAAAGTTCGGGCGGTTCACCTCCCCGACCAGTTTCTGAAGCCCCTCTATCGTATCAGGCGTACGGCCGACAGACTGTCTCAGCAACAAACGGATATTTTTCTTTGCCGCATAATCAGATAATACCTGGAAGGATTCTTTCAGCGAAGCATAAAACTGTTCCATCGTATAATTATTTTCGATGGTCCGCTGGGTAGAAATCAACAATTCGTCAGCACCTAGTATTTCCATCTTATCGATAACTCCTTTCATCGCCTCCATACTCTTCTGATAGAAAGGAGGATCATTATTTACAATTCTCAAATCCGGATACAGGTTCAGCCCCGAAGTCAGGTCGACCGTCATTTTCAGTTTCTGCCGTCCCAGCCAGCCGGCCTCCTGTTTCAAAGTCTCTTTTTCCCGGTTATGCAGATAACGCCAGTCGATCACGACACGGTCATAATGTTCGAAGAATGTCGGGCGTGAAAGGATTTCTTCCTTTACATCCTGGATATTACGCAGTACAAGCGCCCGTCCGATCGTATTCGCTACTGGAGTACTTTCCGGCATAACTGTCACGTCTGCCTTATTATCCAGGCAGACGCGGAAAATACGGACATTTCCACCAGCTATCGTATGGGCTGTGTTTTTACCAAACGATGTGTTCAGCATCACCTTAGGTGCATAGCCTACTGCCTGCATCTCCGAGCAATCGGTCGGTAATTCTTTGATATAAACTATTTTTCCCGCCTTTGTTCCGATCGAAAACTCTTTCGGTTCCCAAGACTCATTGGAGATCAGAACCGTATATTCGCCGTTTCCTCTCGTACAGGTCACAAGACTTAACTCCGGATTGGTTTCAAACAGTTGCACAGAAGTAAAAATATCTTCCATCAGTGCTTTCGTATGGTTCAGTATTGGATAAGGTTTATCCAACGGCTTTTCTTCCATCACCTTTACAGGCAATTCACATTGCGGTTGCTCTGTAACGCCATACGGAGAAGCGAGAACTGTCACTTTCCCTTTGCCTGCATTCAATTCGATGGCAGCCGGAAATTCATTACTTTTTTGCAATACAGTAGCGGAAGCCGGATAGATTAATTCGGCTAATGTGTAAGGAGCACGCTCCTTGAATGACTCACCTTTATATGTAATCGGTGCAGTACATACCTTTGTCTTTTCTCCGGTACGGATACCGGCTATTCCATCCGGCATGTTCTTCAATGAACCAGCCGTAATGACCAGATGACCACCAGCGTGTATATAGGCATTCAGTTTATCATTAATCTCCTGCCCCGGATGCAGTTCATCGGCAATGACCAATACCGGATATTGTTTCAATACCCACAGCGGGGCATCACTCATCAGACAGTCAGCAATATCTCCGTAAGGGTTCGGAGTGATAAACCCTCTTTCATCTTTATAATAGGAAGCATCCTGATAACCCGGATACAAAACATCAAGCATTCCGTCCGTCAGATAATCCGGCAACTCATACGGCAGATTCCCCCATACTTTATAAGCCTGTCTGGAATATAGATGACGCGGGAAAGACCAGCCGGAAAAGAAATCGGTCATCAATGCTACCGGTGTGTACATCACACCCGGATCACCGTATTTATCTACCCATTTAACCGCACTCTGCTGTATCTTTCCGATGGGACTCAGCTTCTTATCATCTATCCGCATGGACCCTTCAAAACCGACAGCCACACAATCGTACATCAAATGAGTATAGATCAACCGTTTCAGCAATCCGAGAGAGGTTCCCTTCAGCGGACCTCCGCTATTGTAATCATTATCGATACCTTCCGCATTCGAATCGTACGATTTCCATCCCCAACGATTCCATACGGAAGCATTTCCGAACCAGTTTACACCATACTGTTTCCCGGCTCCACGGATAAATGAATAATAGATCTGTGAGTTAGGCAAACCCTGCGCCGTTTCAGCTCCGATCAGGGTATAAACGCCTTCTTTCAGAAAATAATGTCCGAAGTTCAGAGAAACAAGCGTCGCCATTTTGTTTCCCAACTGATCGCCCATTTCCTGAAAATGACGCTGGAAATTAAAATATTGTTGTTTGCGATCTGCCCCTAAAGGATACATACGGGGAGCAAAACTACCGACATAACGCCCATCCTGTTCACCGTTATCCATGCCCAGCCAATGGTCGCCCAGTTCTTTCTCGAAAAGATCGAGTACGCCGTCCGGGATAACGAACTGGGTCCAGTACCCACCAGGACCAGAACCGGGAATATATCCCCAAAGGTCGAACAGATACAGGTTTCTTCTCTTTATCTCGGCAACGACCTCTTTCAGATTATCCTGAAAAACCAGCGGATAGGAAACCCACAGGATATCCCCTAGTTTATCTTTCACCACCCATTGATCGAGCTTTTGCTTGTAATCTCCGGAGAGATCACGAAGGGCTATAAACTGAATTTTGTTATTAAAGAAAGAGGCATCCGGCGATTTCACATGATGACGTTGATAATCGGGATGATGGGACGGGGGCATTTGATAGGGATACAGCTTAATACTGTTCTGTGCAAACGGTCGGTCAGGATACAACAATCCCAACGAAACAATAAGTATAAAAATCTTTTTCATAAATATTTATTATTGTTGTTACATTAACATAAAGACAACTGATAAACCGATTATCTTTTATCACAACAAAGTTTTGTTTACTTTTTGCAAATCAGCATCTTTTCGTCCATAAAAAAGTTTATAAACGAAATAAATATATATATTTTCAAATATAGATCTATAAAACTGTTCAAATCAGATTAATCCAAAGAAGTCGATAAGTATTCTTTTAGAACCAAACGAAGTTGCGCTAACGCCTTCTTCTGATACAGTTTTACAGTATTAATAGAAATACCCATTTCTTCCGAAATCTCGGCATAGGTCAAATTTTTATATCGGCTCAGTTCAAAAACCCTTTTATACTGGGAAGGTAGTTCTTTCACTGCTTTATCAACCCGCTCTATCAACTCCCTAGAAAGAACGTAATCGAGGGGAGATTCATCCAGAGAAAACAAAGTACTCCTTTCTACAACAGTATCATCCAACTCCACATATTCAGGTTGATTTTGCCTAAGGTATGACAAGCACGCATTATGAACAGCCCTGACTAAATAAGCCCTGACGGAAGTAATAACCAATGTCTCTCTGTTTTCCCATAACCAGCGAAATACATCACCGACAACCTCCTCTATTATATATTTTTCCGTGATGTAAGAACGTGCCTCATAACAAAGAAAAACATAGTACTTTTTGAATAAAAGCTCAAAAGTTTTATGATTTCCCTTCTTCAAGTCTAAAATCTCACCAACGACAGCCATTCTCCCTGATTAAATGCATTCCCTTATTAATGCATATATATATGTATTTCAGTTTGTTAATTAAGCCTCAATACCATTTGCCAAATAAAAATGACTAGAAAAAACGTTCCTTTTTTTTAGTCATTTTTATTTTCTCGGAGTTGTTATTTTTTTGGCTTAGAAAAGGATTTATCTTTCACATTTTTAGTACTTTTAGTGGCAATATCTATTTGAATGAACAAGACTGAAAAAATGACTAAAAAAAAGGAACGTTTTTTTTAGTCATTTCTTTTTAATGGCTAAAACTTTAATTATCAAAGAAAATACCAGGAAAATCAACTAAAAAAACCTCCCTGGTATTCCTTTTTTTAAACTACATTATTAAATATAATTCGGATCTTGAACCAGAACACCACCAGCTTTATCAATTTCACTCTGTGGCAATGGGAAATAATAGAATGCAGGCTTAAAGACCTTTATATAAGTGGGTAGTGCAGGATCAGCTGCACCATTCACTAATTTTTCCATTAATTTCCAACGTTTTAGTTGAAAGTAACGATGGCCTTCAAATACAAATTCTACACGCCATTCATTACGAATGCGTTCACGCATCTGCTCTTTAGTCAAACCGGTAGGTAACTCAGGTTGACCGGAACGAACACGGATCTGATTAACCGCATCATATACTTTCTGAGTCGGTCCGTTTACTTCATTTTCTGCTTCAGCAATCATCATCAACACCTCGGCATAACGTAAAATAATTACATCCGCATCAGATATAGTCGAATAACTCGGCATTTCTTTTGTCGGCTGAATCAACTTCATCATTCCAAATCCTGTTTGCATCTGATTGGTAATTGTTACCGGCTCTCCATCTTGTCCATCTATCGAGAAATCAGCTACACCACTATGGCAAACCGTTTCATACAAACGACGATCGCGATTTTGGAACAATTTAGTCCTTTCAGCTTTATTAGCATCTCCTAATTCTCCGGTAGCCAGTAAAGATTCATCGACTGGGACAGTCAACGGAGATTCACCCCATTTCAGACCATCTGTACACTCAAATGCATCTACTAAATCACGAGTCACACCGCAAGTAGTCCATGCTGCATAATACAAGTCCATACTATGGGTTATATTCGGTGCCAAATAACGAACGGAGAACATAATCTCAGGAGAAGCCAGCTGCTTGGAAGATATAAAGTTATCACGCATCCGATCCGCCAAACTATACCCATTGATTGATTCCAACAAAGAAACAATATCCCCCATTTTAGAAGGATCTGCATTTCCTTTATCATCGTAGGCTTCAGCCAACATGAGACGAGCCTTAAGTGCTTTCAAAGCACCCGGAGAGAAATATCCGGACATTTGGGCATCAGAATAAGGTTTATCCGGCAAAGCAGCTATGGCTCCGTCAAAATCATTCATTATCTGAGCATAAATATCAGCACGTGAAGCTTTTGCCTGATACATGTTATCCATTGTCAAAGACTCTGTAACCAAAGGAACTTCCCGATAACACTGGTACAACCAGGAATAAAAATATCCTCTCAATGCTTTCGCTTGCGCAAGCATAAAAGATTTCTCATCAGCAGACATATCAGTTCCTTGATAAGCTTCCAAATTTTCCATCAATAAATGAACACGAGCTATACCTTGGTAACAATGCTTATACATGTAAGTCACATACCCGGAAGTATTCGGATCTAAATCACCTAAAGCAATCGTCTTAGTCTTTCCGTATGTATCCTCGTCATGCTGGCAAATGGAGTTGTCAGTAAGATTATCAAAACAAGCCACAATTTGCGACATGACTCCCGGCCATTCATATACCATAGAAAAACTTCCTGCCAATGCAGATTGAAAATCACTCTTTTTCTGCCAAAAAATAGACTGTGAAGGTGAAGAAGGGGGATCTTTCTGTAAAAAATCACTACAAGAAGTAGTAGAACTCACTAACAAAGCCGAAGCCAATATAATATTTACTATTTTTTTCATTGCATTCTACTTTTAAAATTCAACATTCAAACCAAATGAACAAATTCTATTCTGTGGATAAACAGCAGCACGTCCATCACCTTCACGCTCCGGATCCAACCCATAGAATTTCGTAAACGTCAATAAGTTATCCCCTGAGAAATAAACTCTTACTCTCGACATCTTTACTTTATCCGTAACAGATTTAGGCAAAGTATAACCGAACGTCAAATTCTTCAAACGGAAATAAGAAGCATTCTGCAACATATAAGTGTTTGGTCTGGTATTCTTATTACCGCCCAAATTATCAAAATACAGACGCGGATGTTCAGCATTATACGGATTTTCTTCCGTCCACATGCCTTCTATATATTCACGTGTCGGAGCAGATCCCTGACGGAACGGATAAATTCCCCACTCGTTTGTATACCATTTCTTACCCGAAACACCTTGTCCCTGCAAAGACAGGTCGAAGCCTTTCCAGTTTGCTCCTAGATTGACGGAATATTCAAATCCGGGGAAACGTCCTGAAATAGGTACACGGTCATTGTTGTCAATCACGCCGTTATTATCCTGATCCTTATATTTCAAGTCGCCAGGCAATGTGTTGTCATTAAACTGTTTCGGTGAATTTTTTACTTCATCTTCCGTTGCAAAAATACCGATGCACTCCAGCATATAGTATTCATTATAAGGAAGTCCTTCTCTTCTCAGTTTATATCCATCTATTTCTTCCGCACCAAACTTAGTCAATTTGTTCCTTGAACGGTCAAAATAAACACCGGCATTGTATTGCAAACCTTTGAAGACACCGTCTGTAATCATGTTATTATAATTGAAAGCAATTTCAAAACCTTTGTTTTCAACTTCTCCGCTATTAACAGTCGGAGCTTCCAAACCTAAAATGTTTGAAACCTGAGATTTACGTAAAATGTCTGAAGTCACCTTCTTATACCAGTCAAATGTTACATTCAGTCCATTAAACACCTGCAAATCGAAACCAACATCAGTTATAGTCGTAGTTTCCCATTTGATATCACGGTTTGCATATGCTTTCTGCTGATAACCTACCGTTTCTGTTTTCTTATCAAACGGATAGTTAGAAACACCGGCAATCATTGCCTGATAAGGATACAGACCAATGTTCTGGTTACCCAACTGTCCCCAAGAAGCACGGATCTTGGCATTATTCAACCAATTCAGATTCAAATCTTTTATAAAATCTTCTTCGGTAATACGCCAACCGGCAGAGAATGATGGGAAGATACCCCAACGATTTTCTGAAGAAATACGGGACGTACCGTCATAACGCATATTTGCTTCAAACAAATAACGTTCTTTAAAATTATAGTTCAAACGGGCAAAAACAGACTGAATAGCCCATTCTTCCAATTTACCTTCATTAGACCAGTTCGCATTAGATCCCGCATCAATCACCGGCAGATCGAACGCATACTCTTTTCTGAAAGCTCTTACCGTTTCATACTTTTCAGACTCCTGGCTATAACCAGCCATGATATTGAAATTATGATACAGGTTCGGAGTTGTGAAATCATATTTCAGATAGGTATACAAATTTGTATAAAAACGCCGCTGGTCTTCTACCGTCAAGCCGTTTGCTCCTCTATCCAGATAACCTGTTTGTTCACCTGTATGATAGTCATAAATAGGGACATCAGAACCTCCCCATTCCTTCCATTTGTTAGATTGCAAACGAACGGCACCTTTCGTGTACCAGCTCAGTCCTTTGGCCAATTTAATATCCAACCACAATTGCGCATTTATATCGAAATCCTGATAATTCTTATTCGTACCCGTACCTATGATAGCCGGCATATTCTTATTGTGAGATTCGAATGAATAAGCAGAATTTGTCCAACGGGTAACTCCTGACCCATCGTCCGGCAACCAAGGCATATAAGTCGGAGCTTGCGACATCGTCGAAAGTAAAACGTCACTTTGTCCCTGACGAGGTTCATCCCGATCACCATACATCAAATTGGTGTAGGTACCGATCTTGATAAAATCCGTAATTTGTGAAGTCAAATCGACAGTTGCATTGTACTTTTGGTAATCGAAACCTTTCAACGTACCCGGCTGGTCTACAAAATTCAAAGCCACATTATACGTAGTCCTTCCTGCATTACCGGCGATCGACAAATTATGGTTTTGGACAACAGCCGGATTAAACATATAATCCAACCAGTCAAAATTAGGATACTGTACGCTACCACCACCATTCCGGTAAGCATTGATCTGTTCCTGCGTATAACGCTCTCCAGCACCGGAATTCGCTTTGGCAAGATTATACAGTTCCATATATTCGGCAGAATTAGTCACCAAATCATACATACGGGTCGGATTATAAATCGCCACATTACCATGATAAGCAATATGCGCTTTGCCATCCCCTTCTGCCCCTTGTTTCGTTGTAACTAGGATCACACCATTGGCAGCACGCGCACCATAGATAGCGGCTGAAGCAGCATCCTTCAATACTGAAACACTTTCAATCATACTCGGGTCCAGGTTAGAAATACTGCCCGGAACACCATTTACCAATACTAGCGGATCGGAACCGGCATCCGAGAAAGTACCCTGGCCACGCACACGGAAAGTGGTTGACAGACCATGACACAGTCACTTTGGGAAAACTCTTCAACACCCAAACCCTGGTTAACACGCAAACCCGGAACTTGTCCCTGCAACATGGTTGCCGCATTCGTAACCGGACGTTTCGTCATTTCTTCACCGGTTACAGCCGTTACCGCACCAGTCAAGTTCAATTTCTTCTGTGTACCGAAACCGACCACAACCACCTCATCCAATGCCTGTGAATCTTCTTTCAGGATAACAGATATAACAGATTTATTCCCCACAGAGATACTTTGTTCGATATAACCGATATAAGAAATCTTTAATGTCGCTCCATCAGGCACATCCAACGCAAAATTACCATCCGCATCCGTCACTGTACCGATTGTCGTTCCTTCAACTACCACATTCGCACCGATAATCGGTTCATTATTGGCATCCAGCACACGGCCTGTAATTTGCTTAACCTGCTGCATCACAGCATTCGATCCCACCTGTCCGGCACGGGTAATCACCACATGACGATCATTGATTTCGTATCGGACATTACGTCCGTTGAACAATACCGCCAATACTTCATTGATTGTCTTATTATCCAGGGATACAGACACTTTTTCATCCAAATTCAAGTCTTTCACATCCAGACTGAATGAAAATTCGCTTTGGCTCTTGATGGATTCAATAGCCTCACGGATCGTGGCATTTTTAAGATTTAAGGAAAGCATATGTTCAGTTGCATAAGTACTCGCACTAAGCGAAAGCGTTCCGGCAACAAGAAATACACCTGCTAAGTTCACCAAACGTCCTGCCCTTACAGACAGCAAGTCCTGAACAGATTTTCTAAATGTTTTTTTCATACTTCACTTGTTTAAGATTTAACTTTTAATCACTTCATTTTCTGGGGCTTATGAATTTTTCCACCCATGGTTACAATTACTTTCTCCTCATTCACATCTTCTTTTTAGTTTGACTTATATTAATTGAAAATTCGAATCTCTTCCGCTTTTATCTCATACCGGAA
>ENA-OPYH01001090-OPYH01001090.1-human-gut-metagenome-genome-assembly--contig:-NODE-1090-length-16348-cov-4.386424_pt1 | contig 16348 bp, 7 predicted proteins | sample MGYA00241254_ERZ501488 | MGnify/ENA primary metagenome ERZ501488 (study PRJEB25962, sample SAMEA2042660) | human gut metagenome | biome: human gut; feature: human-associated habitat; material: faeces...
TTGTTGTTTATAGCTGTGCCGGAGGTTCCTGCCATAAAATCGCGACCTACATTTTTGGTCTGAACAACTGTTCCTTTTACCATACCCAATGCTTCTATTTCCGTTCCCGGAATATAATCAATACTTAGCAGCTTCATCTTCTTCTCCTCCATCTATTTCTCTTATTCTGCCTATTAAAACACCAATGATACATACAATGATAACAACCGGAATTGCTACTAAAACTATCAAAAGTCCTAAAGGAATTGGATCAACACTATTTCCCCACAGGAACATTCCAATAAGAAATAGCATAAATACTATCATTACTGCCCCTCCGATTATTGCTCCCATTTTCTTCTTCATGTGGATGTCAATTTTGCTAATGTTCACAAAATCTATACCCTCCTTCTCCATGTTTTCCATCTTCTCAAGCCATTCATCTGTTTTCAGATTATTAAGTTCACATTTCTGATTTATGATTTCTTCGGTAAGATTATACATATTGGTAAGGTTAGATTTTTGTTTTTCCAAAACATCTAAATATTTTTCCAAACAATTTTCCAAAGTAACATTGTCATTTAATACTGATTTTATGTCTTCTACTGATATTCCGATTTTTCTTAAAAGTTTTATTTTTTTCAAAACTTCTATATTATCCTGATGGTATTCTCTGTAACCATTATCAGCTCTTTCAGGTGTAAGTAATCCCTGACTTTCATAAAATCTAATATTTTTGCTTGTTATTCCAACTAGTTCTTCAACCTGTTTAATCTTCACCGGATAGCCTCCATCTTCTTGTTTTTAATAACCCGATTCACTTATAACTGTATCGATACGCCTTATTTATACAGCTTCCATAAGGTGGAAGGTCAATACTTTTTTTAATTCTAATAATATTATATACCATACATTACAATATACAAAGAAAAAAGAGCCGGGCTCCCCAACTCTTTTCTCAACAAATTATGATTTTTATCCTTTTACTGCTCCAACTACAAGACTCTCCTGTACCTGTTTGCTTAAAAAGAAATAAATAATGATAGTAGGTAATGTTGCTATAACCATACCTGCTCCTATTAATCCCCATTCTGTTGAATACTGACCTGCAAGTGACATTATTCCTACTGGAAGTGTTCTATACTGGTCACTGTCAACAAAAGTATTGGCTAACATTAATTCATTCCATGTTCCAAGAAATGTAAATATTGAAGCTGTGGCAATAGCCGGCTTAACCATTGGGAATATTATTTGAATAAAACATTTAAATATTCCACAGCCGTCAATATATGCGGCTTCTTCCATTTCTCTTGGTATTCCTCTATAGAAACCAACTAATATCATAATACTCATTGGCAGAGCTCCTGCTATATATGGAATTATTAGTCCAAGATAACCTCCCTTTAACCCAAGTTTGTCAAGAATCTGGAATAATGGAAGTAATGCTGCCTGAGCAGGTATCATTATTCCTATCATAAATAATCCATAAACAGCATTCTTTAGTTTCCATGTCATTCTGGCAATGGCGTATGCTGCCATTGAAGATATTATTCCTGCCACAACAACAGTAACTACAGAATAAAAAACTGAATTAAGGAAATAACGAATTAAGTTAGATGAACTTAATGCTGTTATATAATTATCCCATCTCCAAACTTTTGGAAGTCCTATTACATTCTCGCCAAATATTTCCGTATTGCTTTTTAATGAAAAAGTTATAAGCCAGTATAAGGGAAACAACTGAGTCAAAGCAATTAAAAGCAACACTATAAATTTTATCTTGCCTATAATATTTTTCTTCTTCATTGTACCCTCCTATACTGCTGAAACATTTTGTTCTGCTTTTTTAAACAATCTGTTTACAATAAATGTAAATATTAAACATTCGATTACTATAAAAAATGCCTGAGCACTTCCATAACCATATAATCCTTTTCTAAACAAATTGTTATACATTAATGTTGCCGGAACCTCACTTATATGATTTGGTCCACCACCTGTCATTACATATACTAAATCAAAGGCTCTAAGTGAACCTGTAATTGCAAAGATTACACAAGTCTTTATTACAGGAACCAGCAGAGGTAACGTGATTTTTCTATAAACCTGCCATGTTGATGCTCCATCAATCTGTGCAGCTTCATAGTAATCTGTTGAAATTGATTTAATTCCTGCGTAAAAAATAATCATGTGATAACCTATATATTGCCATACAGATGGAATTAACACGGTCATAAATGCATTTTTTGTAAGCCATGAGTGTTCATATTCCGGTACAAAATATCTTATTACAGTATTTATTACACCATAATCACTGTTAAACATTTTAAGCCATAATTGTCCAATAACCATACTTGAAATTACAACAGGTATAAAATATATAGTTCTAAAAAAGTTATCCCCTTTTACACCTTTTGATAATATCAAGGCTAATATTAATGATATTGGTAACTGAATAAATAATGATGCTGCCACTAATATTAATGAATTTTTTACCGCCTGTGGAAAATATCTGTCGGAAGTAAATAATTCAATATAGTTTTTTATTCCAATAAATGTTTTACTTCCAATCCCATTGTATTCAAAAAAGCTATATACTCCTGATGTTATCAATGGGATTAGAGTAAATCCTAAAAATAAAAGTAGCGCCGGTAATATGAAAATTAATATGTATTTTTTATTTCCAAGCATTTTTTCCATAACACTACCCACCTCTTACTTCTTATTTGCCGTTGATTGCCGCTTTATGTTCATCAATAAATTCATTTATATCTGCGCCATCTGCAAATAATGTCTGTACCTGTTCGTTATGAACTGCAGCAGGTTCTGCTTCTAAAGATGTATCCCATGCAAGAACACCCTGTTTTCCTTCTGCCAATAAATCTTTAATCTGAATGAATAATGGATTTAACTTACTTTCATCAGCTTTTGTTGTCCATCCACTGAATCCTGAACCTGTTTCGTATGATGCAACACCCATTTTTTCATTAATGTAAATACAGAATTTTGCTGCTTCTTCTTTGTACTTAGTATTGTTGTTTACCCAGAATGATTCAACATAACCACCACAGTAATCTGTTGATTCTCCATTTCCGTCAGAAATCATAGGAATCTTTAATGCTACAACTTCTTCAGGGTTAATTGTTGCTGCTTCATCTGTATATACGTTGTTCGCAAACCAGCTTCCCATAATTCTCATTGCTGCCTTGCCGTTTTCAAATGCTGCATTGGCGTCATCATTTCCCTGCTCTAATGGATTTTCTCCAAAAGCTCCTAATTTGTATAAGTCTGATACTTTCTGTGCTGCCTTCTTATATCCCTCGTCACCAAATTCTTTTTTACCTGATAGCATTTCATTAACACCTGTAGCTCCTACTTCTCTCAAAGCTAATGCCTGGTATACAAAAGCTGCATTCCATCCGTCCTTTGCACCTGCTGCTAATGGTGTAACGCCGTCAAGAGTTTTTAATTTCTTAACTGCATCTACTAATTCATCATATGTTTCAGGAAGCTTAGCACCTGCCTTGTCAAATAATGTTTTGTTGCAGAATAATGTCATATACCATGAGAACATTGGCGTTGAATATAATTTTCCATCATATTCAAATGCTGATGTTGAACCTTCCACCATTCTTGATTTAACATCATCTGTTAAGTAATCATCTAATGCCATTACTTTTCCTGCGTCAACTAATTTCTTAGCTGTACCTGCACCCCACCAGTAGAATACATCAATGCCCTTTGCATCTCCTGCAAACTCTGCATTAATCTTTGTCTTGTAAGCTTCAGTATCCAATGTTTCTGTTTTGATTTTTACATTAGGATTATCTTTTTCGTAAGCCTTAACTGCTTCCTCATATCTACCCTTAAGTTCATTTGTGTCATTTGACCACTGGTGCCATACATTTAATGTGATAGTTCCGTCATCCTTTTTTCCCTCACTCTTACTATCACTGTTTCCGCATCCTACCATAGAGAATGCCATTGTTGATGCTAACGTAACCGCTAACACTTTCTTAAAGAAATTCTTTCTCATTTTGTTTCCTCCTCGAATTTTTATACTGAAAGTATACTTTAGTACAACACCTATCTCAATTTAATATTTTGACCAAAAAAGGTTAAAAATTTTACTAAAATTTCTAACCTTTTTTTTAACACTATGCTCTATATTCTTTTACTGTTTGTCCTGTCTGCTTTTTAAAGCAAATGCAGAAATAGTGGGAGTCTTTAAACCCTATTTTTTCCGCCACCTCATACACTTTAAGCTCCGTCTCCTTAAGAAGTTTTTTGCTTGCTTCTATTCTTTTCCGGGAAATATATTCAATAAAACTTACACCATATGTTTTCTTAAATTCCCTACTTAGGTAACTGTCATTTATGTATAAATCGGAGGCGACCTTTTTAAGTGAAAGTTCCGGGTTATACAGATTTCTGTTAACGTAATCCAGTGCATCTTTTATTACATTTTTTCTCTTACCTGAACGCTTTTTTTCATGATAATCACAAACCTGTTTAATGTATTTTATAACACACTCTGATGTATCATCTATGGTTCTTATTTCCCTAACATTTTGGAAAACTTCTTCCTCACTTGCCAATTGATATATGTTTGTTCCATATTTGTTTAATGTAGAGCTTGCCCTTAGGATTATTGTCATTGCCATTAATTTAAGATATTCCTCATCAGGTATTTTTTCTGCTTTAATTATTTCTGTGTAATCAGAAACATATTTTAGTACTTCTTCTCTTCTACAATTAATTATTGCATCTGAAAATTCATCCCAGTCTATTTCCTTTTTTGAACTGTTTTTCTTCATTATTTCCTGATACTCAGAAAAGGTAACAACCTTATTTCTGCCTAATAATACAGAAACACCTATAGCTTTGTTTGCCTGACCATATGCTGTCGGTATTCCATTAAATTCACTGTTTTTTTCACTAACACCAATAGTTGCCGTTATTCCCATATTGTTTAATTTATTATGCAAATCATTAGCGTAATCAATGCATTTACTTACGTCTGTTTTTGTGAAAAACATTACAATATTATGCATAAAATGTATAAAAGAAAGGCTATTCTCATTATTTTGCTTTTGTATAAATTCATACACATTTTTATAATTTTGATTTTCTTGGGCATCTTTGATTTTTACATTTATGCAAACACATCCATCAACTAAATCACTGCAATTATATGTTTCCAATTTTTTTGTAGCTTCCTCTTCTCCTATACGATTTTCTACTAATCTAAGAAGAAAACTCTCCCTTAATATATCGTAATTTTTTTCCGCACTTTCTTTAAGCTTTGCTACTTTTGATTCCTCTTCATTGACTTTTGCTATTTCAGTTTTAATTTTAGTCATAACTTCACTTATTTCTTTTATGTTGACAGGCTTTAAAAGAAATTCGTCAACTCCAAGCTTAATTGCTTTTCTTGCATATTCAAATTCACGAAATCCGGTTACAATTACTACCCTGCATTTAGGATTTTTTTGTAGTAATTTTTCCGTAAACTGCAATCCGTCCATTCCAGGCATATTAATATCCGTAATTACAATATCAACATTGTGGTAGTTTATATATTCCAAGGCATCCTCTCCTGATGCAGCCTCTCCTACAATATTAAAACCGTTTTCTTCCCAATTATATCCTTTACGGATTAAAACTCTTTCTAACTTTTCATCGTCAACCAATAATACATTTAACATATGTTATTTCTCCATTTTAATCTTTTTGATTGTGACAATTATCTCCGTTCCTACACCAACTTCACTTTGTATAATTACAGGATTTTCTATTCCGTATGTAAGACGAATTCTCTGTATTAAACTATATAAACCAAATCCTGACTTTCCGGTAACTGTTCTTCCTGCAAGTATATCTTCTATTTTTTCATCACTCATTCCCACTCCATCATCTGATACTATGAAAATTATTTCATCTTCCTGCTCAAATACCTTAATTTCAATATTACCTCCTTCACCATTTAAGCCATGATGTACAGCATTTTCTACCAGCGGCTGTAACAGTAATTTAAGCACTTTTTCATGTTTTACAACATCTTCTATATCATAGCTAATTGCAATCTGGTTTTCATATCTGGTGTTTAAAATTGTAATGTAGCTTTCAATACAACCGATTTCATCTTCTACGCTTATATAATCCAGTCCACTGTTTAAACTATTTTTGTAAAAGTTACCCAATGCCTGTATCATCTGAAAGCATTTTTCATTCTCTTCCATTAAAGCCAATGCCGAAATTGCATCTAAAGTATTATACAAAAAATGAGGATTTATCTGAGCGTAAATTATGTCTAACTTTCCTTTTGCAATTATTCTTTCCTCATCCTTTACTCTCTTCATTAATGCCTTAACTGATAAAATCATATGATTGAAAACTTTTCTTAAATTCGTTATTTCGTTATCATAGTCATCCACAGGCATTGTAATAAATTCCCCATTTTCTACTATCTGCATATGATTTTCTATTTTTCTTAAAGGTTTAAAAATAAGATACGTAAGTAGCATGGAACACAAAAATACAAAAATAATATTAATTCCCATAATTATTGCAATAATCGTTGAATAATACGGTGCCAAAGATGTAATATCGTCCATTGAAAAAACTCCTACCAGTTTCCAATCCTGTATTCCCATATCCTGACAGGCTACAATACACTCTTCTCCATTATTTTTTACTTCTTTGTATCCTTCATTAATATTTTCTGCTACTTTCGTATACTTTTTGAAATCTCTTTTTCCCTCCTGAGGTTTTATTACATAATTTCCTTTTGAATCAATAATATAAAACTGATTCTTTGAATCTTCACTTACCTGATTAAAATATCCCTGAAGAACAGTATTATCAAAAGTAATAAGTAGTGTTGCTAAAGGCTTATAATCTTTTTTGTCTAAAATCTGCCTTACATAACACAAATAGTTATTATTTTCATAGTATTCTATTGTGCCATCACTTCCCTTATAAAAAAATCCATTGCCACCGGCACTTTGCATTTTCTTATACCAGTCAGCTCCCTGGATGTACTTATTAACTTTTCTTGGTGTTCTTTTATATGAACTGTAACAATTATTATATTGATCAAATATATATACTCCTGAAACATAATCTCCTGATAAAATCATGTTAAAAAGACTTTTGGTTATGTTCTTCTGATAATTTAAATCAATATTAGCTGAATTAATTTGTCTTAGAGAATCCTGTACAATATCATCAAAATATAGATACGTAGAAAGCTGCGTAACATTTTCAAACACTAATGCTAAGTTTCCCTGAAGTGCGCTAACTGTCTGAACACCTGCTTTTCCGATTTCTTCCTTAGTATACTTATTATTAACAGCCCATATCATTGAAAACGTCATAACAAATGATAGTAGCAAAATTAATATATATGTAAATATAATCTGTGTTCTTATTTTGGATTTTTTCCAATATTTTATAATTTTTTTCAACTTTTTTCTGCTCCATAATTTTTTTGTAAATCCGTATCCTTCTATACTCAACTATAGCCTATCTTTTCAGGTTGTACAACTTAAAACCAGACATTGAAATTTTTTATTTTTTTTTTAGGTAATTTTTTCTTTTCCGTACTTATCTTGTTAATTATATATTACTAATTTATTTGAAACGTCTCAATTGATTTTTTTGACTTAAAAAGGTTAAAATTTTTACTAAGAAATCTGATTGGTAAAAATATCTACCTTTTTGTTTAAAAATACTCAACATATCCTTATAAATAACAGGAAGAGAGAGCCTGGCATGCCAGACTCTCCCCTGAGAAGTGTATATATTGTATTTTTACTTAATTGTAACTTTTACTTTCTTGTAAACACCATTTTGTGCATATGCATAAATTGTGCACTTACCTCTCTTTAGGGCTGTTATTTTACCACGCTTTGACACTGTAGCTATTTCAGGATTACTTGATTCGAAACTTACCTTTCTATGTTTTTTAATCTTAACATTTTTGCTGTCTGCAATCTGTTTTACTTTAATCTTGAATTTTTTTCCAAGTAAAAGTTTTACTTTAGTCTTATTTAATTTTAAAGATTTACAATTTCCTACTTTTCCACCTTTAGTTGCTACATGAATCAATTTTGATGTAGCCAAGACCTCACCTTTATCATTCTGTGCAACTACAAGATATTTGTAATATTTACCTTTCTTTAATTTATTAGCTGTAAATGTCTTCTTGCTTACTTCTTTAATCTTCTTATACGATGTACCACATTTAGCTCCATATATAACATACTTTGTTGCTCCGGACATCTTCTTCCAAACAAGCTTAACTGACTTCTTAGTTGTTTTCTTTACTCTAACACTAAGTTTTGCAAATGTAGAATTTGCAAAATCCTTATCATCCTTCTTTTCCAGAATTTCTTTTTCCATCTGTTCAGCTGTTTTGCAAGTACTTGATGTTTCCACAGATGTTACTGCACCATTATTTGTAGTTGTTTCCTGTTCTGTATCTTTCGTTGTTGATGCTGCCGTTGTTGTTGGCGCTACCGTTGTTGTTGGGTGATTTCCATCATCAACATAGTTATACATAATAGATGTTATTCTTGAGCGTTTGTTTCCTTTTACAGTTGCAACACCTATTTCATATTCTCCTGATCCTTTTGTAAATGCTGTGTAATCTAAATTAACATTTCCATCAACTACATTTTTAACGCAAACTCCATTAACGTAAACATTATATGAATCTGCTCCATCTGCTCTTGCCCACGCAAAATAGTATGGTAACTGTGCATTTCCTGCCCATACAAGCCCTTCCGGTGCCTTAATACTTTCATCAACACTTGGATCTACTTCCGGAGATTCTGTTGTTGAGGCTATCGTCGTTGTTGTGGCTACCGTTGTTGTTGGCGCTGGTTTTGTCTCAGTTGACACTTTTTCAACATCAGATATTTTTGAAATAACCCAATCCGTTAATTCTTTGTCATTAATATTGAATCTAAATACTACATACTGCTCGCCTGTCACTTCCTGATCAACAATTTTTTTAAATCCAATATCTGTCTTATTCATTGGATATCCTGGACAATTTCCACCATTTGTTTCTACTGCCTGCTTATAAAAAGCTTCTGCCTCTGTTTTTCCATTAAGTATTTCATAATATACAATTGCACTGTTGACATCGTCTTTTGCAATGAAATTTAACTTTCCATTTTCATCAACATATGCTCCTCTTTGTATTCTTGATTCAGGGCTTTTTTTAATATCATAATATAAGCGAAGAACTAATTTCCCTTCTGCTATTACTATTCCCTTAGTCACTGAGTTTTCGCTAAGAATATAACCATCATACTCCTTTTCCTCTGCAGAAACCTCTGTACCGATTATAGCTTCTATTCTCTCAGTATCTTCAGTTACAAGGTCATATCCGCTTTCATCTTCTTTCTGTTTATAATACTCTACCGTATACTGGGATATAGTTGACTCATCAAGGAACTTTGCATACAGTACTAAATTTTCTGCTGTAGAATCTGTTATTTCCGTTATCTGATTCTGATAATTATCATCTGTATACCAACCAAGGAACTTATAACCTTCTCTCGTTGGATTATTAAGTTTTATTGAACTTCCGAATCTATAACCGTTAGGGTTTGCATCATTGTTTGTTCCATCGTTTAATTCATACTGAATTGTATAGCTATTACGTTTATAATACGCCTTAACCGTAGCTGTATTGTCTTCTTTTACAACCGTTGTAAGTATATTATTGCTATTTCCATTATCATATGTAAATCCCGTAATGTTCTCTGGTTCATACGTATAACTTGTAGTTCCCTCTTTTACGCTAACCTGTTTTTCCTGCTTTTCGTATCCGGTTCCCTCATAATTTTCAAGATATATTTCCACGTTAACTTTTGAAGTATTTCCTAGCAATTCACTTTCATCAACATTTGGATTTGAACCGTTCCCTGTTTTTGGTCCAACATAGCTTGAATTAGCTGGTACATCAACATATGTATTATCTGTAAAATATACTCTCTTTACTTCATCAGTATGATTTTCTGCAACATATGTTTTGTTTCCATCCTTGCTCAATACTAGTGAAAGTGGCTCACTGCCTGTAATGGAAAAATCCTGATTTCCATACTTCTGTAATGATGTTATATATGAAAGAGTATGTGCCCTTGATTCACCATTTTCAACTTTTCCACTATCACTCATATCCCATCTTGCAAGGGCACCATCCGGATCATAATAAGCATAATACTCTGCTACTACATCCTGATTAGTCTTTGGATCTGTAAGCATGTCAACTTTATTGAAATTATTGCAAATCTGTTCTTTATTAGAAACAAAATGTTTCCACTGATTACTGTTTTCATCTATACTGTCTACAACGTTTTTGACTTTATCCTTATATTTTCCCATATAAAGTGTTGCTCCGGAAATTGGTAACATTGTAATTGTAGTTACTTCAATAGAGTTTTCTGTCCACCATGCTGTATGATCATAGCGACCACCAAATAATCTTGTAACTGTCTGAATATTATAATTACCTGCATCTTTATATTTTTCTGTGAAAATTTCATTATGTACATCATAATAATAGTCTTCAATTGCAGCTATTTCAGTTGTATACATGTAAATGCCCGCATCTCTGATTGTAGTATTTCCAACTGCTTCTCCCCATAAGATTAATGATGCCCATGCATTAATTGCCTCAGATGATGATTCCTGGTTATTTCCACCTGAAAGACCACCCTTCTTGTCAACTAACTCTCCATTCTCATCATATTCATAATTAGCCACACCTGATGCCCATGAATGACCTTCATAAATATCAAAGTTTCTAAGGAATGGATACTTAGTAGGACTGTTGGCATTATAACCTTTTCCGTCACGATTAACATTAGCAATATCACCAATCATCTCATAAACCATTCCGCCCCATTCTTTAGCCCACTGTGGATCTTTCATTGCAACTGCTGCAGCTGCCTTAATCCAATATCCATAATGGAAATGATGGTCGTTAACCTGCTTGTCAGAATCATATGATGATGGATAGCCTATTAATGTTCCATAATTTTCATCATAATAGAAATAGTCATCCTTGTGATCACCACTTATATATGCCTGATATGGATCAAACCAGAATTCAAGATAGTTTTCTACTCCTTCTACCATTTCATTTGTTATATTCTTCATATCCGCATCATCACCATCTAGCTGACCTGAAAGCCATATTGCATCTGATAATGTATTAAGATTCTTTCCTATCCAATATGTGTCAAATCCACCATACTGACCTTCCAAATTGCAAATCCACTTAGGGTCTTCTTTGTTTTTTCTATAATCATAAAGATATCCTAACTGCTGCTTAATATTTCCAATTGTATTTTCGTCAGTTGTAACCGGCAATGAAGATAAAATTCCGTTGTATTGCATTTCAGTTACATAACTTGTTCCAACAATCGTTTTCATTGTTCCACGAATTGTGTTATATGTATAGTTAGTATATTTAGAATTAGAATAACGCCACTGATGAGGATATAGTGCCATAATAGTATCTCCACCTGTGCTTACATTCTCCATATTCTTTGTTGTTACATTATATTTAGTAACGACCTTAGAAGAATTCTTTAAATATTCCCACTGTACCTTTGTATCTGTAATAAAGTTAAATGCATATTTTTCATATAAAGAAAATGCTTCATTGCTTCCATCAGGAAGTATTGCTACAGACATATAGTTTTTTCCTGAAGGCATCTTTGCTGTAAGTTTTCCACCTGCATTAATCCATGTTGTACCTGATGGTGCTGCTAACATATAATAATGTATTTTTCCATCTTTTTTATTTTTTAAACTTACACCGATTATATTTGAAGATGTTGTATTTTTTACTATTGCAAAGTCTGTTGCACCTGCACCAAGTGAAATTGTTGGTGTAACATTATCAAATGTATAATAGGCATATGGAGTTCCCTTTGCAATAATTGAACGCATTGAACTATTGCCTGCATTATCTGCCATTACAATTTCATAACTCCAATCTGTTGTTTTATCCACCTTAGCATCTTTAGCTGAAAAATTTTCACCACCAACAACCATTTCTACTGTATCATCATTTAATAAACTTTCTACTGTTGGTTCACCGTCAACATAAGAAGTACTATCTACTACAGCCGGTGATGCCATCTGCATACCATTACTTGCAGCTCTATATGCAAGAGGATGTGCATACAATGACTCTGAATACTGGTCAAATACAACTGAACTTGCCCAGTCATTTGTTGGAACAGTTCCAACTGTCTCTTTATAATTGTCAGTTAAATAAACCTTTGATGGAGGTAATGATTCTTTTCTATCTGTCCAGTTTACTCCCCAGTCGTCAGTTCTAACTCCAAAGACTTCTTTCTTATATCCGCCTTTGTCAATCATTACCGAATTGTTCTCATCAAAAAAATCTCCTGTTGCCGCTTTTATGTTTATTGCAGTAAATGGTATGCTTGTTGCTAACATTGTAATCGAACAACATAATGCTATTGATTTTTTTAGTGCTCTTTTTTTCATTTTAATCTCCTTTTTGTAATCTAAAAACGAAATTTTCATTTCTTCTTACATAATAATATACTTTTTCTTGTTCTCTCTCAATCTAATTTTTTAACAAAAAGGGTTAAAATTTTTACTTTTTACACTATTTTATGTTAAATAACTGGAAGTCATATAATCTAAGTGTTCCAACACCTTCATCAGGTGTAAATATTTTAATCATTATATATCTTGCCTTTTGGTTTCCTATATTAAATGAAGATACTGCACTGTTGTTGGACGGTTGATAATCTACTGATGTCCATTCATTTCCATCGTTGGATACAAGAACTTCCCATTCAGTAGTATTTCCAAAACCTTCCTTACTTCTTGTATTGTAAAGCGTGTATGTATTAAACTCTTTTTCCTGACCCAAATCAATTTTTACCCAATGCTTTACGCCATTTAATTTGTACTCACCACTAGTTACATTAGAACTTGTTGCACACCATTTTGTATTTAAATCTCCATCTATTAATTTTTGTGCATTCTCGTTATCGTTTGTATATCCGGAGCAATCATACACCTTTCCTCCAAGACAAAGATTTGTTCCTTCTGTAACTGTATTATTTAACTGAGTTGCTGTTTTATTTCCATGTAGTTTCTCACCAACCATTGGATATTCAGGATTTGGTATTCCGTCAATATTTTCAGTAAGCCAATTATCTTCATAATCAGCAAATCCTTTAAATGTCCATGTACCCTGCTGCAACTCTTCTACATATCTCTTTCTTAAAGACTCAATACAATCATAACCTGTAATCTGTTTTACTACATTATTAAATGGTGTTGTTGTATTATAAGGATCATCTGTGTAAGTACTTCCGGTGTTATTGTCTTTAATTAATTTATTTATACTATCAATAAGTCCATATTTTAATGTTCCATCTGCATTCTTTCTTGTTGGATACTTTGAGTCCATATATGCAAAGAACCATTTATTATTTCCGTACTGTTCATAACCCCAGTCCTGAAGTGATGTATCCGTAGCTTCATAAACCTGTACATATTTAGGATTTGACCAATGGAAGTATCTGAACCCTCCATAATTTGCCATATTTTCTGTCCACCACGCTACATCATCACCATAATTAAGTTTTCCACTATATTGCTGTACTGAATGAGTTATTTCATGTGAGAAAAATCCTATATCTTTCGGATGACTGTTAGCGTACTTAGTTGAAACACATACTGTAGTTCCCTGACAATATGCTACGCCATCATAATTGTTATCAGCCTTAAATGTAATAGTTGTAGGTTCTGTTCCATTACCCCATCTCTGGTATAATCTTGGATAACTGTTGTAGAACAGTTTTGTAAGTTCTTCCAAATAACCATCTACTGTTACATCTTTCCAATCGCCTGTAAACAAAATATCATATTTACTTGGGCTTATATAGGCTCCTTTCAATGATATTTCTGACAACTGTACTGAACTTCCATATCCCGCTTTAACATCTAATTTGTAATATCTATATGAACCAACCTTATCCACTGTGTAATTGTATGTCTTAAAGTTAACATCTTCCATTCCACTATTATTTACAGTGTCAATTTTTTCCCAATTAGTTCCATCTGATGATCCATATAATATCCATGATTTTGGATTTCTGCCCTTATATGCTTCATTATCATTAGCTGTTGTTAAACTGTAAGTATATAATGTTGTATCCTGTTTCATTTTCCAGGCAATGCTAAACTGATTTGAAAATTCAAATAATTTTGATTCTTTACGTCCATCAAATAAATTAAATGGTGTTTCATCACCATTACCTTTTGCAGTTGTAGCACTTGCAAAAATGCTGTCATAGTAAGAAGATAAATCTTCTCCCATTTCCTTATCAACATCTGCCACATCACCATTAAGTGAAATTTCTGCCAACTGGAATCCATAATAATTTGTTCCATTTCCTTCAAACTGTATTAAATAATACTGATAGCTTTCCTGAATATCTGTTTCATATGTATAAGATTTTGAATTTTTTGCTTCAATTCCACTATCTGTTACAGTATCTATCTGTGTCCATGATGTTCCATTATTTGAGCCATACAAATGCCATGATTTTGGATTTCTATAAGAATAAACCTCACTATCATTGGCTGTTGTTAATGTATATTTTTTCAATATAATTGGCTTTTTCATCTGCCATGATATTCTTAGTGGAAATCCATCTGATGTACATAACTTTGTATTTATATCTCCATCAAAAAGTTTTTCCATTCCTTCATTTGCACTTGTTTTAATGCTAGTTGAACTTGAAGTATCTATCTGCCTCATATAATTGTCAACATTTATGTTCTTAGGATGAACTTCTGTTTCCGGCTCTTCATAAAACTCTTTTTGTGTAGTTGTTGTAACTTCTGTTATTTTTTCTGTTGGAGCCACTGTTGTTACATGTTGTCCTTCCTTATTATAAGTATACTTGATTGATGTTGAATTAGATTTTTTATTGCCTTTTACTGCTGCAACTGAGATTGTATATTCTCCTGAACCTTTTTCAAATACACTTTTATCCAAATTAACTGAACTTACTTCAACATTTGTTACATATTTATTATCTACATAAACATTATATGAATCAGCTCCATCTGTAGCTGCCCAAGCAAAATAATATGGTAATTCCTTATTTCCTGCCCATACAAGTCCTTCCGGTGCTTTAATGTTTTCATCTACTTCCTGGCTTGGAGCTGTTGGCGCTATTGTTGTTTGAATTTCTGTTGTTGCTATTGTTGTTGGCATTACTGTTGTTGTAGTTTTCACTGTTGTAGCGTCTGTTGGTTTATTTGTTACTTTTTCCGATTCTGTTGTAACAAGCTGACCATCTGGCGAAAATGTATATTTTAATGATGTTGCAACAGATACTTTATTACCTTTTACTGCTGCAACTGAGATTGTATATTCTCCTGAACCTTTTTCAAATACAGAGGCATCTAAGTTAACCGCTCCATCTACCACATTTTTAATACATTTTCCATCTACATAAACATTATATGAATCTACATCACTTGCCTTAGCCCATGCAAAATAATATGGTAATTCTTTATTCCCAGCCCATACAAGTCCTTCCGGTGCTTTGATGTTTTCATCTACTTCCATGTCCGGAATAATTGGTGCTGTTGTTGATGCTACTGTTGTTGGTGTCACTGTTGCTGGTGCTACTGTTGTTGGCACTACTGTTGTTGGTGCCATTGTTGTTGGCATTACCGTTGTTGGTGTTACTGTTGTTGGCACTACTGTTGTGGGTGCCATTGTTGTTGGCATTACCGTTGTTGATGCCACTGTTGTTGGTGCTACTGTTGTCGGTGCCATTGTTGTTGGCATCACTGTTGTTGGCATTACCGTTGTTGATGCCATTGTTGTTGGCACTACTGTTGTCGGTGCCATTGTTGTTGGCATCACTGTTGATGGTTCTACTGTTGTCGGTACTGTTGTTACTCTTGCCTCAGTTGTAGATACTGTTGAAGATTTCTCTGTTGTTTGAACCGTAGTTTTTGATGTGGTTTCTATATTCTTTGGTGTTTCTACGTTTTTAGAAATATTTTCTTTATTATTTCCCTTAACTGTCACTTTAAGAATATATTTTTTCTTTCCATATACAGCCTTTATTTTTGCTTTACCAATATTTTTACCTTTAATCTGTATTTTCTGTTTATATTTTCCTTTTTTCTTTATTGATATATTCTTTTTTCCTGATATAATTTTCCATACTACTTTATATTTTGCTTTTTTTAATTTTACCGTTTTCTTCTTTCCAACATTTACTGAAATTTTAGTTTTGCTTAACATTGATTTTTTCGATGCAGCATT
>ENA-OPYH01001091-OPYH01001091.1-human-gut-metagenome-genome-assembly--contig:-NODE-1091-length-16323-cov-5.719511_pt1 | contig 16323 bp, 13 predicted proteins | sample MGYA00241254_ERZ501488 | MGnify/ENA primary metagenome ERZ501488 (study PRJEB25962, sample SAMEA2042660) | human gut metagenome | biome: human gut; feature: human-associated habitat; material: faeces...
AAAGGCACTGGAAGCTCCTTTGTATTACATCGCTGCAAACGCAGGTCTTGAAGGTGCTGTTATCATCAATAAGGTAAAGGAATCTGCACCGGGAACCGGTTTCAATGCAGCTACCGAAGAGTATGTTGACATGGTAGAATCCGGAATTCTTGATCCGGTTAAGGTTACAAGAAGTGCCCTGCAGAATGCAACATCCGTTGCTTCTACATTACTTACCACAGAGTCTGCTGTTGCAAACATTAAGGAAGATACTCCTGCAATGCCAGCTGGCGGTGCTCCGGGAATGGGCGGAATGATGTAATCGGACATAACCGTTGCGTTATAAAGTAAACATAGTATCAAAAACTATGTGAAATAGATATGAAAAGCCTTGAAAATCAAGGCTTTTCATTTTTTTTGTCCTATGATATGATAGTAAAAGCGTAACGGTTCAAAGACAAAGGAACCGTTTGGAAAAACAACGAAAATCAGGAGTGGAAAAAATGAGTCGAGTGATTGTTGTAACGGACAGTAACAGTGGTATTACACAAAGCGAGGCAAAAGAACTTGGCGTAGTGGTAATGCCGATGCCTTTTTATATTAACGGACAGATGTTTTATGAAGATATTGACCTGACACAGGAGCAGTTTTATCAGAAACTCAAAGAGGGCGGAGAGATCAAAACCTCCATGCCGCTGGTTGGAGATGTGACCGATAAATGGGATGAACTTTTGAAAGAATACGATGAAATTGTATACATACCGATGTCTTCGGGCTTAAGCAGTTCCTGTGAGACGGCATATATGCTTTCCCAGGACTATGACGGAAAAGTACAGGTAGTCAATAACCAGCGTATTTCCGTAACAATGCGGCAGTCCGTGCTCGATGCCAAAATGCTGGCAGAGCAGGGAAAAGGTGCAGAAGAAATCAAAGAGATTCTGGAAAAGGAAAAATTTGAATCCTCTATATACATTATGGTCGATACACTGGAGTATCTGAAAAAGGGCGGACGTATTACACCGGCTGCAGCAGCACTGGGAACCTTGCTGAAACTGAAACCGGTATTACAGATCCAGGGAGAAAAGCTGGATGCATTTGCAAAGGCACGTACGGTAAAGCAGGCAAAAACCATCATGACCGAAGCTATGAAAAATGATTTTGAGAAGCGTTTTCACAGCCCAAATGGGGAGAAGATGAATCTGGAACTGGCCTATACATTTGACACTGCAGCCGCTGAGGCATTCAAAGAAGAAGTGCAGGCTGTCTTTCCGGACAATGAGATCGTCATGCAGCCACTGTCATTATCCATTGCCTGTCATATCGGACCGGGAGCACTTGCGATCGCATGTTCAAAAAAGATTGAAGCGTAGCAGGAAGCTTTTGGAAACTTTAATATGCTAACAAATTAAAGTTTATGACTTGTAATTTCAGTGGGAATCCTTTATAATCATAAAGTAAAAACGGATGGGTTTTTACACCTGTCCGTTTTCGTGCGTAAAAAAGTGCGCACGGAAAGTTAAAGCAGACATACAGGAGGAATAAAAGATGGTTAAAGCAGTTGTTGGCGCTAACTGGGGCGACGAAGGCAAAGGCAAGATTACGGACATGCTTGCAAAGCAGGCCGATATCATTGTACGTTTTCAGGGAGGTGCGAACGCAGGACACACAATCGTAAATGACTACGGAAAGTTTGCATTACATACACTTCCGTCAGGAGTATTTTACAGTCATACAACGAGTGTGATTGGAAATGGTGTGGCACTTGATATTCCACGTCTTTTCAAAGAGATTAAGTCCATCACAGACCGCAACGTTCCGATGCCAAAGATTCTTGTGTCCAACCGTGCACAGATTGTGATGCCGTATCACGTACTGTTTGATCAGTACGAGGAGGAGCGTCTGGGAGGAAAATCTTTCGGATCGACAAAATCTGGTATTGCTCCGTTTTATTCAGATAAATACGCAAAGATCGGTTTTCAGGTAAGTGAGCTTTTCGACGATGAGCTGTTAAAGGAAAAGGTAGTCCGTGTTGCAGAGCAGAAGAATGTAATCTTAGAGCATCTGTATCACAAGCCACTGATTGATACCGATGAATTATTAAATACATTACATGAGTACCGCGATATGGTAGCTCCGTATGTATGTGATGTTTCCTTATTCCTGGACAAGGCACTCAAAGAAGGAAAGACCGTTCTCTTAGAAGGACAGCTTGGAACATTAAAAGATCCGGATCACGGAATTTATCCAATGGTTACCTCATCTTCCACACTGGCTGCATACGGTGCAATCGGGGCAGGAGTTCCGCCATATGAGATCAAACAGATCATTACCGTATGTAAGGCATATTCTTCTGCTGTAGGTGCCGGTGCATTTGTAAGTGAGATTTTCGGAGATGAGGCAGACGAACTTCGCCGTCGCGGTGGAGATGGTGGAGAGTTCGGTGCAACCACCGGACGTCCGAGAAGAATGGGATGGTTCGACTGTGTAGCCAGCAAATATGGCTGTCGTCTGCAGGGAACAACCGATGTGGCATTTACGGTACTTGATGTATTAGGATATCTGGATGAGATTCCGGTATGTACCGGATACGAGATCAACGGAGAAGTGACAACCGAATTCCCTGTGACCAGTCTCTTGGAGAAGGCAAAGCCGGTACTCACAAAGCTTCCGGGATGGAAATGTGACATCCGCGGTATCAAGAAGTATGAAGAACTTCCGGAAAATTGCCGCAAGTACATTGAGTTTATCGAGGGACAGATTGGATATCCGATCACCATGGTTTCCAACGGACCGGGAAGAGATGATATCATTTACCGTGAGTCTTCTCTGAACAAGTAATCGAAACAAGTAACAGAGCCTGTAAAAAGCAGCGAATCGAATCTGATCCGGTTTGCTGCTTTTAGAGTATAAGAAAGCCTATGCAGATAGAAGTAATAATTGAAAAAAAATCACATAAACTTGATGCAGAAGAAGGAAAAACCATTTTAGAGACACTTCAGGAACATGGAATCCATGTGCTGACGGCACCATGCGGTGGCAGGGGAAGATGCGGAAAGTGTACCGTAGAGGTGGAACATATGGGGGAGGTACTCGCCTGTATGACAAAAGTAACCGATGGGATGCGCATCACAATTCCGGAGGTGCAGCTTCGTGCACAGAAGTCTAAAATTGCAGAAAACGGAACTGTCACACATTATCCGGCGGATGACGGAGAAGGGCTGGATGCGGCATGCGATATCGGCACAACGACAGTAGTCTGCCATCTGATTGATGGAAAGACAGGGGAAAAGCTGGCAACGGTCAGTGAACCAAGCGCACAGAGAAGCTTTGGTGCGGATGTGCTTTCACGCATTCAGGCATCTGAAGCAGGAAAATTGGAGATATTAAAAGAACAGATCATTTTTCAGATTGCACAGATGCTTCGGACGCTGCAGAAAAAAGCAGGGAGAGAGGAACAGATTCACCGTCTTGCCGTGGTGGGAAATACGGTAATGTGTCATCTGTTTGTGGGAATTTCTCCCGTTTCCATCGGGGTGACCCCGTTTATGCCGCAGGAATTCTTTGGAAAAGAGTATACCGGAGAACAGCTTGGACTTACGGATTGCAGATCGGTATACATAGCACCGGCGGTTGCCGGATTTGTCGGAGGGGATATTACTTCGGATCTTTTGGCAGTGATGAGGAAGAACCCCAAAGAGAAAGTGCTTCTTCTGGATATTGGAACGAACGGAGAGATGGCGGTCGGAAACGAAGAGCAGATTTACTGCTGTGCCACGGCGGTCGGATCTGCATTTGAAGGTGCGGAGATGGCGATGGGAATGCCGGCAGCGGTCGGAGCAATATCCCATGTCTGGCTTGACCAGCGGAGAATCCGGGTGCAGGTAATCGGAGACGAGGAGGCATGTGGTATTTGCGGTTCCGGTCTGATTGATGCACTTGCGGTTATTTTAGAGATGGGGCTTCTTGATCACACAGGATTGTTAAAGCAGAAACAGTCGGTCTCAGTTGCTTACCGGAAATATCTGGGAGAATATGCCGGACAGCCATGTGTCTGGCTGGCACATAAGGTATGTGTGACGCAGGAAGATATCCGGGGACTACAGCTTGCAAAGGCAGCATTTGCAGCCGGAATGCGGATTCTGCTGCAGGATAGCCACACTCCGTATGAACAGCTGGATCATGTCGTTCTTGCTGGTGGTTTTGGCAGCTATCTGAAAAAAGAATCGGCAGCGGCGATTGGACTGATTCCAAAGGAATTACTTCCGATTACGGAGTCGGTTGGAAACGCGGCCGGAGAAGGTGCGGTATCCGCAGCTATTTCCCAAAAAGCAAGAGAGCAGCTTTTAACAATCCGGAAAAGTATGCATTATATAGAGCTGTCTACCCATCCGGATTTTTCGCAGGAATATATGGATCAGATGGATTTTGACGAAAGTAAGCGATAGAAAGGAAAAAAATGATAGAACTGATTGAGGTATTAAAAGCCGTTTTATTTGGAATTGTGGAAGGCGTGACCGAGTGGCTTCCCATTAGCAGTACCGGACACCTGATTCTGCTGAATGAAGTGGTCAAACTGAAGGTAAGTGATGAATTTTACAGCATGTTTGAGGTCGTAATCCAGCTGGGGGCGATTCTTGCGGTCGTTGTTCTGTTCTGGAGTCAGATCTGGCCGTTTGGGAAAAAAAATAACGTGGCACCTTTGGCAAAACGGGGACCGGGCGCATGGATCAAAACAGATATTTTTAAATTGTGGTTTCATATTCTGGTTTCTGTCATTCCGGCAGCGGTGATTGGTATTCTCGCGGATGACTGGGTGGAGAAACATTTTTACAATTACCAGATGGTATCTGTCATGCTGATTCTGTTTGGTATTGCGTTTATTCTGATTGAGAATTCCCATAAAGGGAAAAATGTCAGAATCCATACGCTTGCGGATATCGGTTATGATACGGCACTTTTTATCGGCCTGTTTCAGCTGATCGCTGCGATCTTTCCGGGAACCTCCCGGTCCGGTGCAACGATTGTCGGAGCACTTTTGATCGGGGTGTCCAGAACTGTTGCGGCAGAGTATACGTTTTTCCTTGCCATTCCGGTTATGTTTGGTGCCAGTATCCTAAAGATTGCAAAGTTTGGACTGGATTTTTCGACATCTGAGGTCATTATCCTGTTTGTGGGATGTGTCATTGCATTTGTGGTTTCCCTGATCGTTATCCGTTTTCTGATGGGATATATTAAAAAACATGATTTCAAGGTGTTTGGATATTACAGGATCATTCTTGGCATTTTTGTGCTGGCGTGTGGATTTTTAGGAGCTTTACATGCTTAAACTATATATCCGGCCGGTCTGTTTCCAGCGTCCGGAAGAAGAGGAGAATTCGCTGTCTCTTCTTGTGGAGAGCCGCAGGGAGAAAGTAAGAACAATAAAAGGAAAAGAAAATCGCAGCAGATCCATTGCGGCGGGACTTCTGCTCCGGTATATGCTGCTGGAAGAACAGATCCCTTATGCCGAAGAATCTTTCGGACTGGAAGAACATGGAAAGCCGCGTCTGAAAAAAGATGGGGTTTTCTTTAATTTAAGTCATGCGGGAGCATATGTGGCGGGAGTGCTGTCGGATGTCCCGGTAGGTGTGGATGTAGAACAGCAGAACCGTTTTTTGCAGGAAACCCGCAACCGGAAACTTGCAAAGCGGATATTAACGGAAGCGGAATGGAACTGGTGGAAAGATGCCGGGGATGATCCGCAGGAACTGCTCCGGTTCTGGACAAGAAAAGAAAGCTATGTGAAAATGACCGGGGAAGGAATGACAAAGGCATTTCATACCGTGGATACCCTGCATGGGAAATACTATAAAGAAATTCCGCTGGGAACCATAAAAGACAGATATCTGATCAGTGTCTGTACGCAGGAAGATAGGACTTGCGATTTTGTATGTAAAATGTTAGATTAATATCTGGAGGCAGAATATGCATGATGAATTAACAAAAAAGGATATTGAAAAAATGGAGGCAGAGATTGAGCACCGGAAGCTGGTGGTTCGGAAGGAAGCCCTCGAAGATGTAAAAGAAGCACGTGCCCAGGGAGACCTGAGCGAAAATTTTGAATATAAGGCAGCCAAAAAGTTTAAAAACGAAAATGAAAGCCGTATCCGTTATCTGGAAAAAATGATCAAGACAGCAGTGATTGTTTCTGAAGATTCTCCGGAAGATGAAGTTGGAATGAACAATACCGTCGATATTTATTTTGAAGAGGACGATGTGACGGAAACATATAAACTGGTGACAACAGTCAGAAGTAATTCACTGAAAAATCTGATCAGCAGGGAATCACCGCTTGGCGCAGCTATTTTCGGGCATAAAGTCGGAGATCGCTGTGAAGTTCATGTAAATGATAATTATTCCTATTTTGTGCAGATTAAGCGTATTGTCAATACTATGGATGACGGCACGGATGAGCTTCGAAAATTTTAACAACAGGAGACAAAAATAAAATGAAAGTATCGGAAATTTTAAAGAAGAATGAGGTGACCATCTCATGTGAGATTTTCCCACCAAAACAGGGAGCACAGCTGCAGAATTACAAGGCAATTGCAGCAGAAATCGCAAAACTGAAACCGGCATATATCAGCTGCACATATGGAGCAACCGGCGGAACGAGTGATTATACCGTAGAGATCGCAGATGCGATCAACTCTTATGGGGTGCCGGCAATCGCACATCTGACCTGCGTCTCTTCCACAAGAGAAAAGGTACATACTGTAATCCATGAGCTGAAAGAGCGCGGAATCGAAAACATCCTTGCACTTCGCGGGGATATTCCGACAAACACGGATTTTCCGCTTCCGGATCAGTATCACCATGCGATTGAACTGATCCGCGAGATCAAAGAGGCAGGAGATTTCTGTATCGGCGGTGCATGTTATCCGGAGGGACATCCGGAGGCTGCCAATATGAATGAAGATCTGGATCATCTGAAAGAAAAAGTGGATGCAGGCTGTGAATATCTGACCACACAGATGTTTTTTGATAATAACATTTACTATCGTTTTCTGTATAAGGCACTTGCAAAAGGAATTGATGTTCCGGTGACCGCCGGAATCATGCCGGTTACCAATGCAACACAGGTGAAGAGAACGATTTCCCTGACCGGAAATCTGGTTCCTGCAAAATTCTTAAGTATTGTGGATCGTTTTGGGGACAACCCTGCAGCCATGAAGCAGGCAGGAATTGCCTATGCAACCGAGCAGATCATTGATCTGATTGCCAATGGAGTCAACCACATTCACATTTACTCTATGAATAAACCGGATGTTGCTACGGCAATCATGAATAATCTGTCACAGATTTATGTGAGAGAGCAGGCATAAGAATGAAGAAAAAGGAAGAACAGCTGGTCCGTAAAGTGACCGATATGATACAAAAAACGCGGGAAGGAAAACTGCACTGGGATATTCAGTGCCAGACTACCGAGTACAACGACCCGGCGAAGAAACCAGTGGAAACCGAAGAGGGAGAGACCTGGGTGATTGATGAGTGTTTTGTTTCCTATCACTGTATGGATCAGGAGAAAGAATTTCTGCTGGTTTCTTATGAGCAGATCTACACCTGCGGAGAAAAAAAGAAGTCCTGCAATTTGATTTTTCTGCCACCGCTTGGCATCCGCTTCTTCGATGTGGATGTTTTAGCTCCGTATGCAGTGGAGGCGGATCAGATGCTGGTCTACGAAGTACATATGCTGTGGCTGACCGTGCTGGAGCAGTATAAAAAAGATCCACAGAGCATGGAACTGGATGTGACAGGGCGCGAGCTGGTACTGCAGCAATAAAAATGATTATACAATGTGTATAATAAGTTAAAAAAACCTCTGGAATTTTTAGACAAAATTTCCAGAGGTTTTTTGGCAGTTTTTCCAACTTTATTTCGTATACATTTTCAAGTATAATGAAAAACGAAAAAAACCGAAATATCATTCAAAAGGAGGAAAAAATGGGAGAGAGAAGGTTTTCAACAAAGAACCGTTTTGTAAGTTTTTTACTTGCAATTGCGATGGTTCTGACACTTTTGCCGATTGGGGCGGTACAGGCAAAAGCAGAAGAGGCAGCTGTAAAATTATATTTTGAGTTGCCGGATGGAACTAAAGTAACTGATTGGGGCGTAAATGTTTGGAATTCTGCTTATGTTACAGAAGGGGATAAGGAACATGCCTTTCGACCAAAAACATGGGGAGATGGTGTTAAATTTCCTACATTATTAGCGGATCAGGAAAATGAAAAATGGGGATATGTGACCATTTCCGGAACTATAGATGGATTACAGTTTGTTGACCAAAAAGGAACTGAGTATAAATGTTGGAATTCCGAAATTGCAAAAGGTGGATATAAAGCTGCTTATTATGTTCCAACAGAAAATAAATGGTATACAGGTGCTGATAAATCAACAGAAATTAAAAAAGCAACGGTAAGGGATATTTATGTTATATCAGGAGATACAGCATTAACGGGCTTTGACTGGGGATTTCACGATGAAAATTCCTTGACAAAGGATGGAAATAAATACAGCATTACATTTGCTAATGTTTCAGCAGGAACATATTCCTATAAGATTTTACAAGATCCTGAGAACTGCGGATGGGATAAGCCATGGGGATATGGATCTGGCAGTGGCGGCAATCGTAGCGTGACCATAGAGGCTCCATCTGATGTTACTTTTACAATTGACCTTACAGATACAACGGATGCAAAAAATGTAGAGGTTAGCCAGAAAAAGTTAAAGAAACTTGTAGTTGATAATGGAAATATTTCAAAGGGAAAAACAAAAGAATTAAAAACATCTGCAAAGTATTATGATGGCACTTCAGCTGATGCAAATGATGTTAATGTTTCTTATAGGTTAAAAGAAGAAATAGCGGGAGTAACATTGACAGACAATATGCTTTCTGTTGCAAAAGACACGTCTTTGACGGAAGTGACGGTTATTGTTTCTCATGGTAATTTCGAACAGGAAATGACAATTCCAGTTGTAGAAAAGCAGTATCAGGTAACCATAAATATGTATTCTCAGGATTTGGAAATGAAGCCTGGGGTATCGGATATTTACATTTTTGAGAATGGTGGGAGTAACAATACGACTGTTACTTTAAATAAAACGGTAGAAGATACAGAAAATAATGTAACATGGGTACAGGGAACGGTTACGGTGCCATACAATTCACTTGGAATTATTGCTAGAGATCAAGCTGGATCCTGGGATGGTGGAAAAGATGGCGATCGATTATATACTATTGATGAGAATACTTCAGAAGTAACCTTATGGTATGTGTATGGAAAAACACCTGTCACAGAAAAACCTACCATTACCAAAGAAGATCCAAGATATTTTTATCTTGAATATGAAAATGATACTTTAACAACCACCCCGGAGTTTTATTCATGGACCACTGGTTTTGCGGCAGAATTGAAAAAATTTGAATCCGCAGGAGCAGGAAAATGGAAAATTAAAGTTCCGGTAAAGTCAAGCTGTACGAAGGTTGATTTCGTGGTTGTGCTGGATCCTTCCGGCTCTGACTGGATCAAGGATGGAGGAGATCACTCCATTGCATTCCCACAAGAGCAGAACGTTGTATGCGCAAGCATGAAAAAAGGGGAAGAACCAGTATTAAGTGCTCCTTATAACAAGGGGTATGAAGTATTGCCAAAAGAAAATAAAATTGCATTTTATTATCGGGATGATAATGCATTGATTGAGGATAAGCTTTCAGATATGAACGTGTCTGTAGATATCGATGGCAAAGAATATCCAATGACTTATAATGCAGAGAATAAGCGTTTCGAGTATAACTATAATGAATTAAAAAGTGGACGTACACTTTATCGTTATAAAGTCGGGGATGAATATATTTTAGACAAATATAACGATAAGCAGGAACAAAAAGAGGGAAACGATTATTCTTATATTGAGTATTATAAACTGAATGCCACTATTCAGGCAGAGGTAATGAATGCGTCATTTAATTATAATGAGAATAATGTCGTAAAATTTACTGTAAATCAGGATGAGAATGAGACAAAGAAGATGGAAGTTGCATCTGCAAGTATTGATGTTTCTTCTTTAGGTGGAAGCAGTACATTGGCAATTGTACCGGATTTGCAGGCGGTAACAATATCAGCCACAACAGATACTTCGCTAGGTAAGAAAACATTGCCAATTGTTGTAACAGATCAGTATGGAAATGAGTATTCAACAAGTGTACAGGTTGAAGTGACTGCTCGAACCAAGAAAAATGCGAAAGATTTTGATTGGGATGAATCCGTTATTTATTTTATGGTAACGGACCGCTTCTTTGATGGAAATGAATCAAACAATACAGCAAGCGGAGCACAGACTTACGGAAAGGATAATGCAGGTCTGTATCATGGTGGTGATTTCGCAGGAATTACACAAAAGTTAGACTATTTAGAGGATTTGGGAATTAATACAATCTGGATTACTCCTATTGTAGAAAATATTCCGGGAGTTACGGTAACTGACACGGGAAAAGAAGATGTTCCGTACAATGCTGCATACCATGGATATTGGGCAAGCGATTTTACAAAGCTGAACCCAACGCTTGGAACAGAAGAAGAATTTCAGACATTGATCGACCAGGCACACAGCCGTGGAATCCGCATTATGGTAGATATTGTGGTTAACCATGCCGGATATGATACAGATTTTGGTAATATGATCCGAAGCGGAGACGATATTGTATCTGGAAGTGATCAGAAAGATTCCTTAAGCAATTTACCAGATTTTAAAACAGAAGATCCTGCAGTCAGCGCGCAGCTTGTAAAGTGGCAGACACAGTGGGTGAAAGATTTTGGTATCGACTATTTCCGTGTTGATACAGTTAAACATGTGGAAAATGATACCTGGGCAGAATTAAAGAATGCTCTGACGGAAGTAGATTCAGATTTTAAGATGATTGGAGAGTATGCAGGAGGAGGCTATGCTTCTAATGGCAATACTTTAGGAACCGGAGAAATGGATTCGGATCTGGATTTTGATTTTAATGATCAGGCAACTAATTTTGTAAAGGGAAATATTTCTTCCGTAGAAAGTTTCCTGACATCCAGAAATAGTGTATTAAACAATACATATATGACAGGTCAGTTCCTTGGAAGTCATGACGAGGATGGATTTAAGAAGAAACTTTTGGATGGTGGAATGGCTGAAGATGCAGCAACTGCGGCATCCATGGTAGCCGCAAGCCTGCAGATTACTGCAAAAGGACAGCCGGTTATTTACTATGGGGAAGAGATCGGTCTGACGGGATTAAATAATTATCCATATCAGACAAATCGTTATGATTTTGACTGGTCAATAGTAAGTAATGACAATAAGACCTATCAGCATTATAAGAAGATGCTTTCCATCCGTAATGCATACACAGATGTATTTGCAAGAGGTGACAGAAAAACGATCGTGGCATCCGATGAAAAAGGCTATGATATTGTATCCAGAAGTTATCAAGGAACCAAATTATATGTTGGTTTAAATATCAAGGGTGCTGCACAAACTGTAGAAGTTCCGGTAAGTGAAAGCAACGGAACAATTTTGAAAGATCTGTATTCCGGAACATCATATACCGTAAACAATGGCAAGGTAGAAGTAACCATTCCTGCAGCTGCAGACGGTGGAACCGTTGTTTTGAAAAAGAACTCTTCCGGCGGAAGCTCATCCAGCAGTGGAAGCACAACAACCGAAACCAAGCCTTCGGAGGATATTAAGAAAGACACAACGATGGAGATTACTGTTCCATCAGAAAAACTTCCGGCAGGAACGAAAGCAACCGTAACCGTTACCAAGAGTGGGGATGGAAAGGTTACAGCAGAGGCAGCAGTAGAAGCAGCCGGAAAGACTACCAAAACCGGTGTGAAGGCAACCGTAAATGCGGATGTAATTAAAGCTGTGACAGAGGCAGCCGGAACGAAAGATGTGATCATCACACAGGAAGTCAAGAAAGCGGACGGAACAACCGCATACACCTTACAGGTAAATGCAGCAGATGTCAAAGCAGGTGCAAAACTTGCCGTAATGAAGAAAGATGAAAAGACCGGGGAACTGGTTCTTGTAAACCAGAAAGCTTACAAGGTCGCAAAGGATGGTTCTGTCTCACTGACATTTAAGGGTGAGGGAACTTATGTCGTAAAGACACAGGCTGAGGTAAAGGCTCAGGCAAAGCAGATCGCAAAAACCGTTAAGCCAGCAAAGACCACAGTAAATGTTGCTACAAAAAAGACAACCGTATTTAAATGGAACAAGAAGCTGAATATGGAAAACGTGGCAAAGATTACCTATAAGTCTTCAAAGAAGTCTGTGGTTTCCGTAAATAAAAATGGAAAGATTACTGGAAAGAAGAAAGGAACCGGAAAAGTGACCGCAGAGGTTACATTAAAAGACGGAACCAAAAAAACAGTAAGGATGAAGGTAAAGGTGAAATAAGCCAGAACCTTAAAACAATAGTTTTATACTCATTTTCTGCCATAGGGCTTACAGGGGGAAACCTCTGTAAGCCCTGATTTTATTAGACAACCAGGGGCTGCTGTGTTATACTCATTATGCTTTAGGAGGATGTAAAATGAAAAAATCATATGCAGTAATCACCGGTGCAAGCTCCGGAATCGGTAGGGCATTTGCAAGACAGCTTGCGGCAGAAGGATACCGTCTGGTACTGGTTGCGCGAAGAGAAAACCGGTTGCAGGCACTGGCAGAGGAATTAAATAAGAGTGGGACAGAAAGCATGATTATCACGGCGGATCTGTCCGAAAAAGAAGCGTGTTACCGTCTGATGCAGCAGCTGGAACCGGTTCCGGTCGGGATATTGATCAACAATGCGGGATTCGGTGATTGCGGCAGTTTTTTGGAGACAGATGCAGACAAGGAAATGCAGATGATTGATGTGAACGTCAAGGCCATGCATCTTTTGATGAAACTGATGCTTCGCCGCATGGAAAAGCAGGAGGGCGGTTACATTTTAAATGTCGCTTCTTCGGCAGGACTGCTTCCGGCAGGCCCGTATATGGCCACCTATTATGCGACCAAAGCCTATATGGCGAGTCTGACGCGGGCAGTGGCGCTAGAACTGAAACAGAGAGGCAGCCGGGTATATGTAGGGGCATTGTGTCCGGGTCCGGTGAATACGGAATTCAATGAAGTGGCAAATGTTGAATTTGCACTGGCCGGAATCACACCGGAGTATTGCGCCGGATATGCATTAAAGCAGATGAAAAGACGCAAAGTGCTCATTGTTCCGACGACTGAAATCAAGGCAGTAACGATATGCGGAAGATTTATTCCGCAAAATCTGCTGATCGCAATTACTGCACATCAGCAGAAGAAAAAGCTGAAAGCAGAGGACATATAAAATGGAAGAAATTAAAATAGGCTCTCATGTGGGAATGGAAGGAAAAGAGATGTTTCTGGCATCCGTGAAGGAAGCGGAGCGTTATGGGGCAAATGTGCTGATGCTCTACACAGGGGCACCGCAGAATACCCGGAGAAAAGAAATCAAAGACTTAAATATTGAGGCGGGCTGGGAGTATGCCACAAAGGCTGGAATCCGGGAAATCGTGGTTCATGCACCGTATATCATCAATCTTGCCAATACGGTAAAGCCGGAGACATTTGAGCTTGCTGTGGAATTTTTGGAAAAAGAGATCCGGCGCACGGCTGCCATGCGCAGTAAAATTCTGGTACTGCATCCGGGATCTGCATTAGACGCGGGGGCGGAGGCAGGAATTGCACAGACTGTCCGGGGACTGAATATGGTGCTTGATGCCAACGGGGATGATGTGTTTATTGCGTTGGAAACGATGGCAGGAAAAGGCAGCGAGATTGGAAGAACGTTTGAAGAGATTAGGGCAATCTATGACGGAGTGCACAAAAAGGAACGGTTAAGAGTCTGTTTTGACACCTGTCATGTGAATGATGCCGGCTATGATCTGGTGCATGATTATGATGGCGTGTTCGAGACTTTTGATAAGGTGATCGGGCTGGATCAGATTGCGGTTTTTCATATCAATGACAGTTTAAATCTCCTGGGAGCACATAAAGACCGTCATGCAAACATTGGAAAAGGAACCATTGGATTTGAACCATTGTACCGTCTGGTTCACGATCCGCGCTTTGTGGAAATCCCGAAGATTTTAGAGACACCGTGGCTTTGTGCCGAGGGAGAGACCAAAAAGACGATTCCGCCATACAAAGAAGAGATTGCACAGCTTCTTGCAAAATAATAAAGAGGAGAAGGATTATGAATGTTAAACAACAGGGAATTTCCGGCTATTGGTTAAAGGTGATCGCCGTGGTTTCCATGCTGATTGATCACACGTCAGCCGTTATTTTAGAACAGATTCCGGGACTGGAAGCCCCCGCATTTTTCATGCGCATTATTGGAAGAGCTGCATTTCCGATTTACTGTTTTCTTCTGGTAGAAGGATTTTACCATACACGCAGCAGGGCAAAATATGCGGGAAGGCTTTTTTTGTTTGCACTGATTTCCGAGGTTCCGTTTGACCTGGCATTCAGCAGGAGAATGTGGGATTTTTCCAGCAACAATGTCTTTTTTACTTTGCTGTTCGGACTTTTGGTGATCTGGGGTGTTGAAGGGATAAAACAGAAGTTTGTGGCGGATGTTTACGGGGAAAAAGCAGCAGCCATCCGTGTGATTCTTATCATTGTGACAGTTGCAGCCGGGGGATTTCTGGCACTTCTTTTCCGTACAGATTACGATTTGTCGGGAATTGTGACAATTTTTGCAATTTACATGTTTTATCCGAAGAAAGTGAAGGGAATGGGTATCGGTGTTTTTGTTTTAACCCTGCTGGCAAGTATCATTGAAGCGGCAGCATTTCTGGATATGATACCGGTTTATTTTTACAATGGAACCAGGGGAAAACAGATGAAATATTTCTTTTATATATTCTATCCGGCACACCTGTTTCTTCTTGCCATGATCGCACGGGCAATGGGACTTTGGGCTTAATATTTTAAGAAGATGTTACGATTCTTATGAAATTCTTATCTTTTTCAGATACAGCTTGCGTTCCTGAAAAAGCGGGAGTACAATGCAGACGAAATGAAAGACAGATAGGAATGGAGGTCTTGGATGATGAGACAAAAATCTTGGAATCAGTTTAAAAAAACAATGGCTGCCTCGACACTGGCAGGAGCGATCACTTTTACAGGGTGTGCGGTGATGCCTTCGGTTACAGCTTTTGCAGATACAACAGAACAGACCGGTCAGGTATCGTATGATAATGAGGTGATGCCGATCCACACGGACGTGAAGACGGAGGCAAAACCGTTGATGAAGGGTACGTCATGTACGGTTTCGGATGGAAAGAACCTGTATTATGCGTTTGAAATGATGGGTGTGCGTATGGGAATTATGAAATACAACACCAAAACAGGCAAAAAGAGTGAGGTATATTCCTACAAAATAGGGAAAAACAAAAAGGGAAGCAATGGTTTTTCCCAATTATCTGTGGATAAGAAATATATTTATGCAACCTGGGACCGTTACTATGGAACCGATGCAACAAAAGAATATGTTTACCGGATCGCAAAAGACGGGAAATCTGCAAAGAAGCTTGCACTTGGACGTGACCCACAGCTGATAGATGGACGGATTTATTATCTGGCACTGAAAAGTAAAAGTGAAGATGGCATGAATTATTCGGAAGATACCGGAACCGTAATGAGCATGAAGACGGATGGAACGGATAAAAAGAAAGTAGCACAGATTGCAAACAGCGGAGATGCTTATAGGTATTCCCTGTTTCAGAGTGAGGGAAAGATTTACTATACCAAAGAAAACGAGAACAGGACATTTTATGATCTGGAGGGAAACAGTTATCAGAGAGGTTCCTTTGCTGTTAAGGATGAAAATTATCTGAGTGTTTCACTGGAAGCTGTCAATGATGGAACGTATACCTACCGTACGACAGGAAAGGATCGGTACATGCAGACGAAACTCTACCGGACAGATAACAGGACGGGAAAGAAAAACCTTGTGGCATCCTTTAAACTTGGCATTGAAAAATACTCGGTTTGTGGAAATTATGTATTCGTGGAAGCAAATGTTCCGTACAAGGGAGCTGATGTGACTGAGAAACTTGCAGTTTACTGCTATAAGGTAGATGGCAGCAGCAAAGTAAAGCTTGCTTCCTGGTTTCCGGCAGAATAAAATCCGGGTAACAATCGAAAAAATAAAAGAAGCACCGCGACTGCGGTGCTTCAGACTGTAGACAAAGTCCTCGGCTTTTTGCCGAGGATTTTTCTGTATTAAAGAGGCTAAAAGTCAGTATT
>ENA-OPYH01001095-OPYH01001095.1-human-gut-metagenome-genome-assembly--contig:-NODE-1095-length-16256-cov-3.037899_pt1 | contig 16256 bp, 11 predicted proteins | sample MGYA00241254_ERZ501488 | MGnify/ENA primary metagenome ERZ501488 (study PRJEB25962, sample SAMEA2042660) | human gut metagenome | biome: human gut; feature: human-associated habitat; material: faeces...
TGATTGAACCGGCTGCCGCAGCGCATTTTCATCTGAAAATGAGCAACGAGAGCTTTATGCGATTATCGACCCGGAAACTTCCTGGCCCACGTTCTTCCCTGCCGATCTGACGGGTGAGGAAATCTGCGAGCATCTGACGGAGCATGAGGACGAGGAGGAAGCCGAATATGACGAGCATTTCTGGCTTTCTCTGCGCAACGCGGAAACGCTGACGCAGACCATCGCCGATGCGCTATGTGAGCGGATGCTGCCAACGCGCCTGTCTATCAGGAAAACGCAGCAAACTATATTGCCAAGCTGTCTGAACTGGACAACCAATATCAGGATGTTGTTGCAAACGCTCAACGCACAACGGTTTTGTTCACCGACCGCTTGGAGCAGCGCAATTTTTCTGAACCGTAACTGCTTCAGGCTCTTGCAAATTTCTTCTGATTGCTTTACAATGTACTCAGGAAACATCTCCTCTCGCGGCGGGACATTGAGTGGTTTTCTCATCTTCATTCTACCACCACGAGGAAATTTCCTTATCCTTTGGGGCTGCCTTTTATCGGATTGGATGAGCCTGTAGTAGAGGGAGTAAAGGGAATTGATCCTTCAACATTCAGTTAGGAGCTCTTGGAGCGAACTATAAACCAGTGACTGAATGGAATATCGATGCTTTGGTAATCGTGACTACAGATGGGATTCAAGCTTGCAAGTTCAAACTTCAGTGAACAACAGCTGAGATGCCACCCGTAATAGCAACAATGAACACAAGATCGGAGGAACACCCATGAGAAAGCTGTTTGATCAGTTCGAACAACTGAGTACAGAGGCACAGGCATTACTGGAAAAAGGTATAAGCCAGATGCGGGATGGATTCGCGCCTGCCCCTTCACTGTGCCAGAAGATAACGTCCACGCTGTCGTCTTTGCGCACAGCATACGACGATATTCGCAGGACGTTACCAGATCATGTTCTTACAGAGGAGTTGCCCGAAGGCGAGCTCCCTGTATGTGAATATGAGGAAGTATGGAAGAATAGCGTTGTCAGCCGGAAAAAGGCAGTGCGTGCTGTGCTTGATGAATTCATCCGTGTGTATTCAGATGAGAAAAAGTACATGGATGCCATTGAAGTGTACATTCGGGATGCCAAGGATATTCTTGCCTGCATGGATTCAGCGGAAATGCATGCTCCGTCTCCGGATGTTTCGGCATTCCAGCTGTTTCTGGCTGGCGTAAAGGCGGATCTCAGTTCCGACGAAGAACTGTATGATCAGCTTTTGGATAGTTCTGCTTTCAGCCCCCGAATTGTCAAAGGACTGCACGAGAAAAAATACTATATTCGTGAAGTGAATGTAGACAAGGCACCTGTATCTGATACCCCCTGCAATGAGTCCGTTGCTGAAGCCGAACCCGTAAGCGCCTCCGAGATTTCTGAATTCCCTGATACTACGGCAGCAGCCCAAGAACCACAGGTCGAAAGTCCCGCTTCGGAGACTCCGGAAGATATTGAGATTGAAACGCTGACCCCCGAAGAGTTTGCAGCGAGGTATGCTTCCGACGCACAAGAATCTGAAGAATCCGCTCTGTCGGAGATGTCAGAAGCGTCAGATGAAACCGCAGAGGATGAAGAATATATCCATCCGATTAATCCCATCAAGCAGACAAAACTGCCCTCAGAGCAAAAGCTTCGAGAGATGATCAGCCGGACGGGTGATGTTTTCCACTTTCTGCTCAATAAGCTGGTTTTTACCGGGCTTATGGATGAAAAATGCGCCTTTGAAGCGCTTGCTCAACTTCCGAGACCGGTGACAAGGGAGCAGTGCATCGAATCGTTTGCTTTCTTAGAGAGGAAAGGTCTGCTTTGCACATATGAATATGCCGGCAGGAACATCCTTTGCTTCACAGAACTGATGGGCAATTGCCTGCAAAAATCCGGCTTATCCTCCACCCTTAAACGGATTTATCACCTGAAAAGTATCGGGCAAATCTATTTCACTGGCAAACAGGATATGCCGTTGGAGCTGTTTGCACATCATATGTCAATGGTGGATCAGTATTACAAAGTCATTGAAATGTTGGATGCCGATGAAGAGACTGCCAAGAAGCTCGAGACAAGCGCCTGGAATCGTGAAAAGTGCTATTTCCTTATGAATCTGACAATGGATGATGGCAGCCTCCTTCCGCTTCATATTGTCGATTCTGACGATTTTGGATCATCTGTTCCCGCTGAAAATGAAGGCGTTTTCTGTTGCGCGGGCGACCTGCCCGGCATGGATGAAGTGGGAGATCAGCTTCACTATTGCCTGACCGCAAACGGTCTGTTCCATTGGTCAGAAGGAAATTGGATTGCCATCACACACGTTGAAGAAGAAAATCATGACCTTCCTGAAACAGTCGATTCCAATGTAAACGCTGCAAGCGAGTCGTATTCCCATCCAGAAGTATCGCAGGCAGAAGCAACTGATTCTAAAACCGCTGCTGCCCCTATAGAACCAATAGCTCCTGTCAAGCAACTTGCCATCCCCGCGGCTGAACCTGTCGAGGGCCTATGGCTTGACGACCTGTCTGAAGAAACGGGAGTTGAGCCTGAAGTCACCATTGATGAATTTGCAAATCTGTCTTCCGCGGAAATTGCGGGACGGCTTTTAAGCGCAGCTTCCAACGGAAACATACCGAGCGATGAGAATATGGCAGTTCTGATTCATCAGCTTTTGAACGAGGGCGTCCGGTCTCATGATGTCCGTAATTGCCATGACCAGCTTGTGGAAGCAGTTGTTTTTGCAAAAGTGCTTTCATCAAATGATGCCTTCCCGCTGTGCCGGAACATTTACCTTCAACTTCATGCTGCTATTCCGTTTTTTCGTGAGGCAGGCGCTAACACAGGGGTCGCGCTGTCAGGCATATTTGCCGACGGAACGGAATTCACCCCCGTCACAAAGCTGTGCGCGTACATTTACGGCATGCTGTTCCCCGCGCATGCGCATGACCATACATTCGCCGCACTGTACAACAACGCATTCACAGAATATGAATCCCAGTTTCCTAGTCTCGATGTCTTGAAGCCGCTTTATCACAAGGCGATGGAAGGGGTAAAACTTGTTCCCACAGCATTTTCGCCTGCCAATCTTGCCGCATTGGGCGACTCAAAGATACGGCAGGAACACATGAATTCCATCCGTTCACAGGCCATAGAACTTTTGAAGCCACCAACGGTCAAAGTCATGATTCACGGTGTTCCTGAACTGATTGATTTATGTTTTGGATCACAGACCGATCTGCACACTGCTCTGCAGATTGTTACAGACAATGACATCAGCATGAGGGAACTGGTCAAAGCCGAACTGGACAAATACTGCAAAGATGATGATATTGATATCTCAACGTTGGAGAGACTGCTGGACAGCCAGTGGAGTGTGGCTGCGCAGAAGTATTCCAGCCGCCGCATGGGAATCAAGTACGATGCGCGGAAGCACCTTCTCCACGCTTTCGAAGAACGCCTGAATCTTCTCCGGGATTGGCTTGATGAAACCAACACAGAATCAGAGCCGGATATAGAAAAGCTTCGCGCCATTCGGAGTGAAGTTCTGTATATTATCGAGGATTCTCTTTCCGAAATCAATATTGCACCTTATTCTGCCGCTTATGGAATTATGAAAGCCTCCCTCGAACTGATTCGGGCAAAGCTTCAAAACCAAGGCAGCGGTGTTGACTTTACCACTTTGCTCAGAAGCGGGATGCTGGTTATTGATCACGGTGAACTTATCCTCAACGATGATCTGAATGCGATTGAGTTTGCAGAACCCTGGAGAATGATGCTGCAGCATATCGCCTGCACGGAGTATGACCTGAAAATCGTATACGACCGAATCCTTGAGGCCAGCCCGGATTCCGTTTTGTATGATAACTTTGGTCAGATGGAAGCAATCGGTCGCCTCATTGGTGCCGATCCCAAAGAGTATGTACTCACCAGTGACGGTATGCGCGATGCGATTAACAGCGCAGACCTGCAGGCGAGAAACTTCCGGGAAAAGCTGGAGATTTCTTACGCCTATAATCGCATCAGTGAGAATGATCGTGAGCGACTTGCCATGCTCGCCAACCCAGAAGCGTCTGATTTCCAGAAATTTTTCTACGACCACAGAGCATTTGGCTGTTGGAGAGGTTTTTTGAATGCTCTGAGGGCGCAGATCCGTGAAACTGCACAGCAGAGCATGCATGACGTCCGAGCCCAGCTTGATCAGGCAAAAGCAATGCTCCGTGCCGATGAAGAAAGCCCACTCATCGCCGAAGCCGAGCGTCTGATTTCTCAGGAGCAAAACTATGCGGTTGCGGAAGATTACATTCATCGATTCCGCAATGGGGAAAGGGCCTTGCCTTTTGAAACAAGTAATGACGCCATAGAACATTTTCTGAGATTTATATCTGATGATGAATTTCCCCACCTGTATGGCTTCTGCGAGAGGAATAAGCAAGACCCGATGCCTCGATGGGCCGTGCAGTATATGAAAAAAAATACGCCGGAGGGGTGGACAACCCGTCATATTGAAGACGCCCGGCGATTCATTGAAAAGTGGCCGGTTGGCAAGCAGTCCGTCAATGCTCAGAACATTCAGGAGTACTTTAAGCTTCTCGGCCTTCATGTCGATTGCTGCGCCAAGTCGACGCGAGGCAACGAGGTCTGCTGCACGCTTACAGTGCACAAAACAGAACAGAATCTGGCAGATTATCGCCACCCCATTTCCATCTTCGGCACACAGATGAAATCACAGATTGAAGTCGTATGTCTGTTTGGAAAAAGGACAGCGACCCAACTTATTGATGATGCTTGCAAGCTGGGCATCACAAGTACGTTCATTGTGCTTCTTGACGCTGACCTTTCTACAGCGGATCGCCGGGCAATGGCAAAATACGTCTTTACCCAGAAAAATGTCGGTCAGGCGTCCTTCCTCGTTATCGACCGGGTGCTGGCGTTGTACCTTGCTATGCAATCCAGTAACGAACGTCTCCCGGCAATGCTGCAATGCACACTGCCGTATACAATTTATCAGCCTTTTACCAACGGCTCCGGATCTACGGCTGATGAAATGTTCTTTGGCCGCGTAAGTGAACTCGCTTCCATCCGGGATATGGCAGGCGCATCCATCGTATACGGCGGTCGTCAGCTTGGTAAAACGGCTTTGCTGGAACGCGCAATGCACCTTGATCATAACCCTGCCCGCAGAGAGTTCGCCATCAAAGCAGACTTCAAAGGGCATCGTGGTGAGCAAGATTTTCTGGATATCCTCGTTTCGGCTTGTAACGACGTCTTCGAGAAAAATGGTTTCAAGCTGAATCGTTGCGCTACCATCCGAGACTTCTGTTCCCAGATTCGCCGTCTGCTCGATAATGATCGGATTGCAATCCTGCGGCTCCTGCTCGACGAAACAGATGATTTCCTCGATTCCATCAGTGCCTCAAGCTATAATGAAATTCTTCCTCTTATTGAGCTTCAACGTGGAAGCAATCGTCGGTTTAAGTTTGTGCTTGCTGGCCTTCATAATGTATGCCGCGCAAAGAATGCGACCCGTAATAACGGTCTCTTCGGTCAGCTCGGCGAACCGCTTTGCGTGAAACCGCTTACTGCGGCAGATGCCCAGAGGCTTCTGGTGAGGCCACTGCGCTACCTTGGTTTCCGCGTTTCTAATGAGTCCCATGTGGATACAATCCTGACAAACACCAACTACTATCCTGGCATCATCCAGTTCTTCGGATACACGCTGGTTCAGACCCTCGTTACGCATTATACCCAGTATTATGACGCCGTGAGAGGGAACCCGCCGTTTGATCTTCATGATGATCAGCTTGCGTCCATCATGAATTCCAGAGACCTAAATCGGAATATCAAGGATCGCCTCCGGTGGACGCTTGAGATGGACAACCGGTATTATATGCTGGCTCGTTGCATTACCGTTCTCTATCATCTGTACAGCAACAACTACTCCGTAATCAGCAGCGGCTTTGATGTTGCTTCGATCTGTGAAATAAAGGACATGTACGATATCCATTGCCTTGAATCACTTTCGGAGCGGGAGATTGTGGCTCTACTTGATGAAATGGAGGAAATGGGAATCCTTAGCCGTCCCACAGCTGAAGAAAACCGTTATCTGCTCCGCCGGCGCTCTTTCATCGATGTTATCGGGACAAGCCTTGAGATCTTGGAACATGACATTGAAACTTACAATGAGGAGGCTGCGAACAATGCCTGAGTGGTCTGAATTCTGGTGGACATCTATCACCGGGCCACGGAACCTTTGTGACGCTGTCTCCCGCGCCTTGCACAATAAAAGCAGCGTCTGCCTCGTCGTGCCGGATGATCTCCCCTGGCGTGATGAGATGCGCGCCAGCATTGAGACGGGCATGCATCAGATGCCGGACATGGAGTCCTTCTATGTAGAGTTCATCGATGTAGAAGATGAATGTTCGGATATTGCCGATATCGGACGCTACCTTATGGAAAGGTATGCGCTTCCTGAGATCGCCGCCGGTTATCGTGGGCGAGAAAAGCTACAGAAGTACATCCTCGACAAGCAGGTGCTTGATAACAGGGTTCTCTGGATTAAGGGAATGAATGCCTCTCAGGAAAAGCGCTGGCTCCAGTTTTGCAGGGACTATGTTCCGGTGAAAGATTCAGACGGCAGGTTTGTTCTGGAGGCTCGGTGGACAGACAAAGAAAGCGAGCGCCGCAATCTCGCTGTAATTCGTTATGGCGATACCATCAAGCGTTATGACCTGACCCTGTTTAACAGCATTTATCTCAATCGAGAGAAAGGCACTTATTCGGCAATTTGGCAGCAGTACGCCGCTGTTATGTGCGCATTGCTGTGCAACACGGATGCTGAAACTTCTCAGGCATTCATGGATACATGCGATTTCACAGCCGAAGAGCCGATTATCGGCATGCGGAAAATTGCCGCAGACGGAGCCTATCTGCGCCGTGCTGAAAGCAGCAACCTGCATATCCTCAGCCTGGTTCGCAAAGAAAGCATATCTGCTATTGATGCACAAATCTGGAAGGCGCAGCTGCAAGTGCTCTTCCCGTTGCTTGAAATCGAGAGAGTTTCCTTTATTAAGAGGTATAGGAAACAGGTGCAGGAGGCCTTGGGCGAAAAGTACCATGATTTTCGGACTGGACGATCACAGTATATTTACCAGTTCGGCGAAACCGTCTCTGATCCGGATAACGCAGAGCTTGGGACGATATACCGCATGACAAAGCTTAGGCGAGATGCTGACGCCTATCAATACTTGCTTTACATCCCAGATGAGCAGTCCCGTTCCCGCATTGAACTTCTTCATGATTTGCGAAACTCGCTGGCTCACGGGAACACCTGCGCGATTGATAAAGTGATCGAATTTATCAACGGGCATCCCTTTGACTGGAACTGAGCTTCTGTTTGAGGATTATGCTTGTGGTTATCCTGATTACGCTGGCAACTCCCGAACAGGTTCAGCCAGTATATGATGTTGTCCTCCAGATTGGGCAGTGACAAATGGATGACCGAATTGGAAAATGATTGTCTGACCTTGGCGTTGTCCAGCGGGCATTGAAAAAAGCCAATACGGATGGCCAGAAGATTGAGGAGATAAACCATGCCTGCATATACCTCTGTTCTTCAGAAACCTCTGGAGACAATTTTCTGGGAAGATGATAACTTCATGGAAGAGCTGCTCCAAGTGGTGCGGCTCTTTCGGCCTTTCTCTGCCGCTATAACTGAGTTCATTTCGGAACACGGCTATCAGGGGGATACTTCTGACATTGATGCCAAGGTTGCCTTCATCCGCGCCGCGTTTGCGAAGGCCGACATGGATGCGCCGAGGGAAGTACGGGAATGGTTTACTCTGCAGCAGCCCATCAAGCGGGACACAGTTTTTCAAATCTGCTTTGCCTTCGGCTTGGACGGTGGTGAAACGGATGAGTTCTTCCGCCGCATTTTTACCCGCGAGCGCAGTTTCAATTGCCATCAGATGCCGGAAGCCATATATTACTTTTGCCTGAACAATGGCCTGACCTGGACTGACGCGATGGATATTCAGAGCAGCGTTTCTCTATCTGGGAAAGAAAAAACTAACGGAGATATCGTTTATACCAGCTCCATCATCGCAGAACTGAACAATCTGCAAGCCAAAGACGATCTCATCCATTGGCTTAACGACAACATCGACAAATTCGCAGGCAGCAACGTGACAGCCTATGAGACTATTCGCCGCCTGTGGGAAGAGGTTTCCGGCCCAGACGGTTTGTTGATACAAGAACGAAAATCGCTGCCGTCCATCCATGATGATGCCGCTACCGGTGAAAAGAGTAAACTTCGCTCGAATGCCTCCGGCGTCAGATCGTATGACGCCTACTTGGCCATTCTCCAGTTGGACAAGAAGGAAGTCAAACGGCTTGCCACAGACCGTTCAATCAAACCGATTCTGGAAAGGCTTCATGACAATGCGCAGGACTTCTTCCCTGACAGGCAGGGCATTGAACTTATCCTTCGCGGCGAGATCGTTTCTTATGAGCGGGTGCGGAAATGGCTGGTACTGCTGACCTTTTACACCTACTGGGTCAGAAAAGCCCTCAGCAAAGGCAATTATGAAGCCGACTCCGGCGATGCTGACCGTTGCATTACCAGTATGAATCAGCACCTGATCATTTCTGGTTACCCGGAACTCTACGTTGGCAATCCCTATGATTGGATTTTCTTTTATGCCGCAAAGTGCGAAGAGCCTTTGTACGTTTTTCGTTACATCTGGAATGAACTGCTTACCGGCGTGCTGGAAAAGCACCAGTAAATCCAACCTTGTAAGCGTCTGAGATATGATGAATGTGAGCAACTGAAAAAGAGGAAGAATCGTGAACGGCAGAATTGTGCTGACCCCAGGCACTGTGCTGAAACTCAGTACGAAAACAGGCTATACCGAATACACCATTCGTCGTGAACTTGCACGGGGCTGCTCATGCATTGTGTATGACGCTTCCTATACCGACAATCTGGGAAATTATAAACTGGTGCGTATCAAGGAATGCTATCCGTATGCGCTGAAAATGACCCGGGATGAGGATGGCACATTGCATCCCTCTGCCGATGATGGCAAGGCTTTTGATGCCGCGAAAAAACGTCTGATTGCCGCTTATCAGAAGAATAACGCGCTTTTCTCTCTGGATGGACTGGCAAATGTCATTGCAAACACGTCCGACATTTATGAGGCAAACGGTACGGTCTATATCGTTTCAGTCTACATGAATGGGCGTACATTCGCGGAGCATCAGGGCGATACGCTGCACGACTGTGTATCCCTGCTTATCGGAGCAGCAAAAGCGCTGCGGCACATTCATAACGCCGGGTACCTGTACCTGGATCTGAAGCCGGATAACATCCTGACGCTGGAGGGTTCTCTGGATCTGGTGCAGCTTTTTGATTTCGATTCCATAATCTCCACAGAAGAATTTGAGAAAGCCATCCAGAATAATAACCCCAGCGAGCTGCGCATCTCCTATACCAAAGGCTATGCCTCACTGGAGCAGCAGACCGAAAGACTTCGGCAGCTTGGAAAACACTCTGATATTTACAGCTTGGGTGCCGTGTTGTTCTATGCCTTGTGGCACAAGACGCCCTCTGCCTTCGATTGCGATTCTGCGGCTGTTTACGATTATGCGCAGATGACTTATGCCGCAAAGAAGTTCCAGGATCGTGTGTTTTCCGCACTCACAACGTTCTTCCATAAAACGCTGGCCAGCTATTATGCCGACCGGTATCAGAACGCAGATCAGGCAATCGAGCAGCTGCAGATCATTTTGCAGTTGTCAGACGAAACAAAGCCATGGCTTTTGTCATCTTCTATATCATCCCCTGTGTTTTTTACCGGACGAGAAGAAGCGTTGGCATCTCTGAATCAGCTTTTACACACGCCGGAACATCACATTTTCAATCTGTATGGCATGGGTGGCATTGGAAAAAGCACGCTCACGAGAGCCTATCTCGCGGAGCATCGTGTAGAATATGGCGCTGTTCTCTGGCTTTATGCGAGCGGAAACACAACGCAGGCGATTTGCGATGATAATCTCGTCCATGTGAATACAATCCAGAAGATGAGCGATGAATCGCTGGAAGACTACCTGCCAAGAAAGCTGCGTGCGCTAACCGAAATAGCCTCAAGTCAGCATGTGCTTGTGATTATAGATAATGTCTGCAAAGAGCATCTGAAAGATCTGCAGATGCTGCAAGGTGTCGGATGGGATGTTCTGCTTATTTCCCGTCCCATATTAGCCGATGGGCTTTTCCCGGCTCTGCGCGTTGAAGAATTGCCGCCAGAGCCGCTGGCGCTGCTTTTCCAGCGATATGCGCATGTGAAAATAACCGAAAAAACTGATGTGAAGGATTTTATCACCATTGCAAATACGGTTTATGGACATACGCTGACCATGGAACTGCTGGCGCGGCAGATTGCCCGAAGTTATCTCACTCTGCATGAAGCCGCTCAGATGGTGGAAGAAGCAGGCTTCCAAAGACTCCCCGGAGAGCGGATTGATTATATTCATGATCAGGATACATTTCTGGCTCCTTTGCACATTATCCTTGATCGTCTGGTTGAGATCGACCAGTTCTCTGATGCCGAAAAGCATCTGCTGAAAATCCTGTCCATTTTCGATCAGCCTGGTATCAAAGCCTCTTTGCTGCGCGAACTTACAGCCTTGCCAAACCTTGAAATGATCACCCGGCTGGAAGATTGCGGCTGGCTGAAAGTCGCCTCTCAGCGGATTGTATTCCACCCCATGATGCGGAAATATATCAGCGCATGGCCATGGGATGACACGACCCGTCGGGCGCTTGACGAGGCAATGAAACGGCTACATCACAAGATCAATCCACTGGAGAATCAACCGGACTTGGATAAGCAGTTTCCAGCTGATTATGGTCAGCTTTACGAGCTTCTCAGCGTTGCGGAGCAGCTTCTGGCTTTCGCAAAACCAGTCACGCCCGCAAGCCAGCTGCTGACATTTAGAATGCTGATGGATGCTCCGGTAGATGCAGATGATACGGTGGCGGGGAAAATGCTCCGGCTTCTTGAAAACCCTGCCGGCCTTAATCCCCGATGCGTGCTGCGCCTATATGAGACATGCGCTTTCACACTGGGCCGACTGGAATGCTATGACGATGCGCACGCTGTTCTCAAAGAGATGAAAGCGTACCTCAAAAAAAATCCCAGCCATTACTACATGTCATTTTATCACAGAGCGAGCGCGGTTATCCTCAACAATCAGTACGGACGCGATAAGAACAGCAAATGCTTGAAACATGAAGACGCGGCGATCAAACAAGCCCGTGCTTCCAGGCATCCGGACGCTAAAAAGCAGCTTGCAGCTGTTTTGATGAATAAAACGCAGACCTTGCTTGAAACGGGAAGCAAAATGAAACTCTGCTGCCAGATGCTTGAGGAATCTGCTCAGTTGCTTCATCCATACCCATACGGCTATGAGCATTATCATTTCGACTGTGTTGCCGCCATGTTTTTTGCAAAGGTTGGAGACGAGGAGACCGCTTTGGCGCACCTTCGGCGGGCGACTGATAATGCGTCCGCCACAAAGGATTCTATGCTATCTCTGATAGACCATATGCTGGATGAGGCAGCGATAACCTATATTGAACTTGGACGATTCCAAGATGCCATCGACACGGTGTCCCAGGCAATCGCTATGTGCGATGAACTTGAAAATGTCAAAAGATACAGAGAAACCCGATTTGACGCTACCCTGTTCCTTGGTAGAATCTATGCAATGACCGGGGAATACATCAAGGCTGAAGAAACTTTTGGAGAAGCAGAGAAAAGAGTATCCGATTCGCCGTATGAGTGGAAATTGCCGCTCTGCCCGAAGAGCATCCGGGAGAAGGCTGAAGCAGAAAGATACCAGCAGCATTGACTGGCGTTGAGAAGCATGAGCTTATGACGCAGGAGAAAGGGGGCGTGTTACAAGATGCAGGAAGTTTCTCGTATTATTCTTCGACGTCATTGATGACCGCCTTCTGTGGGTTGCCACATGAGAAGAGCAATATAGACCAACGCCTGAACAAGCAAAACAACCAACTGGAAGGCTTCCTTAACGGGGCCTTCCTTTTGCTTCTATACACATCTGCACCAATAAATCCATTTTTTCTGGCATGGATGATATGCTATGTTCGAGCGATGGAAATCATCACTCAGAACACTAAGCAGGAGGGATCAGAAATGAGTGGAGCGCAGATGGCCCATTTTTTGAAGCAGGTGGGCAACGGCAGCGAACTGGAAGGAATCGTCACTGTGTACCGTACAGGATGGCTTGTTGGCGCAGGTCAGCTGCTGACCGTTGTAATCGCGGCCCATGGTGTTTTTCGGCTTGGAAAATGGGGCTACGAAAAGCTGGTAGATTACTTGCAGGAGCGTGGTTACATCGTTGCTGCTGGCGAGGTGGTGTAACCGGCTCATGGAAAAACACAAGCAGACGCCTGGTACGACATACAAGGTCATCACGCAGGATGTACAGCAGGGAATTCTTGAGTACACATATCTTTTCCCCTATTGCATGAGGAAGTCCACGGTCAGCTCCAGTGTTTATCTGCCGGATTATGAACGGCGCGACACAGGAGGCTTCCTCAATGCACTGGTATGCAGTGAATGCGGCAAAACCGCCGCCGTCCGTTTCTGGCGTACTATGAAAATCAACTAAAACAAGGAGGACATATCCGATGAAAAAAATGATGGCTTTGGTTCTCTCCATTCTGGTTCTATTAGCCGGCTTCACAACCGCCATGGCTGTGGGCACGATTGATTTTTCAGGTTATTCTCTCGAAGAACTGCTTGAGATTAGCTCCGATTTAGCAGACGAAATCGCAAGTCGCCCCGGCGGAGAAAAGATTGTGCTTGGTGCCGGTCAGTATAAGATTGGCGAAAGTCTGCCTGCAGGTGTCTACAGCTTCAAGTTCGTCCAGAATGGAGACAGTGATGTTTCGAGAACCGATTACTACGTCTACGAAAGTGAATCCATGTACAAATACGATATTGATCGGCTATGGCTTGGTGACATGCCCAGAGTGGAGGGGGACTTCATGGGTGATGGTGAAACGCGGATCAGCCTTTATCCCGGTGAATACCTGAGCCTCCGATATAACGGCGCAGAAGTTGCTCGGGTTGGAAATGTGTCTGAACGCGGCAACGGTTATACGGCTCCAGCTGGAACCACTATTCCGAAGGGAAACTATACCATATTGGTGAAGAAATACCTGCCGGAACATACAAGATTTATTTCAGCGGAACCACCACCTCGCGTGTGCGCGTCTTCCAAGATTCCCAGGAGGCAAGCAATACGTTCAATAAGGGCAAGGAGACCATTCTTGATTGGGATAATACAGAAGGAATCGTCACACTTAGTGAGGGCAACATCTTGCGGATCGAATACACTCCTATCATCATGACCAAGGGCGGCGGGTTCAGTTTCGACTAAATGGTATTCTTGCATTGCTCACCGTTGTGCTGAAACAGTCACTGGTGCTTTTCCCGATATTCGCTGGGTGTGCTGCCGACGTAGGTTTTGAACACCCTCGAAAAATGACTGGCGGAGGAAAAGCCGAGATAAGAACCGATGGCGGTCAGGGATTTATCCGAATAGCGGAGGAGGCGTTTGGCTTCCTCCGTTTTTTCTTTCAGGATGAAGTCCGTCAGGCTTTCGCCCGTCTCTTCCTTGAATTTTCGGGAGAGATATGGGCGGCTGAGGAACAACTCTTCTGCGATTTTCTCTGCCGTGATCGGTTCTGACATATGGTGCTGGATGTAGTTCGCCACATCCACGGTGAGCTTCGTGGGATGCTTGCCCAGATGCAGCCGCTCCACCCGCGCCGTGTAGTCCAGAATCATCCGATATTGCAGGTTCATGATCTCCTTCGGTGAAGACAGCAACTCGCACTGCTGAATATAGGAATCACTGTGGGAAAAGGCATCGTCCACATCCATGTCGCCCCGAATGGCGGCGCGGGAAACCAGCGTGGCGGTAACAATGAACGTATTCTGCCGCTGGCGAAAAAATTCGGCAAGCGGAATGTGACGCTGGCGAGCTTCATCCTCTACGCTATCGGCGGCGCAATCTGCTGGGCGTTCCCTACAAATATGACCATCATGCTGATTGGTCAGTTCATCAAAAACATCGGTGGACTGCCCTGCGCCTATGCGTTCATGGCGCTGTTCGCCGATGTGCTGGATCATCTGGAATGGAAAACCGGTTTCCGCCCGGACGGCGTTGCCATGAGCGTGTATAACATCATCGCCGTCGCCATGGTTGGCATCTGCACCGGCGTGTTTAACGGTCTGCTGGGGTCTGCGGGTTATATCGCCCCAGAGATCGTGAACGGCGTCACCATGGCAGCTGCCCAGTCCGACACGGTCAAGGGTGTCATCACCTTCGGCTTTGTGGGGCTGGAGGTATTCACCGGCGTGCTCCTTGCGTTGCTTCTGGTGTTCCTCAATGTGGAAAATGGCATTGAGAAAAAGCAGACGGAAATCAAGGCAAGGGAGGAAAAGTGAGACATCCCGCCATTGTGTTCTTCCAGACAGGGTCGAATGACTATGTTTCCCTGAAGGGAACAGCCGCGGAAAAGGTCGCCGCCTGCATGGACTATAAAAAGCAAATGTTTGCCGAGATTCATAAACAACTCCCGGTCGCAAAGCTGGTAGTCATGAGCAGTCTTCTTCTGCCCTGCCGCAGCGAATACCGGGAGCTCACCGAGGAAATCAACAGGGCGCTGGCGGCGCTCTGCGAAAAAACGGACTACCTCTGATTTGTGGACGCATCGGCGATGACATGGGACGGACAGCACTATGCAGATGAGCTATTTATCAAAGACGGCATTCACCTGAACCACGAAGGGCAACTCTTGTGGATGCGGGATTATATCCGCCCCATGATCGAAGCGCTGATTTCCGAATTTGATTTGACGCAGGTGCAAAAGGAGGGCTGAGAATGCAGGCGATTCGACTGAAAACGGAGCATTTATTTGACCCCGTTGGCGTAGACTTCGTCGCCCCCCGGCTTTATTGGAATTGCAGCGGCGGCAGGAAACAGACCGCCTATCAAATCCTTGCTGCCGATGACAGCGGCAGCACCCTGTGCGCCGCCATGTGCGTAAAATGGAGCGGCGCGCCCGTTCCGCCGAAAACGAAGGTTCTTTGGAAAGTGTGCCTTTGGGATGAGGATGCCGCGGTGGGCGATTGGAGCGAAGCGTCCTTTGAAACGGGCATCGGCGCATGGAGCGCCAAGTGAATCACCGGCAATTATACGGTCAATAAGGAAGAGCGCTATCCTGTGGACCGCTTCCGCAAAGTTTTTCGCGCCGCCAGTATAAAAAAGGCGCGGCTGTACATGACCGCCTGCGGATTATACGAGGCAGCCATCAACGGGCAGCGCGTGGGCGATTTCGTTCGCGCCCCCGGCATTACGGACTACCGCAAGCGGATACAGTACCCGACCTATAACGTGACCACCCTGCTGCAAGACGGCGAAAACACCCTGACAGTGCACAACGAAATCCTGGAGCAGAGGCCTCATGAAAAAGGTACTTTTATTATTCTGGATGTTGATAAATTCAAAGAAGTAAATGATCATTATAGGCATGCTGTCGGCGATATTGTCCTCAGCACACTTGGACAGACACTCCGAAATTATTTCAGAGAAAATGATATCATTGGAAGAATCGGTGGAGATGAGTTTGTCATTTACATGTGCAAAACAGAACGGCAGAGATGGATATTTTCTTTTCCAAAAGCAGGATAGTATTATATAATGATGACATATCGCAAGAATGCAGGCACAATATCATCTATACTAAACATATAATGCATGAATAAAAGAGGTACAAATAATGACAGAAAAATGGTGGCATGACAAAATCGCATATCAGATCTATCCAAAGAGTTTTCTGGACAGTAACGGGGACGGCATCGGAGATCTGAGAGGAATCATTTCCAAACTGGATTACATAAAAGCACTGGGCATTGATATCATCTGGCTTTCTCCAATCTACAAATCGCCTTTTGTCGATCAGGGATATGATATTTCAGATTACTATGCAATTGCAGAAGAATTCGGAACTATGGAAGAGTTTGATGAATTGCTTGCAGAAGCAAAAAAACGTAATATGCATATCATCATGGATCTGGTCATCAACCACTGCTCTGACAAACATGAATGGTTCCAAAAAGCTCTGGCTGATCCAGATGGTG
>ENA-OPYH01001110-OPYH01001110.1-human-gut-metagenome-genome-assembly--contig:-NODE-1110-length-16062-cov-5.012245_pt1 | contig 16062 bp, 9 predicted proteins | sample MGYA00241254_ERZ501488 | MGnify/ENA primary metagenome ERZ501488 (study PRJEB25962, sample SAMEA2042660) | human gut metagenome | biome: human gut; feature: human-associated habitat; material: faeces...
TGAACAGAGGATGATGAATAAATCCGAAGCGCTTGGCTTCCAACATGTTCTGGCCATTCGTCATAATCAAAATCTGTTCCTTGTCCAAATGCTGAACTTCATCAGGGTTCACAAGATTGCGTTTGCCGTCGCCTTCACTGAGCGAATACCCTTGCATCACGCCGCGATTTCCGGCAGAGGAAGCACGAGTATCGCTGACGCTCTTGGCGCGAATCGTAACAATGCCGCTCTTATCGGAAATGTATTCGGCTGTATACTTATCATTACAGCCCAGAACCAGCATCGTATTGCAGCAGCCGATGATAGTTTCGGCGTTTTCCTCGCCGTACAACTGAGTCAACTGCGGCAAACTCTGCAAAATGAGGGAAACTGCAATCTTACGAGAACGTGCAGTAGCAATCGTCTTTTCAAAGTTCGGCCAGACGCCAGTGTTTGCCAACTCGTCCGCAACAACGTTGACCGGGATGCGTCCTTCACCACCAACTGCATCGAAAGCTTCTTTCAGGTCTTTGAACAGGAAGCTCAAAAGCAGAGAGGAAAGCAGCTGCATAGAAGCGTTATCATCGGAAATGATAAGGAACAATGCGGTTTTTTCCGCGCCAAGATTTGCCAGGCGAATGTCATCGTTACTGATAACGCGGCCGTGCGCCCCGTACTGCGGCAGGCGTAAAAAAAGATGGCACAGTTATTCTGCTGGTTGTGGACGGCCGCAGCAGCAGTTCTGCCGGTATGACTTTGCAGGAGCTTGCTTCCTACCTTGTAAAACTCGGCGCATGGCAGGCTGTTAATTTTGACGGCGGCGGCAGCAGCGAGATGGTGCTGGACGGAAAAATTTTAAATACGCCTTCTGACGGAAGGGAAAGGCCTGTCAGCATAGGCTTGGGCGTGTTCCCTACCAAAGGCTGACGCTTGCCAGAAAATTTTTAAAATAGTATAATATAGCCATGCATGCCAAGGCTGCGTGCGGCTGTTTTGCTTAAACGGAATTAAACCGGCGTGCGGCTTATGCCCAGGCCGGTTTTGCATTATTTAAGATGTGGGGACTTTATGAACACAAAAAAATTATTGCTTTTTATTTTTAGTATTTTGCTTATATTCAGTTTGCCTTTAGTATGCGCTGCCAATGTGCCGCTGATGCCGGTGGAAGATATCCGCCCGGGCATGCAGGGCATTGGCAAAACGGTTATTAACGGCGACAATATCGAAAACTTTAACGTTGAAGTTATCGGCGTTACCGGCAGCGAAGCCGGAGGGTACAGCATACTTGTGCGTACAAGCGGCGACGTTATCGAAAAAAGCGGCGGTGTTGCGCAGGGCATGAGCGGAAGCCCGGTTTATATTAACGGCAGGCTGGTCGGCGCCGTAGCTTTCGGCAAAGAGTTTAACGACCCTCATTACTGTTTTTTAACGCCTATCGGGCGGATGCTTGATTTACTGAACGAAACAAGCCCGCGCCCTTCCGAGCTTGTACCCAAAAGCACAATGCTGATGGCGGGCGGCTTTACGCCCAAAGGGCTTGACTATTTAAACAGCAAACTTGCGCCTTTGGGGTTGGAGGCTACAGGAGCGGGCGGCAGCGGCGGTTTTAATTCCGACAAGCCCATCGAACCGGGCAGCGCTATAGGCGTTTCATTAATCCGCGGCGATATCCGCCTTGGCGCACTGGGCACTGTAACCTGGGTTGGCGATGACGGCAGCCTGCTTGCTTTCGGGCATCCCTTTATGCAGCGCGGCGACAGCAATTATTTTCTGGAGCGGGCCTGGATTCTGGCTTCGCTGCCTAATTTGCAAAGCGCTTATAAAGTCGGCAACCTCGGGGCAACCATAGGCACCGTAACTCAGGACCGCGGCGCGGGTATTGCGGCCCAAATAGGCGCTCCGCCTAAAGTAATACCTATGTATGTTTCCGTTACCGATTCTTCGCGCGGCGTTAACGGCAGTGCGCGCACGGAGCTTATTGACGACGACGCGCTTTTGCCTTCGATGGTTGACGCCGTAACCTATAACACCGTTACGCGTGTTGCTGACAGGGAAGGCGGCGGCACGGCGCGTTTTAACTTCCGTATTGACGGGCGCAGCGCAGGCGGCGAACAAATTAAAATTCAGCGTGAAAACATGTATTATGCGGATGCCGGCATTTTAAAAATGATAAGCCAGGAACTGGTACAGGCGGCAACGCTTTTGGCGCAGAATAAGTTTGAAAAAATTGACGTTTATAACATAGAGGCAAATGTGGTGCTCGGCACCGAGCCGGAAGTTGCGGAAATAATTTCCGCGCGGCCGCAGAAGCTTAACGTGCGCGCAGGTGAAGAACTGACTATTGATGTGGAACTGCAGCCTTACCGTGCGGAAAAATTTACAAGAACGGTTAAATTTACCGTGCCAAAACAGCAGCGCCCGGGCAAAATGGCGCTGAATGTGCGCGGGGGCAGCAGCCTGGCGTGGATGCAGGAACTGATGAAACGCCAGCAGGAAGAAGGCATACCTGCTGCCAAAAAGCCGCAGCGCCGCACTTTAAAAGACTTTATTGCCGATATTAACAATGCGGACCAGAATAACGAAATCATTGTGGATATAGCGGCACTGCCGGACCCTGACATGGCGGCGCAGCAGCAGGATACCGGCTTTGCGGCGGCTCTTGCGGGCACGCCTGCCAAGCAGAAAACAACCATGAATTTTATCGTGGACGGCACGGCAGACATTATGGTTGAAGTTACCGGCTGAAAAATTTACAAAAACGTTAAAAAGCCCGGTTTAAAATAAGCAGGGAATTTTTGCTTTATCTTGAATTATATAAAAATAACTTAAATTTTTTGGGAAAGGAAGAGGCCGATGCTGAAAAAAATATGTGCGGCCGTGGGCGGTTTTGTCATCAGGTCGTGCCACGATACAGGGCGCATAATGCAGCTGTTTCTGGATACGGCTGCGCGGCTTAAAAATGCAGATGCCAGGGAAACCATACGGCAGATGTCCAGGCTCGGCGCTGATTCTTTGCCCATTGTGCTGATGACGATACTTTTTACCGGCATGGTTTTTGCCTTGCAGACGGCAACGGAATTTGTGCGTTTCGGCGCAGCGTCTTCCGTTGGCGGCATAGTGGCAATCGCGCTTGGGCGCGAGCTTGTGCCCGTGCTTACCGGCGTGGTTGTTGCCGGGCGCATAGGCGCTGCCATAGCGGCGGAGCTTGGCACCATGAAGGTAACCGAACAGATTGACGCCTTAAAAGTAATGGCTACCAACCCGATAACATACCTTGTAGTGCCGCGCTTTCTGGCGGCGGTGCTGATGATGCCCGTGCTTATTGTTTTTGCCAACGGCATCGGCAATATCGGCGGCTGGGTGGTTGCCCATTATTACGCAGGCATCAGTAATTTTACATATGTTAATTCCATTAAAGTATTTGCCGATATTTTTGATGTTACCGGCGGCATGCTTAAAAGCATGGTTTTCGGCGGCATTATCGCCATTGTGGCAAGCCATAAGGGGCTGGGCGCCAAACAGGGTGCCGAAGGCGTAGGCCTTGCCACGACGGAATCAGTAGTGCTTTCGATAATTTTAATTTTTATTGCCAACTACTTTTTATCGGCAGTGCTGTATGTATGAGGTAAATTAAATGGCAGAAGCGGTTATCAGTTTGCGCCAATTGAATATCACCTTCGGCACGCATACGGTGCTGGACAATATTGACCTTGACGTTTACAAGGGCGAAACGCTGGCGGTGCTTGGCCCTTCCGGCACCGGCAAAAGTACTGTACTGCGCTCGATGATTGGGCTTCTGGAGCCGGACGGAGGGCAGATTTTTATTCAGGGCGAAGATGTAAGCGGGCTTGATGAGGACGGCTGGAACCGCCTGCGCATGAAAATGGGCATGGTGTTTCAGTATTCGGCACTGTTTGACTTTTTAACGGTGGGCGAAAACGTCGCTTTCGGGCTGCGCCAGCATACTGATAAAAGCAATGAAGAAATACAGGGCATTGTAACGCAGATGCTTGATTTGGTTGGCCTGCCCGGTACGCAGGATTTGTACCCGGCGGAACTGAGCGGCGGCATGAAAAAGCGCGTGGGGCTTGCCCGCGCCATTGCCGTAAACCCGGAAATAGTTTTGTATGACGAACCGACAGCCGGGCTTGACCCGATTATGAGCCGCAATATCAGCCGGCTTATAAAAAAGACGCAGGAGCAGCTGCATGTAACTTCGGTGCTGGTAACGCATGACATGCAGTCGGCGTTTTACGCGGCTGACCGCGTGGCAATGCTTTATGAAGGGCATATTGTTGCCATAGGCACGGCGGAAGAAATGAAAAACAGCACCAACCCGATTGTAAAGGCCTTTATAGAAGGGCGCGAGATTAAAGAGCAGGTGATAAAATGAGTTCCAGCGAAGTTAAAGTAGGCGCAATAACCCTGGGCGGAGCCGCAATCTTGGCAGCGATGATAACCTTTCTGGGAACATTCAGCTTTGGCAGTGACAAATACGACATTACAATAGATTACCCGCAGGTTGCAGGGCTGATGGAGGGCAACATGGTGCGCTATGCCGGTGTGCAGGTAGGTACCGTTAAAGGCCTTGCCGTTAACGAGGACGGCATTGAAGTTACCGCCGAAATTAACGACAATGTACGCATTCCGCAGGAATCGACGTTTTCCATTAATTCCGATGGCATTTTAGGTGAAAAATTTGTCGATATTCAGCCGCCGCCGCGTGCGGTAAGCGCTTTTCTGGAGGACGGCGACAGGGTTAAAGGTGTTCCCGGAGGCGGGTTTGACACTTTTATGAGTGCGTCCGGCGATGCGCTTGAAAAACTGGAAAACATTGCCGATGCTCTTGACAATGTGTTTGGCGACCCGGAAGTGCAGCAGTCGCTGCGTGAGGGGTTCATCAATATGAAAGACATCAGCGCCAACATGAATACTTTTACTAAGGTAATGGCTGATGTGGCGGTTGACAACCAGCAGCAGATTAACAGCATGGTTAAGCAGCTGAGCGAAATGTCGGCGCGCATGAACGCAACGGCCGACAGTATGCAGAATATTATCGGCGAAGTTAATGCCGGGCATACCGGTCAGAATTTTGCCGTAATTGTAGAGAACATGGCCAAAACAAGTGCCAGAATTGAAGAAGCCAGCAAACTTTTGGAAAAAGTTGCCAGCGACCCGCAGACCGAAGATGATTTAAAAGCCACTTTGCATAATGCACGCGAGGCAAGCGAAAAAGCCAACCGCATGCTGGGTGTTCTGGAAACGGCAGAAATAAGCGCCGACGTTACGCACAGTGCGGAAGGCGGCGACTGGCGCAGCAATCTGGGCGTAACCTTCCGCCCGCAGGACGACACTTTTTTTTACCTGGGCGGCTATGACCTTGGCGACAGCAACAAGCTGGATTTACAGTTTGGCAAGCAGTTTGATGCCGCCGATGTAAGCATGGGCAGCATGCAGGGCGAGTTCGGCGTGGGGCTTGGCTACAATATAGCCGACCGTTTCCGCCTTTATACGCAGGTATATGATTTTGACGATACCAAAGTAAAACTTGGCGGCGAGCTTAAAATTAACGATAATTTCTCGCTTTTGGGCGAGCAGACCGATTTGCGCCACGGCAGCAAAAGTAACACCTATGTTGGTGTGCGTACCTATTTTTAAAAGTTTGTTAACTTTTGAAAAAACAGTTGACTTTTAGGGTTAAAAAATATAAAATTTAAGCACTGACTAATCAGTCAATGATTGGAGGTAAATGAAATGTTCAGTTATAAAAAAGCCAAAAACGTGCTGGCACTGACGGCTGCATTAAGCGTGCTGTGCTCCCAGTCCGTCTTTGCCGCTACTTTGGAACTGGATTTGGAAGAAACCATCCAGAGGGCGCTGCTTACCAATCCGAGTGTAAAAATTGCAGAATACAACAGAAAAGCTGCTAAAGCTGATTACAGTGCTGCTAAAAGTGCACGCGGCATCAGCATCAGCTTGAATCACAATTCTACACGTGGTGGATATGCTGATAATCAAGAAGATATATTGAGTGGGGCATCATTAGGTAAAAGAATTGGCAACAATCACAGTAATTCTATCACTGCGTCTTTGCCGATTTTTACGGGCGGCGAACTGCAGGGCCAGATTGGCCAGGCTAAGGCTAATTACCGCAGCATGCTTTCCGCTGAAGAACAGGCTTATAATGAAATGAAAGAAACCGCAACCACCGGTTATTTTAATATGCTTAACGCAACCAACATGAAAGCTCTGCGCCAGGAATCGGTTGACCGTTTGCAGGCGCATCTGGATAATGTTATTGCCCAGTACAATGTAGGCATTGTAGCTCGTGCAGACGTACTGCGCAGTGAAGTTGAGCTTGCCAACGCAAAGCAGAACTATATTACCGCTTCCAACCAATATGATGTTGCTGAAGCAACTTTAAATAACATTATCGGCACACCGCTCGGCACTACCCTTTTGCTGAAGGACAGGCTGCAGTATGAGCCTTATGAAAACGATATGGCTTACTGCCTAGCTTACAGCGAGCAGCACCGCCCTGAACTGAAACAGGCTGAATACGGCGTTGACGCAGCGGAAGCGGCACTGGTAGTTGCGCGCAGTGGGCATATGCCTAAAATTAACGCTGTTGCAGGTAATTATTGGGGCGGCAGTGACAGTGATGGCAATAGTAATTGGCCCGGCGATGATAATGAACATTGGTCCGTCGGTATTACTGCAAGCATGAATATTTTCGACAGCGGCGTAACGTGGTCGAAAATTCATGCGGCACAGGAAAATTTAGCCAAAGCCAAAGAAACCCAGCGCCAGATAAAGGATGCTGTAGAACTTGAAGTACGCACAGATTACCTTAACCTGCGCGAGGCTGAAAAACGCATTACTACTACGCAGGTTGCCGTAGCAAGTGCGGAAGAAGATTACCATATCGCAGTTGTACGTTATCAGGCGGGCGTTGGTACCAATATCGACGTTATGGATGCGCAGGAAGCCCTGACGCAGGCTAAAACCAACTATTATCAGGCTCTCTATAACTACAACACTTCTAAAGCAGCCCTCAATACTTCCATGGGCGTAGGTGTTCCCGTACCGGAACCGAGAACCTTCCCCGAACCGGTTGAAGATACTGCTGCACAAGCCGCTGATGCGCAGAGTGCAGGTACTGACGCAGCAGCACAAACTGAAAACGCAGCTGATGGCAGTGCGCAGGCACCGGCAAACACTGCTGACGCAGAACAGCCTGCCGCTGAAAATGCTGCAAGCACCGCTGCCGGAAACGGAAATACGGCAGCTGCTGAACAGACAGCAGAATAAAATTAAACTAATTTGTATTGAAAAGCATTACATCTTGTAAAATTTAAGGTGTAATGCTTTTTCTGTTTTGAAACAGCAGGAAGATTATTTTTAACGTAGAATACATAAACTGTCAAATTATAATTTTTTCTGCGGAGGCAGATATGAACAGATTTTGGAAAATATTCCTGCTGGTTTTGGCAGTGACGGCAGCGCTTTATGCGGCGGCAGTTAAATTTATTGCGCCGCAGTACCTGACGCAGGTGCCAGAGCTTGTAAAAACCATGTCGCAAAATTATATAAACGGTACCGTTACGGTAGAGCGTTTTGACTGGAACGGCCGCCTGCAATTTACTGCTTACGGTTTACAGGTGAGCGGCACGGATGGAGAGCGCATTGCGCAGGTGCCGGAGGCGAGATTTTCCGTTTCGCCTTTGCAGGCTCTTGCCGCGCCTGCACGCGCGCTGTCGGATATAGAACTGGTGCGCCCACAGCTGTATTTAAAAATGAACGCCAGGGATGAGTGGAACCTGCGTAACTTTTTAAAGCCTTCCGATTCTTCGGAAACGCCTTTTTACGGCTATCTTGCCATTGAAGACGGTACCGTATCGGTAGAAACTCCGCACGGAAGCTGGAATTTTGGCGTTAACGCTTCTCTTGACGGCAGCGGCAACCCGAATTTTGCCGTTGACGGCACAGTGGCTTACGGCGGCGAAGAATTAAAAATTGCCGGTGTGGTAGACAGCAATGCCAGTGGGCGGCTTGCTTTAAAAACGGAAAAATTTACGTTAACGGACTTTGGTGGTTTTGCTGCCGCTTACGCACCTGTGCAGAAACTTGCCGGTGAAGTTGACGGCTTGAACCTCATCTGGGAAAACGACGGCGAAAATACAAGCTTAAGCGGCAAGGGCAGCATTCAGCTTGCGGCGGAAGCACTGTTTGGCGGGGAGCCGCTGCCTGTTGAACTGGCAGGCAGCATTGAGGCTGACGGGCGTGAGGTAAAGCTTGAAGATTTAGCGCTTACCGTTGACGGAAATACGGCGCAGATAAACTGCGATGTAGATTTTAACGACCTTGAAAGAATTCAGGGCAAGGGTGAAATTAAAGCGGCAAAACTTGCTTTGCAGGGCGAAGAATTTACCAATCTGAATTTGCCCTTTACCATTGTGGACAGCCGCATAATGCTTGATGAAGCCGGTGTGGACGTGGCTCAGGGCCATCTGCGCCTTGACGGCGAATACAATATTAGAGACGGCGAAGTTTTTGCTGTTTTAAATGCTTCCGGCATTACGGATTTTGCTTTGGAAGGGTTTAAAGAAGATACTGTTGATTTGGACGGTTTGCTTGCCATTCACGGGCAGACCGGTGTAAAAGGTGAAACAAATCTGACCGTTGCCGGTAATATGGAACGCCTTGGCTGGCGTGATTTGCAGATGAGCGATGTCGATTTTGAAGCGCTGGTTGGCAGTGAAAGCTGCGAAATTGAAAAGTTTGCGGCTTTTGCGGGTGATGGCGGCGCGCTGAACCTGACAGGCAGCGTTATGTTTGACGGGTCTTTCAGCGGCAGCGGCAAAATGGTTAATTTTCCGATGGACAGCTTCTTTACAGCAGTTGGGCAAAACGGCAGCGGCACGGCAACCGCCGGATTTAAGTTTGGCGGCGATTTGAACGGCATTAATTTTTACGCCAATACGCAGGTTAAAAACGTGCGTATTGCAGGGCTGGTATTCCCCGAAGCACACGGTAAAATTGATATGTCCGGCAGTGTGCTGCATTTAACCGATTACCGCGTTGCTATGGAACAGGGGTATAACCTTATTAACGGCATGGTGGATATCGGCGGCGCCGAACCTGTGGTAAGCGTAACCGTAAGCACCAAAGGCATCCGCGCTGAACCGTTAGTAGCAGCTGCGGCGCCTGGTATTAAACTTACGGGCAACATTGATAACGAAGTAAGCGTTATGGGCCCGATATCTTCACCGGAAATTGAAGGCAGCCTGCTTTTGACCGACGGCAGCGCCGAAGGCTTTTTGATAGACAAAATCAGCGGATGCTATTATTATGCGCCCGACGGCAGCCTGCGCCTTACCGAAGGCTATATTAAGGCGCTTTCCACCGAGGCTTCGCTGAGCGGCACTATGGATGCGGCACAGAATCTTAATTTTACCCTTGATATAACCGATATGGATTTGGGTGCTTTGCCAATCAGCGATGAGACCGTGGCGCTTGACGGCTTTGTCAACGCCCAGGGCAGCCTTACCGGCACGCTTACGCATCCGGAATTTAACGGCAGTATCAGCAGTGACGCGGTGTTTGTTAACGGCGAAGAACTTAAAAACATTCTTGGTACGCTTACTGCGGACGGCAGGCATAATAACCGCGTGGAAGCGTCGTTTGAACAGTCGCCTGACGGCAGGTTTGCAGCCGAACTTTCTCTGGATGCCGTTGAACGCACATTAACAGGCAATATCGATTTTATTTACGGCAATTTGCGCTCCATTTTAAAAATGGCACGCGTGGAACTTGATATTGACGGGCTGGCAGACGGCCACCTGAAGATTAACCCGCGCGGCAGGGGCAGCGGCATTTTTGCCGACATGCGCGTTTACGAGATAAAAGTTAAAGATTTGAGCTATGATTCCATGCGCTTTAAAGGACGCCTGCAAAACGGTATTTTAAGTTTTGACGAGCTGAAACTTACCGAAAGCGCTCCGGAAGCAAACGGCAAAGCGGCCGTGGAAGAAACTCCGGGTTCAGTAAATGCCGGCGGCTGGGTAAACCTGCATACGCATGAACTTAATATCAGCGCTTCGGCGCAGCATGCAAACCCGGCTATAATTACGGCTTTGATGGATGCACCGGTAAAATTAAACGGTAAAGTTGATATGTCGCTTGCTTTGAACGGCAGTTTGGAAAATCCGCAGGGTAATGCGGATATAGACCTTGTTGACGGCGATGTTGAAGGCATCGGCTTTGACGCCCTGACGGCAAAACTGAGCCTTGCCAACGATACGCTGCGCCTGGAAAACGCCCAGCTGAACAAAGATATCTACAAATTAAGCGCCAGCGGCGATATACCGCTTGATTTGCTGCGCAGCACAGAGCAGCGTCGCAATCCGGCAGCGTCCATGAATATTAAGGTTAACCTTGACAATGCGCGCCTCGGGCTGCTGCACCTTTTAACCCCGATGGTTGAATGGGGCGTTGGCGAAACCCTTGGGCAGATAACTCTGGCCGGTACGCTGGAAGAACCGCTTGTTTACGGCGAAGTCACTCTTCACGGCGGCTCGATGAAACTGAAGGATGCGTATACGGTATTTGACAATATTAATTTTGACGTTGACTTTACCGGCAACGACATTCAGCTGAATGAATTTTCAGTGCAGATGGGCAAAGGCTCGGTAACTGCTTCCGGCAACTACGCTCTGCGCGCACAGGAAGATAAAACTTATATCATCAATGCCGTCTTTAAAGATGCGGAAATCGCTTCGGAAATTTTTTCGGGGCGCATTAACGGCACGGCGGGCATTATTCCGCAGCGCTATTTTATCCGCACCGATACGGAAGAAGGCATCCGCCGCGGCGGCATTGGCTACCGCCCGCATATTCAGGCAGATATCCGTCTGGATGATGTGCTTGTCAATATGCCTACGATACCGGAGCTTTCCGAAGGCAGCAGCAACTACGGGCTGGATGTTAAGGTAACACTTGGGCCGGATATTCACCTTTACAATAAATATTTGTATGATTTGTGGCTTTCCGGAGGATTGCATGTTACCGGCAGTACAGTGTATACTAATATAGACGGCAACATTAAGGTGGATAAGGGAACCATAACATATCTGCGCACGCCGTTTGAAATTCACAATGCTTCGGTGGCATGGCCGGTGCCCGGCGATGTGCTGCCGACGGTAAACCTTGATGCTACTACGCGCTTCAGGCGCTATGATATTTTCCTGCGTGTTACGGGGCCGCTTGAGCAGATGGAAATGATTCTGCGCAGTGACCCGGCACTGACCAAAGACCAGATTATAAAAATGCTGACTTTGCAGCGCGAAGTAACCGGCACAAACCAGGGCGTAACGCAGGATGACTTCCAGAACTTGATGACGGTGGGCCTGGAAATGACGGTGCTGGGCGACGTGGAAGAAATCTTTAAGGAAACGCTTGGGCTTAATGAATTTATGATTTATTCCGGACGCCTGCGCACGGGGCACAGCCTTGGGCGTGAAGAAGGCGAGCTTACCGAGGATGAAAAAGACCAGTATAATATTCTGGTAAGCAAGTATCTGACGGATAATCTGCTTGTCGGTTATACGGTAAGCTCCGATAGCGAGCATGAAAGTATTTTTGCCCAGTATGATATTTCGCGCCATATGAGCATTAACTATGAACGCAACAAAGATTACGATACAACCGAAGACTGGTATGGCGTTGAATATAAAGTTACTTTTTAAGTAAATTTTAAGAATGTTTAATTAATATTTAAGGAAGGTATGCCCATGCTGAAAGAATATCTGGCAGAACTGCAGAAAACGCCGCTGCTTTCCCGTGAGGAAGAAACGGAGCTTTGGCAGCGCTATGCCGGAGGTGACCAAGAGGCGTATAATAAATTGATGACGTCTTACCAGCCGCTGGTTTTTAAAACGGCGGCCGGGTTCAAGCTGCCCGAACAGCAGACAATGGAGCTTGTGCAGGAAGGCATGCTCGGGCTGTTGGAGGCGGCGGAGCGTTATGATTATAAACGCGGCATTGCCTTCAGCGTATTTGCCGTGCACCGCATCCGCGGCAGAATGCTTGATTTTCTGCATGTGGAGGACGGCGCAAAAAGTTTTTCGCTGGACGATACCAATGCGGCAGGCATAGCCTGGGCTGATGTGCTGGCTGCTTCCGGCAGGACGCCGTTTGAAGAAGCCGAGCTGAATATGATTACAGACAGGGTAGCTCAGGCTTTGCAGCGTCTGCCTGCCAAGGAACAGCAGGTGCTGACGGGCATTTATCTGGAAGACCGCAGCGCTGCCGATATGGCAGACAGCATCCATGTAAGCCTCGGGCATATTTACCGTTTGCAGAAGCAGGGGGTAAAACGCATCCGCGGCATGCTGTCGCATTTTATGGCCGATTTAAAAAGAAGCTAATTGGAGAAAACTGGTATTTTTGTGCTTTTTTTAGGTTATTATTGATTTTAACGGCGGAATATGGGAAAATATAATAAATTTTGCCCTGATAAAATTTCCTGAAAAAACAGATTATATATTTATCAGTCTGTGCAGAAAGGAGTTTAGCGGTGGCAAAAGATATTTACGAAAATATAGATGATGTAAAATGCAGTCTGGACAATGCCCAGCGCAGCTTCCGCAAAAACAACGGCCTGCGCGGGGAGCTTGATTTAATGTTGGCAGAAGCTTCCATCCGTTATCTGCGCGAAAAACGCGGCTTTGCCAGTGTATGGAACAGGCAGAAGTTGGCAGCGGCTTTGGCAGTGCTTTTGGTGCTGGCGGGCTACGGCGGCTGGTGGTATGCAGGCATTACGCACGACGGAGAGGAAAAATCTCAGGTTGTGCAGAGCGCTGTGGTGCAGCAGGCTGAACCGCAGATACAGCAGACAGGCAAGGCAGATAAAACCCGGCAGGAGGATGCTGTTAAGGCAGCGGAACCTGCTGAGTCAAATATAAAAAACAATACAAATTATAAAAATTATTTAGCTGAAACAGATATGCAGCAGCTTGTCAGAACAGGCAGGCAGGTTCTGCAGGATGCTGATTAGTTAGGGAGGATTTGAATGAACAAGAGAAAATATGCACAGTTATCCTTGAGTCTGGCAGCCATGCTGATGGCTGCGCCTGTGTGGGCGGCCGAACAGAATCAGTCCGCAGCGGATGTAGTTGCCAATCAGACTATGACCATTGGCGGCAAGGAGCAGATTGTCAGCCAGAAAGCGCTGGAACAGGCAAGAAAAGCGCAGGAAGAATCAGGCAAATCTTTCCCTAAAAAGGGTAAGGACGGCAAATATACTTATTATATGCATAACAATCCTTCGGAAGATATTTCTGACCCGAATTATAAAAGCGACGGCACTAAAAAATCCGGCGGCAGGATTGTAGAAATTGTTCCCGGCAAAGGCGTTGTGCGTGAAGGCGGCAGCGGTATCGAAAAAGAAAATGCTGCAAAGAGCGGCGAAGCTTCTGCGGCCGAAAATGCACAGCAGGGCGCAGCTTCAGAGCCTTATGAAAGCGGTGCCCAGGCAGTAACCGGTGAAACTGCTGTAAGTGATGAAGCTGACGGACAAGTTACTGCGGGAGAGAGCCAGCCCGCTGAAGTTAAAGAGCCGATGATTAGAGAAGCAGACGGCAGCCTGCGCCCGATGACGGTGGAAGAACGCCAGAAATGGCAGGCCGAGCAGGAACAGCAGCGTACGGCACAGGAGGCAATGCAGCAAAACGCACAGACCAATGCCATGGCGCAGGGACCTGTTTTGAATATGCCTGCTGCCCAGCAGAGACGTGCCAGTGAACCGGCAGCGCCGTATATCGGTCAGCTGGTAACGAAGATTTCCGTAAAAGGCAACAAAATTACCAAGGCTGAAGATATCGAAGCAGTTGTTACCACAAAACCGGGCATGCAGTTAACTCAGGAAGGCCTTGCCAAAGATTTGCACGCAATTTACGGTTTGGGCTGGTATTATGATTTGCAGCCGGAATTTACCAAAGTTCCGGAAGGCGTGCAGCTTACCTATCATGTACTGGAAAACCCTGTTTATAAAAAACTGGAAGTAGAAGGCAATACCAAAATTTCCACTTCCGAAATAGAAAAAATTCTTGATTTGCCAAAAGACCAGATAATTAATATTAAAGACGTTAATGTCAAAGTGCAGCGCCTTGAAGCAGAATATAACAAGCAGGGCTATATTCTGGCGCGCGTGGCTGATATCCGCATGCTGCCGGACGGTACTTTGCTTTTACTGGTAAACGAAGGCATTGTCGAAGACTTTAAGGTTAAGGGCAACGTAAAAACCAAAGATTACGTTATTACCCGTGAAATGAAGCTGAAAAAAGGCGAGCCGTTTAACGCCAAGGATGCCCGCCGCAGCATGCAGCGCATTTATAACCTCGGTTATTTTGAAGACGTAAATATTAAACTTAACCCGGGTCAGGAACCTAATGCCGTGGAAATTGAAATTACCGTTGTGGAAATGAACACCGGTACTTTCGGTATCGGCGCAGGCTACAGTAATGCTGACGGCTTTATCGGCATGGTTTCTGTCGGCGACAGAAACTTCCGCGGCACCGGCGACAGCGTTAATGTACGCTGGGAGTTTGGCGGCGTAGATAACAAGAACTATGAATTTACCTATGTAAAACCGTGGATTGACGATAAGGAAACCAAGGCCAGCATCGTATTGTATGATGTTACCAACGAATATGCCGACTATGATATCGACGCCAACGAAATCGCGCGTTACGATAAAAAGCGCCGCGGCCAGGAATTAACTTTCAGCCGCAGAACCGATAATGAATTCGTCAGCAACTATGTAACGCTGAAAAACCGCGATGATATTTATGAAGGTATGGCCGATGGATACGAGAATGATAATGATCAGTATTACGAAAATGTTTTCGATAAAGACAATCCTTATTGGAAACCCTATTATCCCGGAACTGCTGCAGAGCGCCGTAAAGAAAACTTCGGCGTGACACGCAGTATTACCGTTGGCCGTGTATTCGATTCGCGTGATAACATTTATGACCCGCACGAAGGCAAACGTATCGGTTACAGTGTAGAATGGGCCGGCCTTGGCGGCGATTTTGACTTCACTAAATTTACCGGCGACTGGCGTTATTATTACCGTGCCGGCGGCGAAAATGTCTGGGCACTGAACCTTGGGGCAGGCTGGGCTGACGGCGATATGCCTTTGAGCCAGCGCTTCTCGATGGGCGGCAATGACGGCCTGCGCGGTTACGAAGACGACCAGTTCCGCGGCAACAGCATGTTAAAGGCTACGCTCGAATACCGCTTCCCGATTATCAAAAAAGTACAGGGCGTACTCTTTACCGATAACGGTTATGCCTGGGATAAACGTTTTGAAGACGATTTTGACCTTGGCCTTATTAAAAACAGCGTTGGTGTCGGCATGCGCATTAACTCCCCGCTGGGCCCGGTTAAACTTGACTATGGCTGGGGCGATGACGGCGGCAGGTTCCATTTCAGCTTCGGCGGCCAGTTCTGATTAACAAGTTATGTGGTTAATAAAGCTTTTGGCGTGCTGCCTGTGTATGGCTGCACTGCCTGCCTTTGCCGAGCCGGTAGAGCGCGTTGAAGTGCAGATTACCGATAATGGGGCGACAAGCCGGGTACTGCTTGACAGAATGGGTAAAAGCATGCAGGTTGTGGCCGAGCAGCTTTTTGTTGATAAAGACAGCGTTAATATTAATGCCGCGCGCGGCGATTATGAACGCCTGTTGGCGGAAGTAGGCGACAGGGTGCTGACCGGCTATCAGATGCAGAGTGTTTCCGTTAATGCCGGTGCCGTAACAAATATTAACATTCAGGTTGCACCGTGGAACGCAGCCGTGAATGATGTTTTTGTGGATTTGCAGTTTTCCGGCGTTGAGCCGGGAACCGAAAATATGGGATCAATGTTTTCCAAATGTACCAGCTTGGAAACACTTGCACCGTAAACACATCGTTTTCCAACCGCTGCCGGGTGGGGGCGATATTGATGACCGTGAACGTGAGCAGGAACATCCGCTCGTTGCGGGACTGGAGATCGGCCAGAAGCTCCGCCGCGTAAAA
>ENA-OPYH01001131-OPYH01001131.1-human-gut-metagenome-genome-assembly--contig:-NODE-1131-length-15863-cov-5.354061_pt1 | contig 15863 bp, 8 predicted proteins | sample MGYA00241254_ERZ501488 | MGnify/ENA primary metagenome ERZ501488 (study PRJEB25962, sample SAMEA2042660) | human gut metagenome | biome: human gut; feature: human-associated habitat; material: faeces...
TCCCGTTTTCCGAGGCGCAGCAGGCAGCCTCCGTGGTGGTGGGGAACTCACTGATGGAGATGCCGTTGCTCAGGGCTTCTTCCACATGTTCCACCAGCGTATCGTCATGGCTGGCCATGGGCAGATGGCGCTGACGGCAAAATTCCATGACCGAGGCGGCGTTATCATTGGTCGCCATTGAAAAGGGACGCTTCAACCCGTCGCTGGAGGCGGCTATCCGCATCGCCCGGTGCTTCGGTGTGCCGGTGGAGGCGGTGTTCTTCCCGGAAGCGGATGGCTGGCGCTGCCGCCCGGAGACGGGGGAGGGGCGGCTGATCGCCGGACAGGGTGCGCCGGAGCTGGCGCACATCACCTACAGCGGCTATCCCCTGCGGTATAACGGCGGTGAGGTGGTGGCGGCCTGCAACGCCATGACGCTGCTGGGCGCGGCGGTGTCGCCGGAGGATGTGGCCGGTGAGTTCGAGGACAACGGCATGCCGCTGCTGGGCGGCGCACTGGGCACCGATCCCCGGCGCCTGCCGGACTATTTCGCCGCCCACGGCGTGACCTGTACGCCATGCCGCCGGGATCGTCTGCCCGGCGAGGGCGTGTTCCTGTGCAGCTACGCGGCGCTGCCGCTGCTGCGGGAGGTGCGTGGAGTGCACACGGTGGCGCTGCGGGTGACGGCGGCGGGGGCGGCGGTATGGAACGAGCGCGACGGCGACACGGAGCCTGCGCTGTACCCGGATATGCCGTCCTTCCTGAAGGGCAAGGCACTGGCGGCGCTGTATCTATTGCGGAAGGAATAAAAAAAGAACCGCGTGAAGGCTGCTCCCGATAAGAAAACATCGTGAGGAAAGAGAGAACGGTATGGCTGTTGAGCGGCTTCTGACGAAAGCCCTCGATGCCGAAGAAAAGAAAGAAGACAACTAAAAAAGAATCTGGCGTCCAAACAGGATGCCAGATTTTTTCGTGCTTTTTGTTTACTCGGAGGAAATCCCACACAAAAGTTGGAAGAAGTCGCTCGGTCGAAATGGGGCTTGGAAATAAAAATCCCACACAAGACTTTGGATAGCCCGGGAAACATCCCGCTTGACCCTGTGGGGCGGGGTCTGTATAATAGGGGGAGCAAACACATGGTAAAGGGAGAAAGCACATGGCGAAGCAGGATCTTCTTCTTGAATTGCGCGAGGGGCGTCCGCTGGCTCTGCGGCAGCAGACCGCGCTGACATTACAGCTGAGCTTCCCCGCGATCTTGGCGCAAATTTCGTCGATCGTCATGCAGTACATCGACGCCGCCATGGTGGGACAGCTGGGGCGGGACGCCTCCGCTGCCATTGGACTGGTGGCCTCCAGCACGTGGCTGTTCGGCGGACTGTGCAGAGCGTTGGTGGTGGGATTTTCCGTCATGGTGGCGCAGCGCATCGGCGCAGGCGAGGAAAAGGACGCGCGGAATCTGGTGAAGCAGGGGCTGTGCGCTGGGTTCGCCTTCGGGCTGCTTATTGCCGCCGTGGGCGGTACCATCGCCAGCGGGCTTCCCCACTGGCTCCACGCGGACAGCTCTATTTGTCCGGGCGCATCCTCGTATTTCCTGATCTTCGCACTGTCGCTGCCCTTTGTGCAGCTGAACCGGCTGGCGGTGGGTCTGCTGCAGGCGGGCGGAAATATGCGGACGCCCAGCATACTGCTGGTGCTCATGTGCGGGCTGGACGTGGTGTTCAACTCCCTGCTGATCTTCCCCACGCGGCAGCTGGGCGCGTTTACGCTGCCGGGGGCGGATCTGGGCGTGACCGGCGCGGCGTTGGGCACGGCGTTGGGCACGGCGTTGTCGGAGACGGTGGTGGCGATCATTTTGTGCATCTGCCTGCTGCGCTCCCCCATGCTGGGGCTGCGGAAGGGGGAGAGGCTGCGGTTCGTGCCGGTGCAGCTGCGGCGTGCCGTCCGGCTGGGCGCACCGGTCGCCATTGAGCAGGCGGTCATGTCCAGCGCGCAGGTGGTGACGACGCGGATCATCGCGCCGCTGGGCACCGTCGCCATCGCCGCCAACTCCTTTGCGGTGACGGCGGAGGCGTTGTGCTATATGCCCGGATACGGCGTGCAGAGTGCCGCCGTTACGCTGATCGGACAGAGCGTCGGTGCCAAGCGGAAGGATCTGGTGACGCGGCTGGGCTGGGTGACGGTGCTGCTGGGCATGGGCGTGATGCTGGTGGCCTCCGCGCTGATGTACGCGCTGGCCCCGTGGATCATCGGGATGCTGAGTCCCGACCGGCAGGTGGTGCTGCTGGGCACGCAGGTGCTGCGGATCGTTGTGTTTTCCGAGCCGCTGTTCGGCGCGTCTATTGTGACGGCCGGTGTTTTTCAGGGGGCGGGCAGCTCACTGCTCAGCTCCGTGCTGAACTTTGTCAGTATGTGGGGCGTGCGTATCACGCTGACGCTGCTGTTGGTGCCCCACTGGGGGCTGCGGGGAGCGTGGATCGCCATGTGCATCGAGCTGTGCTTCCGCGGTTCACTGTTTTTATTCTTCCTGTGGCGCAAACGGTGGCTGCCGCGGGAGCTGGTGTGAAAGAAAAATCCCGTGTGACGGTCACACGGGATTTTTGTTTTCTTTCGAAATCCGCTTTGTTAGTAATGCGTTAGTAACGGCGAGACATATTGCTTCGAAACCATCAAACCTGACCGTGTATAAACCCCAGCGATGGCAGGTCAAATGGCCTGCCATCCTAGGCTCACTTATTTTTTCGGCATCCTGCATGCGTCCGCCGCATAATTGGAGGCTCCGACCTCCGGGTCAAATACCATGCGGAGCAGACCAACAAGTGACCCCCCTCCGAGGAATCAGTTAAGTCTACTCTCTCCTCGTCACGGGATAGCGAATCGCCCCGAACCCGTCTTTGCGCATGGATGCTTCAGGCGGCCTTGCTGACCCACACCTTGTAGGCCTCATAGAGGGTCTGATAGTCCAGGATGTTGACCTGTCCGTCCTTGTTGACATCGGTCTTGGTCGTGTCGATCGTACCGCTTGAAACCTCACCGGTAGATAGGTACTCAAAGAGGTATTGCAGGTCACTGATGTCAAAGCCGCCGCCGTTGAGGTCGTACTGCTCGGAGACAGCGGTCTTGGGATCGTAGTTGGTGGAAGACAGCACCAGTTCCTCATCATAGACCGTCTTGGTTTCTTCGTCATAGACATAGTTGACAGCGGCCACGGTGTAGTGGCTCGCCACAGAGCCGGAAGCGCCCTTCAAGAACAATCTCCCGTCATATCCGACGGTACCCGTGTCACTGTTGGTCACATCGGCCAGATAGTTCCTGCCGCCGATGGTGACAATGTTCCACATATGCGGCCCTGCGCCTTTGCCGCCCGTCATCGTCCCTGTGGCCAAATAGCACTTCACGGCGGGATTTGTGCCCTTCCAGGTCAGGTCGCAGAGGTACTTGAACGCCTTGGCATAGCCCTCGCAGACCACATTTGTTTTGAGGTTTCCGTCAAATACATAAATCAGTTGCCAAGGGTCGCCGTAGGGATAGTTCGCAGTGTTTGCCGCAGCAGTGTTATATTCCACCGCCTCGCAGATGTAGTTTTTATACGCGACGAGCTTCTCATAGTCGGATTTGTCCGCATTATTATTTACCACACTCTGCGCCGTTTTAACGGCATTCGCGGCGGCGGATGTTTTTGTAGTATCGGGCTGGGTCGGATCATAACTGCTGCTGTCTCCCACCGCATAGTCCTGGGAGACCATGAAAGTCACATTATACCCTGTCACGGTCAGCGTGTTTCCGCTGGTGGAGGCGCTAATCCCGGTGCTGATACCCCCTGTTTTATTCATCCAATACATTTCGAAGGGATGGTTCGTAAGCAGCAGCTGGAGGATCATCTGGGAATCAAAGCCCTGGTTTTTCAACCCTTCCGATACCGTTTCCGTCAAAACATTTACGGTATTCCCATCCACTACTTTTGTCTCGAAAAAGGGGTCGGTAGGGGCAAGACCAAGGTCTGCTTTGTTAAAGATCACCTTTACATTGGCATCAGTCAGCACTGTGCCTGTGAAAGAGACTTCGCTGCTGTCGCGCTCGCCGTTGGCGATTTTCGTAACTGCATCAGTCAAAAGCTGCACGAGGATATTCGTGTTGGAATTTATCGCCTTGGCGCGCCGCGCCAGGGAGGGCGCGGCCTGCGGCTTACCGGCGGCCAGCTGATAGAGATAGCCCTCCAAGAGCTTGCCTGCATCCGGGAGCTTATCCACGGGAACGGTAAAGTGCGCGCTGACCGCCTCCTCTGCCGGCTCCTCCTCCGGGGCAAGGGCGGCGGGCGCAGCGGCTGCCCCCTCCTCCTCGGCGAAGCACTGGCCGGGCACAATGGACAGCAGCATGAGCAGGGCCAGTAAAAGCGTGCATAATCGTTTTTTCATCGGTGTTCCTCCATTCTGTCCGGTCAATGTTTCGCAAGGGCGGGTGAGCAAGAGCTTGCTCACCCGCCCTGTCCTGTTATTGCGTTCTGCGGGTCACGGGGTAATGGAATTCCCTTAGTTCTCCTTCTTGCGGCGGAGGGTGACATAGGCCGCGCCGGTGCCGCTCATGAGCGCCATGGCCGCATAGAGGCACACGCCGGCATCCGCCGTCCTGGGGGAGGACAGGGTTCCATCCGCCTTGATGGTGAATGTACCCGTGCTCACATGGGTCTTGTTCTCGATCTTCACCGTGTACTTGCCAGCCTTCAGGGTATCCAGATAACTCTGGAGCAGTGTCACGTCGCTGCCGTTGACGACATAGTTTTTGCTGTCCAGCGTCTTGCCGTTGACAGCCACTCTGTTGATGGTGCCGACGGGCAAATCGGTAGTGAAAGTGATACCGGCAGGATAGTATCTGCCACTGCCGCCGGAGGACTTGCTCCACAGCTTGATAGTGCCGTTGATGGACTCATAGTTGGTGCTGTCGCTGGGGGTAAAGACCCACTTATAGAGCTTGTTGGCCTCCACAGTGGTGGTGTCAGGCAGAACATTGCCTGCGTTATCCACCTACACCAGCGTACCGGCGTTGGGGTTCAGCGTGCTGCCGGTGGTGGTCAGCGCCGCATCCGCCAGCGTCTTGCCGCTGGTGGTGATCTTGGTGTAGGCAGGCTCGCCGGTAGGCGTGGCCTTGATGATGGTGATGACCACATTGACGGTGGCATCTGCATAGTTGGTGGACTTGATGACCATAGACAGGGTGACGGTGTCATTCACCTTGCCGCCGGAAAGGGTGTAGGTCACCTTACCGGTGACATCCACAGCCCAGCTGGTGACTGTCACAGAGCCGGTCTTGCTCTCGGTGCCCTTGGTATAGGTCAGTGTGCCTGCGTCAGCGGGCATCACCGCGCCGATTGCCTTCTCGCCGGTGGTCACGTTGTACTTCTGGCTGACGGGAATATCCGACAGAGCAGGCGCAGGTGCCTTGGTGATGTTCACCGTGACGGTGGGCAGGGGGCTCACGAGCTTATAGTTGCTGGCCTTGTCGGTTGTGCCGTCTTTCAGTGTCACGCCGGAGTAGGTCACATTGTATGTGCCAACCTTGGCATTGGAGATGGTGCCGGTGGTGGGGATGTTCACATCCAGCGTTTCACCGCTCACAAGACCGTCGAAGGTCAGAGTGCCCTTGGTCAGGTCAACCGTCTTGTTATCCTTCACATAGCCGCGGTCAGTGGCGTTGATACCGCCGGTGAGTTTAACAACCTTTGCTGTGATGTTGGCCGTAACGCTGGCGGGTTGAGCCTTCAGGTTGTAGTTCCCCGCATCCGCGCCGGAGAGGCTGTAACCGGTAAAGGTGACGGTCTTGCCGGTGCCCACATTCTTATCCGCAAAGGTGGCGGTGCCGGCAGTTACTGTTACATCATCGCTTCCCACCTTGCCATTGATGACAGCAGTGCCAGTGGGTGTGGCAGTGGTGCTGCCGTCATACTCCTTGTTCGCGGCGGTGATACCGGAGATGGTCACTTCCTTCTGCGCCACGGTGATGGTCGCGCTGGCGGAGCCGTAGTAAGTGCTGGAGGTGTAGGTGACCGTCAAGGTCGCGCCGGCGGCAGAAGCCTTCAGCACCTGTACGGTGGCAGTTGCGGAATCCCCGCCGGAAACGATCTTCAGGACGGTATCATCGGTGCTGGTCCATTTCCAAGTGCCGCCATCGGGAGCGGTCTTGGTGGCAGTCACGGTGAAGTTCGCATCGCCATAGGTCTTGCTGGTGGGCGGGGTGGTGATGCTTACACCTGCATCCTTCTTGTTTACCACAGTTACATGAATGGTAAATTCCGTCGGTGCAGTGAAATTGTGCGTACCATAGGCGTTCACCTTGATTTCGAAGGTGACTCCAGCGGCTACAGAGGAGGCAGCCTTCAGCTTATTACCGGCAAGCGTGATACCGGCAGGTGCGCTGCCCAGCGTGTAGGTCAGCTTTGCGTCGCTGTCGGTGTTGGTAAAGGAGGCCCAGTCGGAAATATCGACTTCCACTCCATTATTCACAAGCTGGCGCGGGGTCGTGGCAGTAATGACAGGCGTGGCCTGATTGATGGTGAAGAAGGCCGTGGTGGTATCCAGTTTCAAATTAAAGTTATTACCAGCCTTCAGTGTGCCGATCCCGATGATATAAGCACCGACATTCGTACCGGTGTACGACAGCTCGCCGGACTTGGCTTCATCGAACTTGTTCTTGAGGGGCGTGTCGCCGTCGATGCTGGTGGTGTAGGTCAGGGTGGGGTCAGTCGCGCCGTAGGTCTTGGACAAGCCGGAGGTGGGCGTGATGGTCACTTCCTTGGCAACCAGCGACCAGGTTGCGTGGGCAGTACCCTTGTAGTTGCCCTTACCCTCGATGACCAGGGTGTTATTGCCTACATCGGTGGCCTTGTTGCCGCCGGTAATGGTGTAGTCTATCGTCGAGATCAGAGAGGTCCCACCATCCTTGACAGAGGAAATGGCCACGCTCTGCTCAGTGCCGTTGTAGGTCTTCTGCGTACCGAGGGTGATCATGCTGTCGGTCAAAGCCTTCTGGCTGATGGTGAACTTCTTGGCCACAGAGGTAGCGGAGTCGTGGTTGCTGTCCGCGGCAAGGGTAGCCTTGACCCAATAGTCGCCGGCGTTCTTGGGAGCCGCGCCGTTAGATGTGGCACCGCTATTTGCATTGGTGGTCTCGGTGGTGCAGTCCTCATTGGTGTAGTAGGTATAGGTCACTGCACCGGTACTGCCGGACTTGTTCACAGTGGGATCAGTCACAGCAGTTCCATTATAGGTCCTGCTGGGGTCGCTGGTGATGGAGATGGAGCTGGTTCCGGCTTTGATGGTGAAGGGATAGCTGCCGGCAGTAAAGCTGTAATTGCCGTTGGTCAGCGGCTCAATATAGATCCTGCCCGTGCCGACATTGGTGTTGTTCTCGTACTTTGTGATCTTATAATCCTGATTCAGCACAAGTTCATCACCGTAATTGTCTGTTTTGATCTTCGGAGTGGGCTCAATGGCAGAGCCGGTATAGTACACCTCGATGGGGATCATGATCGGAGAACCGGCGCTGAGAACGACCGGTGTTGCCGTCACGGTGACATCAATGTTTTCCACCGTTTTGTAATTTTTCGTATCGGTAGGCACGAACTTGGCCTTGTAGGTGTGGGGATTGTCCTTCACATTGCCGACCTTCTGCGTGCTGTCCATCCAGCTCCACTTACCGGGGGTGTTGCCGGAGGGATTGGTCAGCGTAATGGTGCTGAGCTCAGACCCGAAGGTGGCGGTCACGCCTGTGGGAACCGCGCAGGTGGGGGTGTCCTTATCGTTGGTCTTGGGGAAGGTCTTGGTCAGAACGAGCTTGGTACCATCATTGCTGACCTTGGTGTAGCCGGTGGGGAAAGTGACAGAATTAGCGAAGCTCTCGCCAGCGGAAGTATCTGCCTTCAGGGTGATCTTGGCAGTGTAGACCTGATTGGCTGCCGCAGGTCCGGTCACGGCCGTGCCGGTGGCGGTGTTACCCTTATACCACTCCACCTTGCTGGTGTAGCCGGTGGCGGTGCCGATATCGACCGTGGTGTCCAGCGCCACGCCCTTCTGGGGAGCGTCCACCTTGGCGGAAACGCTGGTGATGGGGGCCTTGGGGATGGTGACATTAGCAGAGGTAACGCTTCCGGCGCCGGGGACATCGGTGCTGTTTTCTCCGGACTTATCACAGAAGTTGTACCTTGCCTCATCAAAGGAAAAGTCAACAGCGCCGGTCTTCCCTTCAATCACGTCGAAAATAACCGTAAGGATTTCCGTTGTGGTTGTAGTAGTCGAACCGTTTTCATCAGCCCAGACGACACCTATGGTTGCCGGGTTCCAAGAATTGTTGTCCGACACCGTCGAATTTGCTGTAAGTAAGCCGCCCTTCGTTGGCGTGCCGTTTACCTTGAGTTTTTCCTTGTCATATTTAACATGGAAATCAAGAGCTCCCAAATCTGTATATGCGCCGATTTTTACGCCCATTTTCACCTGATTCGTCTCGGCGAGATATGAAGCGTCAATACTCAGTGTCGGCGCATCATACCCTGCTGCGAATGCGCTGGTAGGCAGCATCGTCAGCATGAGGCAGAAGACACAGAGCAAGGATAAAATGCGTTTTTTCATGCGGTTAATTCCTCCTTAATAGGTTAGAGTGCGAGAACCGGCACCAATCTGCCTGATCCACAGCACGTCTGTACCATTCACTTTGCCATCGCGGTTCAGATCCGCAAGGACTTTCTGGTATGCATCCAGTGTGCGGCTACCTGCACCACTCTGCCGTACCCATAGCGCGTCTGTGCCGTTCACTTTACCGTCCTTGTTCACATCACCCATCTTGTAAAGCTGAACGCTCTTATCGGTGATGTTGTCTGTGTTGACGGTAACTTCCTCCGTCCACGGCGCATGACCCTTCTTCTCCACCTTCAGGGTGTACGTTCCGGCGGGGACATTTTCAAACTTATATGCCGCGCTGTTGCCGGTGAGGGTGTCGGTAAAGGCCGGGGTTGTCTCACCCTGCTTTGTCAGCGTCACGGTAACGACTTCGCTTGCGCCGCCGTAGCTCTTGACCGTCCCGCTCACGGTGACACCCTTGGCAATGGTGACATCCTTGGTGGTATCACCATCGGCTACGGTGACGGAGGCGCTGCCGTTGAGGGAGCCGTCGCTGCTCTTGGCCTTGAGGGTGTAGGTGCCGGTGGAGACATTGGAAATGGTGTATTTGCCATCGGTGCCGGCGGTTTCATCGGCGACCTTGGTGCCGTCCTTATACAGCTCCACGGCGGCGCCGGAAACGGCCTTGCCGCTGCTGTCCTTCACCGTACCGCTGACGGTGGCACCGGGATTCACGGTGACAGTGGCACCGTTCACCACGCAGTTACCGAAGGCATTGGCAGTATTCACGCCTCCATCATCCTTGGCACCGCCGGCGACAAAGTCCGTAATTGCGGAGTGCAAGTCGTAGGTCGTAGAGTTGGTGACAGAGTTCTTTTCAAACTTAGCTACCGTGGTCATAACGGTGACGCTGGTAAGCCCCTTTCCGTCATCGCTGCCGCCGACGCCCACATAGCCGGTGTCCGGCGTGTAGTCGGCCACCTTGTAGGGGCCGTGGTTGCCGTTTTCTTTCCCGTCGCTCTGCTTCAATTCGGCGGTGTTAAACCAGTAATACCAGTTGGGATCTTTCGCTTGCACTTTCTTCGCCAGCTTAGCATCCGAAGTGGGTAAGCGGAACTGGAAAGCCGGGATAGGCGTTTCACCATCATCTGATGCAATGGAAATGGTGTATGTTACATACACATCCCCGGTGCTGCCTACGCAGATTGCGCTTTGCGACGGGGTCACCGACAGCGTTACGGTTTTATTCAACAGGTTCACCGTATCAGCCGAGGCGGTGGTGACCGTCACGCTTGCGAGCATCACCAGTGCCAGCAGCAGGGATAGCCATCTTTTCCTCAAGTTGATTCCTCCTTTGTTCTCTCCGTTTTTCTATACTGTTTTTTTGAACACAATTTGGCAAGTCCGCCGGGTATGGCCATCTGGCACACAGCGCCCGCTGCCGCCAGTACGCCCAGTGCAACGGCCGCGAGGCTCGTGCCGGTGCCGCCCGTCTGCGCCGTGTCCAACACAGCTGCGTCAGCCGCGCCGGGCGCGGGGCTGATGACCACCTGCGAGTCGTCTGCCGCCGCAGGCAAATTCCCCTGCGGCACGTCCGGCTTGTCGGTCACATCCGGCGTTTCGCCGGATGTAGGCTCGCCGGTTTCCGGCTTCTCCGCACTGTTGGAGCCTCCCGAACCACCCGAACCGCCCGAACCGCAGGTTCCCTTCACCGTCACCGGCGTGCTGTCCACCCGGGGCGTGTAGGTCGTTCCGGAGCCGTCGGGCGCGGCCACAAACTCCGCGTCCAGCGTGAATGTGCCGGTGCTTCCCGCCGGGATCGTGGCCGTGATGGTCAGGATCGCCGCGCTCTCCGTCATACGCCTGCCCTCCGAGGAGCCAACGGCGGCGAAAAAGCAGCTGCCCGGCGTGTACTCATAGGTACGAAACACGCCCTTGTCGGTGTTGATATCGTATTCCAAGTCCAAAGACTCATAGGTGATGACCCGTTCCCCGTCCACCTTAAAGCTCTTGGGCAGCGTCATCGTCCCGGACGGCTTCAGCCGGAAGCTGAACACGCCCAGTTCCTTTCCCTGCGGCGGCGCAACTGTCACGGTGAAGACCACCTGTATATCGTTTCCGTCTGCCGTCACCTCGGTCTTATCCGGTGTGATTGTCAGCGTGGCCGTATCCTCCGCCCACGCCGTGGCCACAGCACCCAGCAGCAGTAGCACGCTCAGAACGGCGCAAATCAGCTTGCGCACACACATCCTCCTTTCTCATCTCTCCACACATCGTAACATCATACCTTTTTGCATCTTTCTCCCTCCCTGCGGGCGCAGCAAAGCCCACTGTACCCAGTTTTATTTCCATTATAGCCCGCCCGCATGCCAATAGCAAGCAGAAATTCCCTGTCATTTCCCCCGACTTTTTCTCCTCGCTTTTGCTCATTCGTACAAAAAAAGCCAAAACACTATGCAGCCAGCTAATTGTTTTTGCATTTCGTCCGGTTTATGATGACGATGTACCAATATATATGTGCATTTCAGCACACGGAAAGAGAGGGAGTAAGCATGAAGAAAGTAATCAGTCTTCTGCTGGCGCTGGTCATGGCGCTGAGCCTGCTGCCCACAGCGGTGTGGGCAGAGGGCGAGGACGCCGCCGCCCCGGCGGAGGAAGTCTCCGAGAGCTTCTTTGACAGTTCCCATCCGTTCACGTGGAACGACGGGAGCTACGTCTGGCGCTTCTGGTGGAATGGCCCGGACGGGAGCCGGGGCGAATGGCACCTGTACGCCGCGCCGGAGGGCACGTCCGCCGACAGCGCGGACGGCTGGACGGACTGCGGCGCAGAGGCCACGCCCTTCGAGCATCTGACGGAGGGCACGCTGGCATACGCGGCGGCCTGCGCCATGCGGTCGGCATGGGAGGCCTACAAGGGCGATGAAAAGGTTTCGCCTGATCTGATGTGGCTCATCGACATGATGACCTATGAGAGTGTCGCCTACACCGATGAGGACGCAGCGGCGGCGCAGGAGTTCATGGACAGCCACAGGATCGGCATGGACGGCGGCACCGCCACGCTGGTATTTCCTGATGGCAGCGCTGACGAGCTGCTGAATGCGTGGTACGAAACCACCCCCGCCGTCTGCGCGGCGCTGCAAAAGGTCATGCACTGTGAGCTGGTGAGCACAGGAGATCTCTATAACTTCACCCAGCTGCTGCACCGCACGCTGAAGGCCGCCGACGATCAGGGCGGCAGCAATGATGGCGGCAACAGCTTCACCAACTCGTGTCAGGCACTGTGGGACAGCGGTTTTCAGGCACCTGAGAACCCGAATTTCGTGTTCCCCGCCGGTCTGGTGGAGGGCGAAGACTACACCTACACATATAACAATGCCACCGGTGAGCTGCACGTTGTGCTGCTGCCCCAGTTCGACAAGGGCAACCACTGGGCAGATGCGTTCCACAACATGTCAGCGGACAGCAATTCGCTGAATCTGCAAATCAGAATGACCGCCAAGGGCGAATACACCCGCGCGAAGGATTTCAGCTTCAACGGCAGCCCCGCGTCTGTCATCAACGAGAGCGATCATGTAGACGCGTCCTATTTCAACATGGATAACGGCGTCCGCTGGATGGGCGGCAGTGTGCCGGTGGGCACGGTGAACCGGATCGATGGTCAGGCGACCATCGCGCCCACGGATGCCTTCAACAAGCATTTCATCGCCGTCGCCTGGGGCGACGACAGCGGCACCGTTCTCCGCAAGGAGCTGGTCATCCTGACCGTTGAGGTGCAGCAGGAGTTCGTGGTAAACACCCACTACAACGTGGCCAAGCCCATCCCCGCCGATAAGCTGAAGAGCGGCTTCACCTTTATGAGCGGTGTTACCGGCTGGGAGGCCAGCTTCAGCGACGGCAAGCTCGAGCTGTTCCCCGATAACGGCATTCCCACCTCCGGCGACCCCATCGAGCTTGGCCGCATCCGCTGGGACGATATGGCGCCCGACGGGTATCACTTTAAGAGCTATGTCCGCCTGAACAGCGGCAACGGCGAGGAGACATATTCCGGCGTTGGCGTGTGGACACGGCCGAACGCCAATGGCCGAGGCGTTGATGAGCTGTACGAGGTCACATGGTATAACGATACGGACAACACAAGCATTCTCCAGGATCTGGCGGTATACCAGTACGACAAAATGCCGTATTACCGCTATATCTCCAAGGATGGTGTCACGGCCGCGCCCGTGACCTCTCTGGGTCTGGACACGGCGCAGCTCAGCAGCAGCGGCATCGGCGTCACCTATGACGAGACAACGGGCTGCTTCCATGTGTCCCACAGCGGCTGGGAGCTGCCCGACGCGTCCACACTGCTGAACACCCGCATCACCCCCACCCCGCCGGAGGGCACGGTGTACTTCTCCGCCAATCATGACGACGGCAACCGCGACCCCCGTATCATGGGAAAGAGCGAGGCTTCCGATATTCTGGCTTCTCTGGAGAGCTTCGAAAAGTACTCCGTGACTGACAACAACCGTGTCAACGAGCGGTCGCTGGAGCTGGTGCGGACGCAGGTGGTTCACCTGCCCGGCATTGATGTCTGTCTGTCCGGTTCCAGCAACCACCGCGGCCTGACCGTCGCCTGGTGGGACGCGGACAGGAACCTGATCGGCATGAGCTATGTGTACGGTCAGAACGACGACTTTATGAACCGCACCCGGCTGACCAGTGTCGAAACGGCGGATAAGCTGGATGACCTCAACGACCGCGGCGAGGTCAATGCCCCCGCTCTGGTGGGCGCAGAGGGCATGGAGCTGGTCTGCGACCGCTATCCCCAGACCGGCAGCGGCATGACGCAGTTCTTCAACCTGCACCTTCTGAACGATCAGGGCGGCACCAAGACCGTGTACATCCCCTACCACTGCTTCGGCATGAGCTACGCGGGCGACGTGCAGGGCAAGAGTGCCGACGAGCTGCCCACCATCCTCGTCCGGCACTTTGACGCCAACTACAACTTCCGCAACGAGATCATCGGGCGCTACGAGCCCCAGGGCATCGTGTTCGAGACGGACAGCTTCTCCCCCTTCACCGTGTCCGTGGGGAACGAGCAGAGCGGCGGTGACGCGGACGGCTACGGCGACAACATCGGCGACTACGACCGCTGGGGCGAGGGCAGCGCTTGGAACGGCGACCCCCTGCAGTACATGGTCATCAAGAGCCTGCGCAATATGGACGGCCGCGACAGACTGGAGCTGGGCGTGGACTGGCGCTATGACAAGGTCAGCAGCATTTATAATGTGGGCATCACGCCGGAGGTGCTGACCCAGATCGTTAACGCCAACAAGCCCCTCGTCATCTACAACGAAAGAGAACTGACCCTGTCCCCGGCTACCCTGTCGGATATGCTGCAAAAGCTGAACGTCCTGAATGCCAACAGGGGCGCGGAGGACAACGAAGCCCTCCTGTGGTTCCGCTACGAGTACGGCAACCGGGACGGCGAAAACGGCCAGGCCTACGCCTTTATGATCACCGTTTATCTGGGCGATACCCGCTACCGGCTGCCCGACGGCGAGACGTATGCTTTCTCCGTATTCTTCGACTGCAATGACGTTACAGCCTACGAGCTGTACTGCCCCGCCGATCCGGAGGATGCCTCCAGTGAGCTGGTCAAGCAGGCCAACCCCCTTTCCTGTGTCGACGGTCACAATGACGACGGCCACAGCTGGCGGCAATGCAGCTTCACCGCCGACCATGACGGCATGTTCGTCATCCATCCGAAGGACTATCAGATGCAGCAGAGCTGGCCGTGGTGGGGCGTGCCCACGCCGCCGTGGACGCCCAGTCCCGACGCCACAACTCCCGACAGCGAGATACCGGAGCTGCAGGCTCTGTACGACAGCGGCTTCAAGTTCCCCGTCATCGGCAAGGACATCCACTTCATCTTCCCCGAGCAGCTGAAGGAGTGGACGGAGGGCTGCGGCGACGACTGGGACTACCGCTTCACCGTGGACGAGAGCAAGGGGCGCGTTGCCATCGAGGTGAACATGGGCAGCCGGGAGCGCTGGGAGGACGCCGTCCGCAACATCGAGACGGGCGGGCTGGACGACGGCGTGTTCTTCCGCTACTACTTCGGCAACTCCGATAACCAGCACCCCATGACCTACGGCTACGACTGGTACGGCGATTACGGTGGGCAGTCTCTGGCGGACAATACGCTGTATCGGGGCTATCACCACAACAACAGCCTGCATCTGACCACCGTGAACCGCCAGAACGCCCACAACAGCGTCCTGACGCTGAACAGTCAGGGCGAGGACTGGCGTATTATCCTCGCCATGAGCAACAGCGAGGGCACGGTGGCCGCTGCCGAGGCCAAATACGCCTTCCAGCTGGAGATCCTGCCCCGCGAGGACATTTCCTTCTCCCTGCCCGCCGACAACGGCACCGCGGTGCCCGCAGCCCGTCTCCATCCCACCGCCACCCACCAAGACTGGATGGCCACGGTGCCGGCGGACGGCTCCGTGTTCCTGCGCACGGTGAAGGACAAGACCCTCAACAACGCCGGCAGCGGTCAGTACGGCCTGATCGGCGAGCTGACCGTGGACGCGCCGGAGGGCTATGCCCTCAGAGAGTGGCGCAACAACTGCACCGGCGGCAGCGGCAGGCAATTCCCCGTGCCGCTGGTCTGGGCCGATCAGGTCATCACGCTGATCTGGCAGAAGGACAACGCACCCGATCTGGTGGAGTATGTGCGGGTGGAGCCCATGAACTATCTGCCCGGGTTCTACTCCCTGGGCGATGAAAACGCGCCCTCCCGTGCCCCCAGCGCCGATGAATTCCTGAGCACAGCGGAGCAGAAGACGCTCAGCGACAACGGCATCACTGTGACATACGATGAGAAATTGGGCTACTTCACCACCAGCGTGGATGCCTCCAAGCTCACTGACCTGTCCCTGCTGCACCAGTGCGTCACACTCAATGCGCCGGAAAACGCCGTGTACTTCAAATTCACCGGCGAGGGCGGCAGCGAGAACCCTGCCAGCCACAATATCGACGAGGATGTCAAGCGGTTCACAGAGCAGTTCAGCAGCCCGGGTACAAAACTGCACACCGTTGATCCTGACAGGCCTATCCGGATGCGGCTGATGCGTACCGAGGAACTTAAACTGGACGGCAAGACCGTGTACTACTCCGGATCCCAGTCGTACAACTCCCTCATCGTCCAGTGGCTGGATGAGGGCAAGAGCGTCATCGGCTACACCTGCCTGTACGGGCGCAACGGCGACATCTCCACCACCGTGGACA
>ENA-OPYH01001151-OPYH01001151.1-human-gut-metagenome-genome-assembly--contig:-NODE-1151-length-15709-cov-8.288616_pt1 | contig 15709 bp, 10 predicted proteins | sample MGYA00241254_ERZ501488 | MGnify/ENA primary metagenome ERZ501488 (study PRJEB25962, sample SAMEA2042660) | human gut metagenome | biome: human gut; feature: human-associated habitat; material: faeces...
GGGAAAAACACGCCGACAGAAGGCTTGACCATAGGAGACAAGGCTCCTACATTTACTATCTGTGGCGAAAAGCAGTTGATTGACTTGAAGGATTTAAGAGGTAAATATGTACTGCTAAGTTTTTGGGCCAGCTATGATGCTTTGTCAAGGATGCAGAATGCTACTTTGAATCATGCCGTCGCGCAGGCCGACAATGTAGAAATGGTTTCCGTTTCATTTGATGAATACAAGTCGATATTTAACGAGACCATTAAAAAAGACCAGATTTCAACTTCTAATTGTTTTGTGGAATTGGCTGGTGTTTCATCGGATCTATATCAGACTTATCGCTTGAAAAGAGGCTTTAAGAACTTTTTGTTAGATGAAAATGGTGTTATCGTTGCCAAGGATGTCACCGTATCCGAACTCTCTTCTTATTTGAATTGAGAGAACATTTCCGAAAGGAAGAAAAATACAACAAAAATAATTACCGTGGATTCTCAATGGAATCTGCGGTTTTTTTTGCTATATGGTATTTTATTGACTTACATCATTTACCATTCACAATCAAATGCCTACCTTTACAGCGGATAAATAAAAAGATTATGAAACAGATTAAGAATATTGTGTTTGATTTCGGCGGGGTTGTCATTGGCCTTGATCGTGAACAGGCTGTAAAGGCATTTGAGCGGATAGGAGTGAGGGAAGCGGACAGTTTATTAGGGAAATACCACCAGCAGGGGATTTTTCAGGAAGTAGAAAATGGAAACATAGATGCTGAGACTTTTCGCTGTGAGTTGAGTAAAATCTGCGGGAAAGAATTGACTTATCAAGACGTGGAAAATGGGTGGAAAGGATTTGTTACGGACGTGCCGCAATATAAATTGGATTACCTGAATGAGCTTCGTAAGAAGTACAAGGTATATATATTGAGCAACACCAATCCTTATGTGATGGGATGGGCGAGGAGCAATGCATTTACTTCTGCGGGAAAGCCATTGGACGCTTATGTTGACAAGATTTATACTTCCTACGAAGCCGGTTCCACCAAGCCGGATCCTGGCATCTTTAACTATATGATCAAAGATAGTAAACTGAATCCGGCTGAAACAATATTTGTAGATGACGGTGCGGCCAATATTGTTATTGGTAAAGAACTGGGCTTTATTACGATGCAACCGGAGAACGGCGAGGATTGGCGTCAAAAACTAGAAAAGCTCCTATGATTATTTAGGAGCTTTTCTGTATAAATAGATAGCAATAAATGTGTAAAGTATATTAGGAATCCATACCGCTATAATAGGAGGGGTGTTTCCGTTGACAGCAAAGGTTGCTGACACTGTTTGGAACAAAATGTATGAAAAACTAAGTGCTAACCCTACTCCTAAATGCAGTCCCATTCCTCCTTTCATTTTTCTGGATGATAAGGAAACACCAATGGTTGTCAAGATAAAAGCGGCAAAGGACATGGCTATACGTTGGTAATATTCAATTTCAAATTCCTTTATGTTGGCGAACCCACGTCTTTTCTGCTTGTCTATATATTCTTTCAGTTCAGGGCTTGTCATGGTTTGTTGCTGCCCTTTCATAATCAGAAAATCTTGAGGCTCCATTTTAATGATCGTATCCAAACGGTCACCCCGAGTGATTTTCTCACGCATACCTTCCATCTCACGTATCATATAGTTCTTGATTGTCCATTTGTGTACAGATGCTGTATCATAAGTGACACTTCGGGCAGTAAGGTGGGCAACCAGTTTCTTGTCATCAAACTTGTCTAAAGAGAAACGGTATCCCGTTTTATTATAATTTTCATAACGTTCTATGTAGGCAATGACCCCGCTGTCTACTTCCAGTTGCACATTCCGCACATATTCCTGTTTCTTTTTTTTCTTATAACGGTCCTCAAAATCCAAACGGGTTACATTTCCCTTAGGTATGACGTATGCTCCCAGTCCGAAAGTAACAACGGAAATGATTGCGGCCGAAATCATATAGGGCCGCATCATTCGTTTAAAACTCATTCCGGTGGAGAACATGGCAATGATTTCCGAGTTTTCTGCCAGCTTGGAAGTAAAGAAGATAACAGCGATAAAGACAAACAAGGGGCTGAACAGATTGGAGAAGTAGGGGATGAAGTTCATGTAATAATCAAATACAATCGCTTTCAGCGGAGCTTTGTTATTGATGAACCTGTCTATATTTTCGTTCACATCAAATACTACTGCAATGGAGATAATCAATGCAATAGCGAAAAAGTAGGTTCCCAGAAACTTCTTAATGATATATATGTCCAGTCTTTTCACCCATTTATCCAGTTTCAGCCAACTGATATTCGGCTTCCACCATTTTTTATCCTTTGGGGATGAATCTGTGTTTGTCTTGAACCAATTCTTCATTTCTAGTAATTTATAATCTTGTAGATAAGCGTTTTACCATCATTGGTTTCCACGTAGAGAAATCTCCTGCAATGATGTGTTTACGGGCCTCGCCTGCTAGCCACAGATAGAATGCCAAGTTGTGGATAGAAGCGATTTGCATGGCCAGCAGTTCTTGTGCGTGGAACAGATGGCGCAAGTAAGCACGGCTGTACATGGTATCTACATACGATGCTCCTTCGGCCTCGATAGGAGAATAATCATCCTCCCATTTCTTGTTGCGCATGTTCATTATGCCGTTTTTAGTGAACAACATTCCATTGCGTCCGTTCCGGGTCGGCATTACACAATCAAACATATCTACACCGCGTTCTATACCCTCCAGTATATTTACCGGTGTACCGACTCCCATCAGATAGCGGGGCTTGTCTTTGGGTAAGATTTCATTGACAACCTCTATCATTTCGTACATTTTCTCGGTTGGCTCACCTACGGCCAGACCACCGATGGCATTTCCGTCAGCTCCCTTGGAGGCAATATATTCCGCTGATTGTTTGCGTAAGTCGGGATAGACACAGCCTTGTACTATGGGAAATAATGACTGTTGATAACCATATTTGGGATCGGTTTCGTTGAAATGCTTTATGCAACGGTCCAGCCAACGATGGGTAAGCTGCATTGATTTTTTTGCGTATTCATAATCTGCGGTTCCCGGAGTACATTCGTCAAAAGCCATCATGATATCTGCACCGATAGTCCGTTCTATGTCCATCACCCGTTCAGGAGTGAACAGGTGTTTCGAACCGTCTATATGTGAGCGAAATTCCACACCTTCTTCTCTCATTTTGCGGATACCTGATAAAGAGAATACCTGAAAACCACCACTATCAGTCAGCATAGGACGGTCAAAGCCGTTGAATTTATGCAGACCTCCGGCACGTTCTATTATATCCAGTCCCGGTCGTAAATACAGGTGGTAAGTGTTGCCCAGGATTATCTGTGCTTTAATGTCCTCTTTCAACTCATGTAAATGCACGCCCTTCACCGTTCCCAATGTGCCTACAGGCATAAAGATGGGGGTTTCTATTTGCCCGTGGTCAGTCGTTATCAATCCGGCACGGGCATTCGATTTGGGGTCTGTATATTGTAAGTCAAAAGTCATATTTATTTCTTTTCTTCTGTTTTTTGATTGGTAATATTAAAATCAATGGCACCGTTTACTTTTTCATTGGTGAGAGCCAAAGCCAATACTTCCTTAATATCCGTGACATAATGGAATGTCAGTCCTTCCAGATACATCGGCTGAATTTCTTCAATGTTCTTGCGGTTTTCCTCACATAAAATGATGTCTTTGATTCCGGCGCGTTTAGCGGCTAGGATCTTTTCTTTGATACCGCCTACGGGCAGGACTTTTCCACGTAATGTGATCTCGCCTGTCATTGCCAGATTTGCTTTCACTTTACGCTGGGTGAGGGCGGATGCCAATGAAGTCACCATGGTGATACCGGCTGACGGACCATCTTTAGGGATGGCTCCTTCAGGTACATGGATGTGGATATTCCAATTGTCAAAGATATCTTCCTGTAAATTCAGCAGTTTGGTATGTGCCTTGAGATATTCCAAAGCCAGCATGGCCGACTCTTTCATTACGTCACCCAAGTTCCCGGTCAATGTCAGTTTACCGCCTTTTCCTTTGCTTAAACTGGTTTCTACAAACAAAATTTCACCTCCGACAGCTGTCCACGCCAGCCCTGTGACAACACCGGCGTATTCATTTCCTTGGTATTTGTCGCGGCTATATTCTGGCGTGCCCAGGTATTTGCGTACATCGGCAGGTTTTATTTCATGCATCACTTCATAGCCGTCACGTGCAAATTCCAACGCTATTTTACGCATTACCTTGTTTATCTTCTTCTCAAGTTCGCGCACCCCGCTTTCACGAGTATAATTTTCTACAATACATTCCAAGGCAGCTTTAGAGAACTTCACATATTCTTTTTTAATGCCGTTGGCTTCCAGTTCTTTGGGAACAAGATGCCGGCGGGCTATTTCTACTTTTTCTTCTGTGATATATCCGCTGACCTCTATCAACTCCATACGGTCCAGCAGAGCAGGAGGGATGGTGCTCAAATTGTTTGCCGTAGCGATGAACATTACTTTAGACAAGTCGTAATCTACATCCAAATAGTTATCGTGGAAAGTGTTGTTCTGTTCGGGGTCAAGCACTTCCAGCATAGCGGAACTGGGATCTCCGCGGTGGTCACTGCCCAGTTTGTCTATTTCGTCCAAAATGATAACCGGATTAGAGGACTCGGCTTTTATCAAACTTTTGATGATACGGCCCGGCATGGCACCGATATAAGTTTTACGATGGCCACGGATCTCGGCTTCGTCATGCACACCACCCAATGACATACGTACATATTTACGTTTCAATGATGCCGCTATGGAACGTCCTAAAGAAGTTTTACCGACTCCCGGAGGACCATAAAGGCAGATGATGGGTGATTTCATATCACCTTTTAGTTTCAGCACTGCTAAATGTTCAAGGATACGCTCCTTTACTTTCTCTAGTCCGTAGTGGTCTTTGTTCAATGTCTTTTCGGCATTACTTATATTCAGGTTGTCAGTGGTAAAGACATTCCAAGGTAATCCTAACAGGGTTTGCAAATAGGTAAGTTGCACATTGAAATCCGGTGATTGGGAATTTGTCCTTTCCAATTTGGAAACTTCTTTTTCAAAGAGTTCTGCCATTTCCGGACTCCATTTCTTGGTTTTTCCTTTTTGGCGGAGTTCATCTATTTCATCTTCCTGTCCGGCACCCAGTTCATCCTGTATGTTTTTAATTTGTTGCTGCAAGAAATATTCGCGTTGCTGACGGTCAATATCTTCGCGTGTACGCATTTGAATGCTTTGTTTGATATCAGCCAATTGTACTTCACGATTTAAGATCTTGACCAGCATATACAGGCGGCTTTGCAAATCGCCAGCTTTTAGCAATTTTATCTTTTCTTCTACCGGAATAGGGAAGTTTGCACAAATGAAATTTACCAAAATTTCCGGATTGTCCAAGTTCTTGATTGCAAAAACCGTATCCGGACTCATCTTTTCGGAAGCCTCTATGAACTTACTCGTCAAATCCTTGCAGGTGTCAATCAATGCTTTGAATTCGTCCGTTTCCAGTTGGTCATTTGCCTCCGGAATAGGAGTCACCATCCCTTTTAAATATGGAGACGTTTTGGTGATACTGTCCAAATGTACTTTGGGCCCGTTTGACTGCATAATTACTGTGGTATTTCCACCTGGCATTTCGAATACACGGAGAATCTTCCCGATAACTCCTACATGGTACACATCATTAAAACCGGGATCGTCCATATCTCCCTGTATCTGACAAACTACCGCTATGGGAAGTTTTTTCTTGTATGCAGCATTTATCAATTTCAATGTGCTGGGGCGTCCAATGGTCACAGGCATTACTACAGATGGAAACATTACCATGTTGCGTAAAGGCATAACAGGTATTTCTTTATTAAATTCCATAGCAGTTACTTCATCCGGATCCGTTTGGATTTCAGCTAACATAGAGATGTCATCGTTATCAGTATTCAACAAAATATCCTCTTTCTTATTCCTCTTCATAATTTATTCCTCTTGTGTTAAATTGAGCCCAATGCCCAAAACGGGGACAAAGTTAATCATTCCTTGTCGAATAAGGAAAATTCATGGGAACTAATTGAGTTTTAAAAATCAAATATTTCCTAATAATTGGAGTAATTAAATGGATTTTCCTATTTTTGACAGCTAATTTAATAAATATAGTATGCCAAATCCTTATTTTTCTTTTAAGCAATTTACTGTTTATCATGATAGATGTGCCATGAAGGTTGGTACGGACGGAGTTTTATTGGGAGCTTGGGCCGATGTGGTTTCCGCCCGTAATATTTTAGATATTGGTACTGGAACCGGATTGATTTCTTTGATGATGGCACAGCGGTGCAATGCCCGGATAAGAGCGGTTGATATAGATGCGGATGCTGTGGAACAGGCTCGTGGAAATGTGGCGGCATCTCCGTGGCAGGATAGGATAGAAGTGGAGTTGCAGGATATTTGTCATTTTACATCGGAAACACTCTTTGATGTCATTGTTTCCAATCCTCCTTATTTTACCGATTCATTGAAATGCCCTGGGAAACAGCGTAATATCGCCCGACATACAGATTTTCTTGATTTTGACAAATTAGCAGGATCTGCAGCCCGTTTGCTTCATCCCGAAGGCGTTTTTTCTGTGATTATTCCTGCTGATGGTAAAGAATCTTTTTTGATGGCTGCCACTCGTTACGGATTACATCTCTCACATCAGACTTTCATTCATACAAAACCTGGATCGGAGCCCAAACGGGTGCTGCTTGCTTTCAAATTCTCTGTGGATAAGTGTGTTACAGACGATTTGACCATCGAATTATCACGTCATGTGTATAGTGAAGAATATATAGCCTTGACTAAAGAATTCTATCTGAACATGTAGAGAGCGGATTATTCTGAACATCATAAAGAAACTGTTTTTATTTGCAGAGTCTTTACTGATGTTCAGAAAAAAGATATTTTTTATTGTTTTTTGGATAGACGACGCAATAAACTTTTGTTAAGCTCAAATAAATGGCTGTGCCGGAAAGCAAAAGTTTCAGCTTTAGGTTTCATACCACTGAATATTTCGGATATTTGCTGTAAGAGACTAAAAGGTTCGTTCTCTTTTTTTTTATCAGAAACAATGATGTTGAGTCCGTGTGGAATCAATTCTACCTCAATATCCTTTCCTCCCATGATCGGATCTCCGTCATAATGCATAACTCCGGGTTTTGAACGATGTATTTTAATCTTTTTAGTACGGAATGTCTTGATCCGGCTGTTTTGGTCTATGGTTTTGTTGAAAAGTTGAAAAGATAAAGAAGGAACATCCAGCACTGTGAACGGCTCTAATATTGTGACATCCATCAACCCATCGGTTAACGAGGCCTGTGGAGCAATATATGCGTTATTCCCATATTGGGAGGCATTGCCGCAGGCTATCAGGAAAGCTTTGTATTTTACCGTTCCTTCTTCATTTTCTATTTCATAAGTTTCAGGTTTGTAACTCAGACTTTCATGCAAGGTATTTTCCAGATAGGTTAGTAGTCCGCGTTTACCTGAATCAGCAAACTTTAAGCTGACAAACGCGTCAAAACCTACTCCGCATGTGCAGAAAAAGGGTATATTGTTTATTTTTCCGTAATCAATACAGGCAACAGAACTTTCGTTTATAATGTCAATAGCAGCCTTGGGTTCCAAAGGAATTTGTAAATGCCGTGCCAGTCCGTTTCCCGATCCGCAAGGTATAATGCCTAATGCCGTATCCGTATGTATCAATGCACGTCCTATTTCGTTTATAGTTCCATCTCCTCCAATAGCCACTACTATATCTACTTTCTCTTTGGCAGCTGTAGCCGCAATCTTTTCAGCATGGCCGGCATATTGTGTTTTGACAATCGTATAATCATAAAGTGTACGGTTTATACGTTCGTCAATCCATTTTAATATGGCTCTTTTCCCCTGTGTCCCCGAGATAGGATTAACGACAAATACAATTTTCTTTTTCGTGGTCATACTTTTACTTTGGTAGTTTAGCTCTTTATTAAACGCAAAAGTAATACATTTTGTTTATAACTGCCCTAAATCCTAAAAGTTTTGATGCCCCTAAATATTTTTTTTGAAAAAAAGTACAATCGGTTGTAGAATTTACTATCTTTGCAGCCTGTTTTGACGGGAACACCTTGAAAACAGAATGTATTAGTGAGTTTATATACATTATTTTAAAGTAGGCCGACGAGGCTTACATATACAATAGGATATGGGATTATTACAAGACAAGTTAAGTAAATTCAGATTGCCTCAACTATACATGGAAAGAGGCGTTTACCCTTATTTTCGTGAGATAGACAGCCATCAGGATACAGAGGTTATCATGGATGGTAAAAAGGTGCTGATGTTTGGCTCCAACTCATATATGGGGTTAACCTACGATGAACGGATTATTGAAGCAGCTGTTGCTGCAACCCGTAAATATGGTACAGGTTGTGCAGGTTCACGCTTCTTGAATGGTACGCTTGATCTGCACGTTCAGTTAGAAAAGGAATTGGCGGAATTCGTAGGGAAAGATGATGCATTGGTTTATTCTACCGGTTTTACTGTAAATGAGGGTGTGGTATCTTGCCTGACAGACCGCAATGACTACATTATCTGTGATGACCGTGACCATGCTTCCATCGTAGACGGACGTCGCCTTTCTTTCTCCACCCAGTTGAAATACAAGCACAATGATATGGAAGCCCTTGAGAAAGAACTTCAGAAGTGTAAACCGGAATCTGTGAAACTGATTGTGGTGGACGGGGTTTTCTCTATGGAAGGTGATTTGGCTAACTTGCCTGAGATTGTTCGTTTGAAAGACAAATACAATGCAAGTATCATGGTGGATGAAGCACACGGCTTGGGTGTGTTCGGTCGTGACGGGCGAGGTGTCTGTGATCACTTCGGACTGACAGATCAGGTAGATGTTATTATGGGTACATTCTCAAAGTCACTGGCTTCTATCGGTGGTTTTGTTGCTGCGGATAAAGATACAATCAACTGGTTGCGTCACAACTCACGTTCATATATATTCTCTGCAAGTAATACTCCTGCTGCAACAGCTGCTGCACGTGCTGCACTTCATATCCTCAAGAGTGAGCCCGAACGTCGTGAGAATTTGTGGAAGATTACAAATTATGCTTTGGATTGTTTCCGTCAGGCCGGTTTTGAAATCGGTGATACTGAAAGTCCGATTATTCCACTTTATGTTCGTGATACGGATAAGACATTCGAAGTGACTAAACTGGCATTTGACGAGGGTATATTTATTAATCCTGTTATTCCACCGGCTTGTGCACCACAAGATACTTTGGTGCGTGTTGCTTTGATGGCTACTCATACAAAGGAACAAGTTGACTATGCTGTGGATAAACTGACCAAATGCTTTAAGAAGTTGGAAATCATAAAGTAAGATATCACAGGTTGCCTTTGTAAAGGCAACCTGTTTTTTTATTATGTATTATTGTCTATCTTTGTATCCGCTTTACTTGAAAAGGACATGAATCGGATAAAAGGTATTTTATATGCAGCAGTGTCTTCTGCGACTTTCGGATTGGCACCGTTTTTTTCCATAAGCTTGTTGGCTATTGGATATTCTTCTTTCGAAGTGCTGACTTATCGTTGGGGAGTTGCTACAGTTGTCTTGCTTGTTTTTGCTTTTCTTACCAAATGTGATTTTCACATAGGGTATAAAGATTTTAAAACAATTTTCGGACTGAGCTTGCTGCGTGCGCTTACTTCGTTCAGTCTTGTCATAGCTTATCAGAATATTGCAAGTGGTGTTGCTTCTATCATCCATTTTATGTATCCGCTGGCTGTTGCAGTAACAATGGCTGTTTTCTTTAGAGAAAAAAAGTCTATTGTGACTTTCGCTGCTATCGTTTTATCATTAGTAGGAGCATCTTTATTATCTTCCGGAAATATAGAATATAATGGTGGAAATAGAATGATGGGATTGATAGCGGCCTGCATATCGGTTTTCTCTTATGCCGGTTATATAATAGGTATAAGAAAAACTAGAGCAGTGGAAGTTAATTCTACGGTATTAACTTGTTATGTGATGGGGCTGGGAGCCTTGTTCTTTTTGCTGGGAGGACTTTTCTATGATGAGGGGGTCCGTTTGGAAACCAATGTAATCACTTGGCTCTATATCGGAGGATTGGCACTTCCTGCAACTGCGATCTCTAATATTACGTTGGTGAAGGCTGTAAAATTGGCAGGACCGACGTTGACTTCCTTATTGGGTGCATTGGAACCTCTTACGGCAGTCCTGGTAGGGGTATTTGTATTCAAAGAACTCTTTACTACATACAGTGCTTTGGGCATAATCCTTGTTGTGATTTCTGTAAGCTTGGTTCTTTTTCAGCAAAAGAGAACATATACATAGACGTTTGCTATTCAGCTTTCAGGCTGTTTACCGGATTAGTGCGTGCACTGAGATAACTATGTATTGTTATCGTAATGGTTGTAATTACCAATACAATAAGAACAGGGGTCAGGAAATTCCATTGTGTGGCTGAAATTCGATAAGCAAATTGCTCCAGCCAATGTTGCATTAATAACCACGTTATCGGAATAGCGATGATGTATGCTACTAGTATTTGCCATAGAAACGAACGGTTTAGTAACCATACTATTTCCCAATTGGAAGCACCGTGCACTTTACGGATTGCAATTTCACGGGTACGATGACGTACAGCGTACCATGAAATACCGAACAGGCCAAAACAGGTCAGGGCCAATGCAATAAATGAGTAGCTGATAAGGATTCGGGAGAGTATAATTACTTTGTTATTACGCAACATAAATTCTTTATGCATATCTACATATTTGAAACCTCTGTCACCATTCATTTCCTTCCATAATTTTTCAATAGATACCAATGTTTCTTTATAATATTCAGGAATGAGTTTTATTTGTATGAATGTTCCTTTCTGAATTAAATCTTGTTCTGTTCCAATAGATATTTGTTGACCACCGATTTCCTCTTCCAGGGAGTTTAATGGGAAGTTCTTGAAAATACCTGCAATAGTACTTAATGAATCCGAGAATTTATCAAATTCATTTAGTTTATGACCTATGTGGGAAACATCTATGTTCAGCAGACGCGCAAGCTTTTCATTGATAAAAGCCGGATGAGTATATTCCCGACAGGCTTGGGAGGGAGATACTCCGGCAATTTGCCGGATATGCATGGTTTGGAAGAAAGTTGTGTCGGTAGGGATGTGTGCTATAGAATTATGTTGGATACTACCGTCTGTTTGTCGGATAGGAAGTTCACGAAGCCAACAGTAAAGTACAGAACTCATGGAAAGACTTATAGACTCTATTCCATCCATTTGTTTCAGTTCCTGATAGAGCGGAAACAGAGGAAGGGTGCCACTCCCTATTTCTATTGTATTTTCGTAATGGTATGCACGGGATTTGATTAAATCCATTTGTTTTTGTGCAAGAGTGGTTGCATACACTAACCCGATTGAAAATATAAACTGGATGGTAACAAGCAACCATATAAATTGTTGCTTTTTCTTTCCTGTATAAGCTTGCCGATACTTGCTCAAAGTCTGTTGAGAGAGTTTATGGCTGATATACAGACCAGGAATGACAGCCATGAGGAAAATGAAGGATAAAAGTAAAGGTAGAACTTGCCGGCTGAAAAAGAAAGAGAAGGAAAGGCGGGTAGACAACAGGTTGTTAAACCACGGCAGCATGTCATTAATAAGCAATAATGATAACAGGAATGCAAATAAAACGGTAAGTGCTGCATCAAGAAATAACTGACTGCGGATTTCTTTTGATTTTGCTCCCATCAGCTTTTCTATATGTATCATTTTAAGTTGCTGCAGGGTACGTGAGAGAGTCAGATTTGTATAGTTGAAACAAGCGATGATAAGCACAAGCAGGGCCGAAATCAGACTGATATATAGTAATAATACATCACAATGTTGGAAAAAAGCCAACTGTTGCTGCTTGCTGTCTTTTCCTGTATTAAAGTATAGTTCTTTTATCGGATCAATATAATATCGTGAATCCGGTACTAATGCTGGAATCTTGTCTTTTTTAATTTTTTCCTGTAAAGCTAAGGGAGATGCACCTGGTTGTAGTTTCAATAATACAGGACCACCCCATGATTTGTCGGATAGTCCTGTCAGCAAATCAAAATGCAGAAAAGATTGTGGACGATCTTCTAATATAGCTGCTACTTTATAACTTTTACTTTGTCCTTCTTTATTGATTATTTCCAAGATTTCTCCAATACCGGAATGATTTCCGAAAAGTTGGTGGGCAAATCTTTTGTTTACAGCAACTTTGTCCGGAGTCGTGAGGACTTCTTCCAGGCTGCCTTCTGAAGTTGTATAAGGAAAAAATTGATTTAAAGTAGAGTCGGCACTGATAAAAAGAAACTGTTTGATATCTGTTCCATTATATTTGCAAAGATTACCAGACATTCCGTTTACACGCAGAATATCTGTAATTTCAGCATATTTTTCTTTTATCTGTGTGGCTGCGTCTGAGGTAGAGTAGGCTACTTTAATACCTTCTTCCATTGGAGAGTCTTGACGTAATAGATAAATGAGGTTACGGTCGGTATTATATTTTTCCACATTATATTCATGGATAAAAAAAGTCATAAGCAGATTGGTGCATCCTAATCCAGCTGTAAGACTGAATAGCGAAATCAGAAAAAAAAGTTTGTTTCGCCACCAGTTGCGGGCAATAAGTTTGATGTTTAAGAAGACGTTCATTGTTATAATATCCTTTTGTTATTATAGAGGTGGTTAAACCACCTCTATAATAAATTGACTTATATTTTTATTTCATTCACCACCTGCCCGTCAAACAAATTAATGGTTCTCCCCGCATAGCCGGAATCGTGTTGGGAGTGGGTAACCATAACAATTGTTGTTCCTTCTTTATTCAGTTCGGTCAGAAGTTCCATTACTTCCTTGCCGTTTTTGGAATCCAGATTGCCGGTAGGCTCATCTGCTAGAATCAGTTTCGGATTTGCTACTACAGCACGGGCTATTGCAACACGTTGTTGCTGTCCGCCGGATAGTTGTTGTGGGAAATGTTTTACCCGATGGGCAATAGCCATACGGTTCATGGCATCTTCTACCCGGCGTTTGCGTTCTGCCGCCGGAATCCCCATATACAATAAGGGTAACTCGATATTTTCGAATACATTCAATTCATCAATCAGGTTAAAGCTCTGGAACACGAATCCGATGACCCCTTTACGTAAATTGGTGCGTTGTGCTTCGGTAAATTTGGAAACGTCTGTTCCGTTCAGTTCGTAAGTGCCTCCCGTAGGATTGTCCAAAAGGCCGAGGATATTCAGCAGGGTGGACTTTCCACAACCGGATGGTCCCATGATGGCTACAAATTCGCCTGCTTTGATTTCTAGATTGACATTGTTCAATGCCCATGTTTCGACTTCTTCTGTTTTGAAGATTTTCTGCAAGTTTACTGTTTTGATCATAATCTTATATTTTAAAAGTTATTCGTTTTTGATTACTTCTGCAGGATTCTCGTTGGCTGCTTTCCATACCCGCCAACTGATTCCTGCTATGACTGTCAGAGCCAGCCCTATAAGAATAAGGATGAATGGTAATGGACTGATACTGACCTGCCGGACATAGTTTAATATCCATTGCTTGATAATGACGTATGTGATTGGAAAAGCGAACAGTGCAGCAATACAAAGCATGATTAGATATTCCCGGAAAAACAGGAATAGAATGCTCCATACTGTGGCTCCATTTACTTTACGTATTGCAATTTCTTTACGACGTTGTTCGCAAGTAAGTGTTACTAAAGAATAAATGCCGAACATGGCGGTAAGAATACATACTAAAGACGCGAAACTAAGCAGCCGGGTCAGCATTTCTTCGGAACGCAGGTAATTATTATATACTTCTTCTTCACTGTTCAGACGCAAGATATTCTCAGGAGAACATTCGGTCTGGTAAAGGTGTTCAAGGGCTTTACGACATTCATTCCACGTTCCTTCTTTATATTTGAATAAGATACCGGCAGAACGCTGCATTAATCCCATTTGTTCTCCAACCAGAAAGCCTGTATGGGGAATGGGTAAAGTCGGTGCTCCATAATGGCAATCCTTCACTACGCCGACAATTGTATAGGTAATGTATGATTGTATAATATGTTTGCCGATGGCTTCTTGTGGGCTCCATCCCATTCGGCGCGCCAGTGATTCATTGATAATGATGTCTTCATAAGTAGATAGGTCATCAAGCCATTCACCGGCTAATAAGGTGATATCGTAAAAACGGAAAAAATCTTCTTTCCCTAAAAATAACTTAACCGGAACTGGCGTATCAATAGGAATATCCAGTCCCTCCCAATTGTCAAATTGTCCGATAGCTGTCAGTTGTGATACTATGGGGTAATAGTCAGGTTGCATAACTTCGGTTATCATGGGAAGTTCTTTTATTTTTCTTATTAAAGGAGTATAATCCATGTCTCCCATAACAGAGAAGCTGCCCCGATTCTTAATTTTCAATCCTAAATCGCGGTGACGCAGGTAATCCAATTGTTGGTTTATCAACACGGTACATCCTATAAAAGACAAACAGACAAACAATTGAAGAACTATACTTCCTCTACGTAACTGTGTACCGGTACTCCTTCCGGTATTGTAACGCCTCGCTGGGGACGTACCCCTGAGACATACGGAGAAGATCCGTTCCTTTCCGGCAAATTGGGGGTTGCTTTTGTAAAAGGGCTTCAAGGTAATGATCCTCGTTACCTTAAAATTGTTTCTACTCCGAAACATTTTGCAGCCAATAATGAGGAGCATAACCGTTTTGAATGTATAAAGTCACAGATAGACTTATAGCGGGTTTTACTATTGCGTCAGTTTAAACAAATAAAAAAACACCGATACCAATGTACCGATGTTCCTCAAATTGCGGGGGAAGGATTTGAACCAACGACCTCCGGGTTATGAGCCCGACGAGCTACCAGACTGCTCTACCCCGCGATATTAAATTAAAAAGAAATACTAAAAAGAGACTAATCACTTAGTCTCTTTTAAGAGGCGTCGACCAGATTTGAACTGGTGATGAAGGTGTTGCAGACCTCTGCCTTACCACTTGGCTACGACGCCACAAGTGACTCCTACGGGATTTGAACCCATGTTACCGCCGTGAAAGGGCGGTGTCTTAACCACTTGACCAAGGAGCCAGACTCCCCGAGTAGGACTTGAACCTACGACAGCGCGGTTAACAGCCGCGTGCTCTACCGACTGAGCTATCGAGGAATATTGTCAGGTGTCATACCCTGAAAACCACACACATTATATCATATCTCTTTGAACTTTGCAAGTACTTTTTAAGGTCAAGCTTTCGACCGATTAGTAACAGTCAACTCCACACATCGCTGTGCTTCCATCTCTGCCCTATCTACCTCATCGTCTCTAAGGGGTCTCTCACTCTTTCGAGTATGGATATCTCATCTTGAGGGGGGCTTCACGCTTAGATGCCTTCAGCGTTTATCCCTTCCCGTCTTGGCTACCCGGCCGTGCCATTGGCATGACAACCGGTCCACCAGCGGACGGTCCATCCCGGTCCTCTCGTACTAAGGACAGCTCCTCTCAGATATCCTGCGCCCGCGCCGGATAGGGACCGAACTGTCTCACGACGTTCTGAACCCAGCTCGCGTACCGC
>ENA-OPYH01001158-OPYH01001158.1-human-gut-metagenome-genome-assembly--contig:-NODE-1158-length-15646-cov-2.578603_pt1 | contig 15646 bp, 14 predicted proteins | sample MGYA00241254_ERZ501488 | MGnify/ENA primary metagenome ERZ501488 (study PRJEB25962, sample SAMEA2042660) | human gut metagenome | biome: human gut; feature: human-associated habitat; material: faeces...
AAGACGCGCAGCAGGTGCTTGCGACGATCCACAAATGGCAGGAAAAGCTTTTTCCCGAGGACGGGCTGCATTTTATCCATGCCAGCGACGAATGGTATATCCTGGCGGAAGAGGAGATTCCGGACGAGGATAACTACGATGGGTATCTGCAGCTGGAAAATGGTGTCGGCATGATACGGCTTTTGCTGGAGGAATTTGAAGATTCCCTGCGGCAGCTTCGAAAAAGCGGCGCGATGGAGCGCTGGAATCACAGAAAGCGGGAAATTTCTACAGTAACCGGCAGAATTGTCGCACCCTATATCGAACGGATGGCGAGACGGATGGAGGAAGAATTTCCGGGGCTCTGCGTTCATGTGCATCCGATCCGTAACGACTTTTTTGGGGAACGGATTACGGTAACAGGGCTTTTAACAGGACAGGATATCATGGCGCAGTTAAAGGGCGAGCATCTGGGCGAAGAGCTGCTGTTGCCGATCAACGTCCTTCGAAGCGGCGAAAGGGTGCTGTTGGACGACTATACGGTTGAGGATATTTCCAGCGCTTTACAAGTACCCGTGAATATTGTAAAATCAAGCGGATATGATTTTACGGAAAGTTTGCTGGGCGAATTTTAACCCCAGTCCGGAAATTGCAGCTGTGCAGTTTAGAAAAATCAGCGCATTGCCAAAGGACAGGCGGGAGAAATGTTGTCCGTTATAAGGAAAGGAGCATATATGGCAAGAAAAAGAAAGCCAATCGTTGCAGTAGTTGGCAGACCCAATGTCGGAAAATCGACACTGTTCAACGCACTGGCGGGAGAGATGATCTCCATCGTAAAGGATACACCGGGCATTACAAGAGACCGTATTTATGCGGACATTGCGTGGTTGGATAAAAATTTTACCCTGATTGATACCGGCGGTATCGAGCCGGATTCCGGGGACATCATTTTGTCCCAGATGCGGGAGCAGGCACAGATCGCCATCGACACGGCGGACGTGATTCTGTTTATGGTAGATGTCAAGCAGGGATTGGTGGATGCAGATTCCAAGGTAGCGGATATGCTGCGCCGTTCCCACAAGCCGGTGGTTTTGGTAGTCAACAAAGTAGACAGTTTCCAGAAATATATGATGGATGTTTATGAGTTCTATAACCTTGGTATCGGTGAACCGATTCCGATTTCTGCGGCAAACCGTATGGGGCTGGGTGATATGCTGGATGAAGTGGCAAAACATTTCCCTGAGGATGCAGATACAGAAGAAGATGATGAAATCCCGAGAATTGCCATTGTGGGAAAACCAAACGTAGGAAAATCCTCTATTGTCAATAAATTACTGGGAGGTGCAGTTGACGGACTGGTAAGACATGGAGTAGAAGAAGAGAATATTACTGCTGCATGGGTACCGGGAGCATTTGAGATTCCGCTGACTGCACAGAAGATGGCACAGTCCGGAAAGTATGATGCAGTCATCTGCGTGGGAGCAGTTATCCGCGGGGATACTTCCCATTATGATCTGGTGTGTAATGAATCGGCCAAAGGAATCGCACAGGTTGAACTTGCAACAGGAATTCCGGTATTATTCGGAGTGATCACAACAGAGAATATCGAACAGGCTATCGCACGTGCAGGAAGTAAAGCAGGAAATAAAGGATATGACTGTGCATTGTCCGCAATTGAGATGGTAAATCTGATGAAGCAGCTTTAATCAGGTGCAGCCGATGGTGAAAACAATCATTTTTGATTATGATGGAACGATACATAATACTCTTGGAATCTATGAGCCGGCGTTCAGGGAAGCTTATCAGTAGTTGTCAGAACAGAATGTCGTAGAGGAACAGAAGATAGAGACGGCGCAGATCGCAGGCTGGCTGGGCTTAAACAGCAAAGAAATGTGGGATACATTTCTGCCGGAATTAGATCAGAGATACAAAGATCGGGCGAGCGCGATCGTGGGAGATTCCATGGTCAGGCAGATCAGGAAGCACCGGGCAGTGTGGTATCCGGGAGCGGAAGAGATGCTTACAGCTTTGAAGAACAGAGGATATCATCTTGTGATCTTAAGCAACTGTAAAGTGGCATACCGCAAAGCACATTGGGAAGAATTCCGAATGGAAAGATGGTTTGAACAGTTTTATGACTGTGAATCGTATGGTTTCTGCCCTAAGACGGAGATCGTGCAGGAAGTTATCCGGGACTATCCGGGACCTTATCTGGTGATCGGAGACAGAAGACAGGATTTGGAATGTGCCAGATCCTGTAAAAGTCCGTTTATCGGATGCCTGTATGGCTATGGTGAGAAGGGAGAACTGGATGGAGCAGATTATTTTGTGAAATCTGTAGAAGAGATAACCGAAATTATATAATGTGAAAAAAGAAGGAGGTGCGGAAAATGAAAGTACTGGTAGTATCAGATGTACATGCGAACATAGCCGCATTGAACACCATTTTGGAAAAAGAGGCTGATTACGATATTCTGTGCTGTGCCGGGGATTATACAGACTATGGAATCTATCCGGCGGAAGTGATAGAACGGTTCCGCAATCTGAAAAACACGCATCTTGTGTATGGCAACCATGATCTTCACGTTATAAATACTTATGAAAGTAAGGAATGGAAAAATGTAGAAGATGGAAAATACAAGTGGGTTCACTATAATTGTGAACAACTAAACGACCAGGGTATTAGGTGGCTGAAGCAGTTACCGGAAACTGCATATTTTGAGGCAGACGGATGGAAATACGGAATTGCCCATCAGTATGATAGTGGCTATGGGACGATAGAAAGCAGGTACGCGTTTGATAAATATTGGGCGGAGCATTACGGAACAGATAATACAGGGAACAGAAGACTGATTTTCGGGCATACACACAGACAATGTATTCATATTCTGGGTGATGGAATGGAATGGCTGAACCCGGGAAGTGCCTCGTATCGAAGACCCGATGACCCGGATAAGACGGCACATTATGCGACGATTACAGACGGCGAGATCCGATTGAAACAAATTCCCTACGACAGGAAACCACAGTTTGAAAAGGCAAAGGAATTTATAAGTACTGATAAAATGATGAGAACAGAAATTCAGGATTTTATGTTCTTTTTCGGGGATGCAAAGACCTCAAGAGAACCGTTGGAATAAGGAATAAAATAACAATAACAGAGATAAAAAGGGATGGAAAGAGATGAATTGTAGGAGATATCGTCTGGATCAGGTGGCAAATTTCAGAGATCTGGGAGGCTATGCGTGTGACGGTGGTGTAACCAGATATGGTGTGATTTTCCGGAGTACAGCCTTAAATAAGGCGACGGAAGAAGATATTGCGAAGATTGAGCATCTTGGCGTCAGGACGGTCATTGACTTAAGATTTCCCAGTGAAACAAAAGAACTGCCGGACAGACTGGGACAGGATATGGACTATATCAACTGTTCGCTTATGGGTACCACAAAGCTGGAACAGTTGGATATTGTAAACAGTAGTGTGGTGGAGACCAAAACGCTGCATCGCATGTATCGCCTGATGCTCCGTAACGGAGGAAAAGAGATCAGGAAAGCTCTGGAGGTAGTCGCTGATTCCGAGGGAGCGGTATTGTTCCATTGCGCAGCCGGCAAAGACCGCACCGGCATTCTGGCAATGCTGATCTTATCATCCGTGGGAGTGGAGAGGGAAGATATTCTGGTGGATTACCAATGTAGCAGCACCTATATTACAAAATTTACGACCGATATTTCCGGTTCCAATATCTACAACATGAAATGGATTCTGAACTGGATTGACCAGGAATGGGGTGGAGTTCCGGAATATCTGCGTCAAATTGGAGTACAAAGTGAAACTATACAAAAAATCAAATCCAAGTTTGTTGAAAATTTATATATGTAACCGGTTGACACACGATAAAAATTAGTATATATTCTTAATTACAAAATATGTAACCGGTTGACATACAATTACATATCTACAAAATGTATAGATTCAGAGAGGAGAACAATACATGAAAAAGAAAATTTTAGCAGGATTGTTGAGTGCAATGATGGTCGTATCATTAGCAGCTTGTGGAAGCTCAGAGACAGGTGCCACAGCTACAGAGTCCAAGAGTGAAACAACGGCAAATACTGCGGATGGAACAGCAGCCGCTGCAACAGATGCACAGGGCGGTTATGAAGGGAAAGAAGTGAAAGTCTGGATCAGCTCCGGCGCAGAAGATGATATATACCGTGAAATGTTCGACAAGATCGAAGGTGATCTGAATATTACCATTACAGATGAGTATTATTCCAAGGATGAATTGGACAATAAGATGCAGACTTCTTCTATTGCAGGTGACATGCCGGATGCTGTAGTTGCCGACTATCTGCTGATCCCCAAATATTATGAAGCGGGTCTGGTAGCAAATCTGGACGATTATGTAACCGATGAACTGATGGATGATTATCTTCCCAGCGTAGTATCTGAGTGCACTTATAATGATCACATCATTTCCGTTGCACAGTTCGATAGTGGTCTGGCTTTCTGGGCTAACAAATCCATGCTGGAGAATGCCGGTGTCAGAATTCCTGCCGATTACAAGGATGCATGGGATAAAGCAGAGTTTGAAGATGCGCTGAAGAAATTAAAAGACAGCGGTGTAGAATGGCCCATCTATGTAAGACAGAACAAACCTTCCACCGAGTATTACACCTGGATGCCGTTTGTAGCAAGCTTTGGCGGAGACTACATGAATCGTGAGACCGGACTTTGCACAGGAACTCTGGACGGCGATAATACAATTGCTTCTTTCGATTTCCTGGCAAAGCTGTTCACAGATGGATATGCAGATGCAACCTGTGATTATGAAGATTCTTTCCAGAAGGGTGAGAATGCCCTGGCTCTGTATGGACATTCCAAGTATCAGGATTATAAGGCTGCACTTGGCGATGATCTGATCCTGGTTCCCCTGCCTGATATGGGACACGGGGTTTACACCTGCTCCGGTTCTACTGTTATGATCATGACCACAGGAGCACAGGAATCCGGAAAGGATGATGCTGTATGGGCAATGCTGCAGGAAGCAACCAACCCCGATTACATCAAGATGGTAGTAGATGTCAACGGTGCGGTTCCCGCAAGATCCAGTGTTATGGATGCAATCCCCGACTATTGTGAGGGAGGTACCCTGTATCTGTACAGACAGCAGCTGGAGAGTGGTATTTCCTTCCTGCGTCCGTACACCCCTGCACATATGACCATTTATGATGCAATGGCCAGCGTTATCGGTAATATCTATGCCGGCGCAGATCCTGCAACAGAGTTGCACGATGCCGCTGCGAATATTGATGAAATTATTACAGAGAACGGATGGAACTTTCAATAATCTGAAATAAGAAGTATCGGATAAGGCTGTCTGTGAGGGCAGCCTTATTCATAAAAAAAGGAGTACTTATGGCAAACAGTTCTAAGAAAAAAAGCGGATTACAACGTGGCGAGTCAAAAGCCGCATTCCTGTTCTGCACACCGGCAGTGGTGCTGGCACTGGTATTTATCATTTTACCGTTTGCAATGTCTGTTGTGTATTCATTTACCAATAAACAACTGATTCCCAAAGTGGGAATGGAAACAGCTTTTGTAGGGTTGAAGAATTATATTGAGATTTTCACAAGCAAAGTGACAGTACTTTCTTTTAAAAATACATTTTTGTATGCACTGATCGTAGTGCCTTCGGTATTGGTGATCGGAACCGTGCTTGCGGTTTTTGTAAACCAGAAGATCAAAGGCGTACAGGTGTTCCGACTGATCTATTTCAGTCCGCAGGTTGTAACGATGACTGTAGTGGCAGTTATCTGGGCATTCATTTTTTCCTCCAAATCCAGCGGATTATTAAATTCGTTTCTGGGTCTGCTGCACATCGCACCTCAGAAATGGCTTCAGGATCAGCATCTGGCACTTCCGTGTCTGGCAATTATGTATATCTGGCAGAATCTTGGTATGCAGATGTTGATCATTTTAAGTGGTCTGCAGTACATTTCCGAAGAACTATATGAGGCTGCCGAAATTGATGGATGTACCACCTTTGAGAAATTTATTTATATTACGGTACCCGGATTGAAGAACACACTGGTATACGTTTTGGTATCTGTGATTATCAATTCCCTGAAAGTATTCACTCAGGTGTATGTACTGACAAACGGCGGACCGTCCAATGCAACGACGACCGTAGTATTCCAGTTGTACAAAGCCGGATTCGTAAATGGACAGGTAGGATACTCTTCCGCAATCGCAGTTACATTCTTTATGCTGGTAATGGTTATTTCAATTCTGCAGAATAAGTTTGCAAAGGAGGACTAGGGAATGAGAACTGCAATGTCAAAAAGGAAAAAAATCATTATGAAATTGTGCATGTATCTTGGATATTTGCTCATAGCAGCTATTTTCATCGGACCGATCGTATTTTTGTTCGTATCTTCTTTGAAACCATATGCGCAGATCGAATCGGATATGTCAAATATCAGAGCATTCATTCCTTACGGAGACCTGTCACTGGATAACTATATCAATGTTATTGTGAAAGCGGATTTCTTCAAGTTCTTCAAGAATTCCGTTGTAGTAACGATCATCTTTGTCCTGCTGGCAACCACAATCAATGCAATGATCGGATATGCACTGGGAATGCTTAATTTCCGTGGAAAGGCAATCATTATATCCACCATTGTGGCATTGAGCATTATTCCTACAGAGTCCATTATCATTAACCGTTTTATGACAGTGAATTCACTGGGAATGTTAAATACATATATAGGACTGGCCATTCCCAGTGTCGCATATCCCATGTACATGTATCTATACTATAATCATTTTAAGGGAATGCCGAAGGAATTGCAGGAGGCTGCAATTATTGATGGAGCCAGCTACTGGAAAATATTTACCAAAATCATGATGCCTTTGTCTAAGCCGATCATTACCACTGTTGCGATCATGGCATTCATCCGTTCCTGGAGCGATCTGCTGTGGCCCACACTGGTTACCAGAGACGGTACTTACAGAACACTGCCGCTGGCTTTAAAATCATTGTTTTCCGACACCTATACTGATTGGGGACAGGTTTTCGCATTCTCTACATTAATGGTTATTCCTACGATGATATTATTCCTGGTATTCCAGAAGCAGTTTGTGGCATCTGTGACATCCAGCGGAATTAAGGGGTGATAAAGTGGAAATCAGATATCTCGGAACAGGCGGAGCAGAAGGATTCCCCAGTATTTTCTGCCAGTGTGAAGCATGTCGTAAGGTAAGAATGTTGTTAGGAAAAAATGTAAAGACACGTAGCTGTACTCTGGTGGATGAGGTGATGATCGACCTGTCCCCGGATATCTTTTCACAATGCATTAACAGCCATGTGGATTTATCGGAGGTGAATCACCTAGTATTTACCCATTCCCATTCCGATCACCTGAATACCACAGAAATATGCTTCCGACTGCGGGAAATGGCATCCGTGATTCAAAAAAAAGATAAAAAAGTAATGGAAATTTATGGCAATGATGCGGTTCGGGATGGTATTATGGAGATAATAGCTAAGGATCCACATGTAGATCTGACAAGGATGAGATTTCACCGGATTCAAAAGTTTGAACCATTCCGTATAGGTCATTTAAAGTTTACACCTTTAAAGGCATATCACAAGCTGGACGAGGAAGCTTTGATCTTTGTGATCGAGGATGGAAGATCGACCCTGTTGTATGCAAATGATACAGGGGTCTTTCCAGAGGAAACACTGGATTTTATAGAACAACAGAACATAAAATTTGACGTCGTCAGTATGGATACCTGCAGAGGTATACTGGATGGTGACACGCATATGGGAATTCGGGAAAATGTAGAGCTGCGGGAGAAACTCCGCAGAATGCATGCAGTGACACCGAATACGGAATATTATCTGAATCATTATTCTCATATGTGCGGTATGATTCCGCAGGAATATGAAAGACTGGTAGGTCATGAGGGGTTCCTTTTGACTTACGACGGACTTTCCGTTACTGTCTGATGCAAAAAAGTAAGATAAGGGGAAGGGAATATGCCAACAATCAAAGATGTAGCTGCAGAAGCAGGAGTGACCTCCACAACAGTATCCAGAGTATTGAATAATCGTGGATACATCAGTGAAGAGACGAGAGAAAAAGTATATTCTGCCATGGAAAAGCTGAACTATATGCCAAACGAAATGGCGAGAAATTTATCCCGGCAGAAGAGTGATTATATCGGGGTGATTCTCCCATCTGTAGAGCATCCTTACTTTAGCAAGGTCCTTCACTGGCTGGAGCATTATGTGACAAAACACAACTACAAGATAATGGTCTGTATTTCCGAGAACAGCAGGGAAAAAGAATTACAGTATATTGATCTGCTCTATTCACACAGAGTTCTTGGAATTGTTGTGTGCAGCCATATCGGAGAGACGATGGAACATCTGGATTCTAACTGTCCACTGATCTCTTTTGAGAGAGAAATTGCGGAAAACATTCCGGCAGTTCTTTGCGATAACTATCAGGGTGGTATTCTGGCGGCTAACCGGCTGTTTGATGCCGGATGCAGAAATATCGCAATTTTTAACCCGCCTACCAAGGAAAATATCCCTGCATATAGCAGAGAAAAGGCATTTATGAAGTGCTGCGAGGATAAAAAAATCAGTGGACGTGTGGTTTATACAGACAGGTTGGCTCCCTTATCAGAAGAATTCGGCAACAATATTTTGGAATTATTGAAAAAAAATTCGGATCTGGATGGAATTTTTGCAACAAGTGATGTAATGGCTGCAAATATTATCCGTGCATGCAAAAAAATGGGAAAACGTGTTCCGGAGGATATCTCTATTGTGGGATTCGATGATACCTGGATTTCCACACTGACGTATCCTTCCATTACGACCATTCATCAGCCGGTGCAGGAAATGTGTGAATATGCCATAGAAGCGATTGTGAAAAAAGTAAAGGGTGAAAAGGTTCCATCCCAGGTTGTATTTCCGGTAGAACTGATCGACCGGGAGTCCACAAAGTAAAATAATGACGATAAAGGAACAGATATGATAGAAAAAGGAACCATAATGGAAAGTGAAGCAGAACTGTCATCAAAGGAACTACTGAAAATATATGATACTGCGTTGGCAGAAAAACTGATGCAAAAGCTGCTCCCCATGATTGAAAACTGTGCGAAGCAGACACGTTCCGAAAAAGTAGTCGTTGCAGTAAGCGGAGGCTCCGGATCCGGAAAAACAGTGACGGCATTGTTGCTTTCCTGCTTCTTGAAGGAAAAAGGGATAGAAAATTACATTCTGTCAGGAGATGCTTATCCGCATAGAATTCCCAATTACAATGATGCGGAGCGGTTACAGATTTTCAGAGAAAATGCAATTGTGGGAATGCTGAAAGAGCAGACTTATACAGAAGAACGATGTACAATCATTCAGGAATTTCAAAAAGCCGGAAATGATGCGGATGAAAAACATGTCGAAAAATATCCATGGTATGAGTCCTATCTCAGAAACGGCAGAAAAGCTCTGGAAAATTATCTTGGCACGGAAAAGGAAATTAATTTTGAAGAAATAAACAGACTGGTTCATGCGTTTAAAGCCGGCGGACAGAAGCTGTGGGTCAGACACATGGGACGCGAAGAGACAGAACTGTGGTATGAAGAGAAGGATTTCACCGGAATAAAAGTGCTGTTGGTGGAGTGGACACACAGCAACAGTCAATACTACAGCGGTGTGGATATTTCCATCTACCTTGACAGTACCCCCCAGGAGACATTGCAGAGCCGTCTGGAAAGAAACCGTGATCAATGGATAGACAACCCATTTACGATGATGGTACTGGATATTGAGCAGAAAATGCTGAAAAAGCAGGCTGAGAAAGCAAAACTTATTGTTACCCGGGACGGAACAGTGTTAGACCGGAAGGAATATGCGCAATTTGTTCCGAAGCTTCAGAAATAAAAAGGAAAGATGTTATGAACATAGGACCGATGTTGAATCTCTACCCGGATAGTCTGGGCGGAACCCTGGATGATGTTGTAGATTTTTTGAAAACGGAAGAGGCAGAGGGAGCATTTTCTTCCTGCTATATTCTGCCCAGTCTGTACCATACGGATCTGGACAGAGGTTTTTCCGTGATTGATTATTCTCTGAACAAGATGTATGCTTCCGGCGAAACATTGGAAGCAATAAAAAAGCTTGGGATTGAATTGAAGCTGGATTTTATCCTGAATCATGCTTCGGTGTTGTCGAAGCAATTCCAGGATATCATTGCAAAAGGGGAAGAATCGGAGTACAAGGATTTCTTCATTAATTGGAATGAATTCTGGAAGGACTGCGGAGAAATGACGGAGCAGGGATATATCCTTCCGGAAGAAAAGTATCTGAAAAAGATGTTTTTCCGGAAGCCGGGACTCCCCATTCTTATGGTACGTTTTCCGGATGGCAGAGAGATCCCTTACTGGAATACTTTTTATCAGGAAGTGAACTATCCCAAAGTCAGTGCTCAGGAACTTATGAAAGCTGCCGATCTGCAATATATGCAGGCGGAAATTATTGCACAGGAACTGTCCATGGGCTGCCCGGAAGGAAAAAAACCGGCAGATATTTTACGGAAAATCGTTCTGGAGCGAAAAGCAGGAAGGCTGACAAAAGAACAGATTACAACGATCTGGAATTACATGGAGCAGCATCGGTATTATCTCGGACAGATGGATCTGAATATCCAATCGCCAAAGGTGTGGGAGTACTACCGTGAAGTATTAAAGACACTGGCGGGGGATGGAGCAAAGATCGTGCGTCTGGACGCATTTGCTTATGCACCGAAGAAACCGGGAGAACGGAATTTTTTGAACCAGCCGGACACCTGGGAACTGCTGGACAAAATAAAACAGATTGCGGAACCGTACGGTATGGAACTTCTGCCGGAGATTCATGAATGCTATCGTGAAAAGATTTATGAGAAAATCTCAGAGCAGGGATACGTCACCTATGACTTTTTCCTGCCGGGACTCATTATAGATGCCCTGGAATCGGGAAACGGAGAACATCTGGCCGGATGGGCACAGGAGCTGATCGATAAAAATATCAGAACCGTGAATATGCTTGGCTGTCACGATGGGATTCCACTGTTGGATCTCAAAGGAATTCTGGCGGAGGACCGGATTCAGAAACTGATCGACATTATTGTCTCCCGTGGGGGATATGTGAAGGATCTTCACGGTCAGAAAAACATTTACTATCAGGTGAATGCAACCTACTTCAGTGCATTGGGCGAAGATGAGAGAAAGATGCTCCTTGCGAGAGCCTTGCAGATATTTATGCCGGGCAAACCGCAGATCTGGTATCTGGATCTGTTCGCCGGAAAGAACGACTACGAAGCGGTGAAGATGGCAGGTCCCGGAGGACATAAGGAGATCAATCGGACAAATCTGACGACAGCACAGGTATGCAGTGGTTTGAGTAAGCCGATTGTAAAGCAGCAACTGGAGTTGTTGCGATTCCGAAATTCCTGCCCGGCGTTCTCGGAAGAAAGCCGGATCAAAGTAAGCAGTGAAGGATCCCGGATCTGCTTTGTATGGGAACATCAGGGCTGTACTGCACAGCTGAAGGCAGATCTGCAGGATTGTTCCTATGTGATTGAATTCTGCGATCAGGATAGAAAGAGAACACTCATCACAGAGGGATAAAATATCACGGCCGGAGACCGCCGGCTTGAATACAAAAGATAAGAAGAGACTGAGAATGTTGATTTTTTCGGCATTTGTCAGTCTCTTTTGCTGGAAAGAAGGTTTGCATTATGATATATTGAGGAAAAGGGATGTTTTTCATCTGAAGGGGCAGTATTATGAGTGAAGCATTTGAGATCGTAAAGACAGGAATAGATTTTTTCTGCAGCCATCTGGTATTTTTTAATATGCTGTTTGCCATCGTGATCGTGTTTTTTCAGAGACGGGATCCAAAGAGTGTGTGGGCATGGCTGCTTTTGTTGTATTTTATACCGGTACTGGGATTCGTGTTCTATCTGTTACTGGGGCAGGATATGCACAAGCGGAAAATGTTCCGGATCAAAGAGGTGGAGGATCACATCAGCAAAGATATAAGACAGCAGGAGTACCGGCTGAGATCCCGGGATGTCCAGGAGCTGGATGAGAATATCCGGGGGTATGAGGATCTGGTCATGTATAATCTGGAGGCCGGAGAAGCCATGCTGACGAAGGACAACGATGTGGATATCTTCATCGACGGCAATGAGAAATTCCGGGCGCTGATGGAAGATCTGCGGAATGCGGAGCATTTTATCCATATCCAATACTACATTATTAAAAACGACGTATTATTCAATCAGATCAAGGATATTCTGATCGAGAAGGCGGCACAGGGTGTGGAGGTCCGGGTTCTGTTCGATGCCATGGGCTGTCGTTCCGTGCGGCACAGCTACTGGAAATGGCTGAATGAAAAGGGTGTGCAGACCGCGGAATTTTTCCCGGCGATCCTGCGGAGGCTTCCGCTTCGTATCAATTACCGCAACCACAGGAAAATTGTGGTCGTTGACAATAAAGTGGCTTACGTGGGCGGATTTAATGTCGGAAAGGAATATATTGATCTGGATGAAAAGTTTGGACACTGGAGAGATACCCATCTGCGGATTTGCGGCAGTGCGGTACTGGGGCTCCAGGTGCGATTTGTTTTAGACTGGAATTATGCGGCAGGAGAGAACCTGTTTTTGCGCCCGGAACTGTTCCGGGGGATCGAAGCCGGTACGAGGGATTTCTGTGATCTGCAGATTATCAGCAGTGGTCCGGATAAGACGACTCAGCAGATCCATGATAATTACCTGCGTCTGATCAACAAGGCACAGAAAAGCATTTATATCCAGACTCCGTATTTTATCCCGGATGAGGCGATCCTGAATGCCCTGATGATCGCGGTGAAGTCCGGGATCGAAGTGAACATTATGATCCCATGTATGCCAGATCACCCGTTTGTCTATTGGGCCACCTATTCTTATCTTGGCGATATGGTCATGGCCGGGGCCAACTGTTATACCTATAACAACGGTTTTCTACACAGCAAGGGCATGATCGTGGATGACAGAGTACTGTGTTACGGAACAGCGAACATGGACATCCGCAGCTTTGCGTTGAATTTTGAGGTAAATGCGGTGGTATATGATGAAAAAAAGGCGTGGGAAATGGTGGAAATATTTCACAGGGATCTGGAAGTCTGCCGTCAGATCACCCGGGATTATTACACGGGAAGGAACCTGAAGATCCGCATAAAAGAGCAGGTCTGCCGGTTATTGTCACCCTTGTTATAGCCCGGAGGATGTGCTATAATGGGCGGTGCTATGATGCATTTCGCATGGTAGGCACAAAATGAAAGGTATAGGAAGTATTAGAATGAAGAAAAAGACATTAGGATTTCTGGCAGCGGTTTTAAGCATGTGTATGCTGGCGGGCTGCGGAGCAAAGGATACAGGAGACGGCACGGATGCAGCGACCGGCGCCGGAGCAGAAAGTACTGCATTGAAGGATATGGATGTGGACAAATATGTGACCTTGGGCGAGTACAAGGGACTGGCAGTATCCGTAGACACTGTGGAAGTAGATGAGGATGAGTGGGACAGTCTGGTCAATAATGTATATTATGGAAATATTACCGCGGAGAACGGCGGTATCATGGATCGTGCTGTGGAGACCGGAGACACCGTAAACATCGATTACGAAGGCAAAAAGGATGACGTGGCATTTGACGGCGGTACCGCACAGGGATACGATCTGACCATCGGTTCCGGAAGCTTTATTGCCGGATTCGAGGATGGACTGATCGGCGTGATGCCCGGCGAGACTGTGGATCTGGATCTTACATTCCCGGAGAACTATGGAAAATCCGATCTGGCAGGACAGGCTGTGGTATTTACGGTAACGGTAAATTATATTCAGCCCGCACAGGATGGGGAATTCAGTGATGAAGTCATCAGTAACTTCGGTATCGATGGTGTGACGAACGAGGAAGAACTCCGTCAGTACGCTTATGATTATCTGAATGAGAATGCACAGCAGAATTATGAGACCAATGTACAGCAGGCAGTGATGGATGCATTTATGGCAAACAACACTTTTACCTCCGTACCGGAAGCACTGGTACAGAAATATTCCGATGCCGCAGAGAGCAGCATCACCTCCATGGCATCTTCTTACGGCGTGGACGCAGACACATTTACCCAGTATTATTATGGACAGGATCTGGCATCTTTCCTGGCTACCTATTCTGAGGAGGCAGCAAAGCAGGATATTGCCCTGCAGGCAGTGGCCAACAGAGAAAACCTGAACATCAGTGATGAAGAACTGGATCAGATCCTGCTGGATCGTGCTACAGCAGCAGGCTATGACACTATCGAGGAGTATATCGGCGAGACCTCCAAGGAAGACTACAGAGAGTATTTCCTCTATGATAAAGTGACAGATTATCTGGTAGAGAACGCAAAGATCACCAACAATTAAATTTTAAAAATAGTATGTGACCGGCGAATAGGATGCGGGCCGGTTCAGATAGAGCACGTCGCAGCGTGCGGATAGGAAAAATTATGGAATTAACAGACATCAGAGAACTTCACCGGGAAAAGGACGTCTATATCGGCAAGGAGATCACCGTAGGCGGCTGGGTGAGGAACAATCGTGACTCCAAGAACTTCGGTTTCCTGGTGATCAACGACGGAACCTTTTTTGAGCCTTTGCAGGTAGTATATGGTGACGGACTTGCGAACTTCCAGGAGATCTGCAAGATCAATGTAGGTGCGGCAGTTGTGATCCGCGGCACCATCGTGGCTACCCCCGAGGCAAAGCAGGCATTTGAGATGCAGGCAGCGGAAGTGATCGTGGAAGGACCTTCTACTGCGGATTATCCCTTACAGAAAAAGCGTCACTCCTTTGAGTATCTGCGTACCATCTCTCATCTGAGAGCACGTACCAATACTTTCCAGGCAGTGTTCCGTGTCAGATCCCTGATCGCTTATGCAATCCACACCTTCTTCATGGAGAGAGGATTTGTCTATGTGCATACTCCTCTGATCACCAGCAGTGACTGTGAAGGTGCCGGTGAAATGTTCCAGGTGACCACTCTGGATATGAACAATGTACCTAAGACAGAAGACGGCAAAGTGGATTACACCCAGGACTTCTTCGGTAAGCCTGTAAACCTGACCGTAAGCGGACAGCTGGATGTAGAGACTTATGCTTTTGCATTCAAGAACGTATATACTTTCGGACCGACTTTCCGTGCCGAGAATTCCAACACCACCCGTCATGCGGCTGAGTTCTGGATGATCGAGCCGGAGATCTGTTTTGCGGATCTGAAGGATGATATGATCCTGGCAGAGAGCATGTTAAAATATGTGATCCGCTATGTGCTGGAAAATGCGCCCGAAGAGATGGCATTCTTCAATCAGTTCGTGGATAAGGGACTGATCGAAAGATTGCAGCATGTGGTCAACTCGGATTTCGGTCATGTGACCTACACTGAGGCTATCAAGATCCTGGAGAAGCACAACGATGAGTTCGATTACAAGGTATTCTGGGGATGCGATCTGCAGACCGAGCATGAGAGATACCTGACGGAGAAAGAATTCAAGAGACCGGTATTCGTAACCGATTATCCGAAGGAGAT
>ENA-OPYH01001163-OPYH01001163.1-human-gut-metagenome-genome-assembly--contig:-NODE-1163-length-15586-cov-3.080549_pt1 | contig 15586 bp, 11 predicted proteins | sample MGYA00241254_ERZ501488 | MGnify/ENA primary metagenome ERZ501488 (study PRJEB25962, sample SAMEA2042660) | human gut metagenome | biome: human gut; feature: human-associated habitat; material: faeces...
TATAGGTAACGGAAACTTCCACCTGACCGGAAAAGTCAAAATATCCCATTGAGGCCAGTTCAACATGATGCTTCGTCTGGCGTACTTCATCTACTTTCACCGGATAAACGTCCACCCATTGCCACTCTTTTCCCACTTCGCGGACTTTAACTGTAAAATCCTTTTTTAAATCGACCTCATCAGGAGCCGGGTAAACAACCAGATGATTCTGTGCATGAAGAATAAAATGGAATCCAACTAATAAATGGACAACCAACAACAATTCTTTTAATTTCATTTATCATTCATTTTTATTGTATTGATCGATTTGGGTTTCAATGTCACCTCTATCTTCTTACCATCTATGACAAAAGTACGGAAACGCGTGTCTTCATCGGGATTATAAGTAACTATAGCCGTTCCATTGTCAGTAGTACGAAAGGCAAGCACATTCTCATGGTCTGACACTTTCAACAAACGGCTGCCCGGTTGTACAAAATGAGACAGATGCTTCATCAGATAATATTCATCAGTATAACGTACCTGGCGTGTATTACGATCTACAATAACCATTGCATTTTGTGCCCAGTCCCACCAACTCTTACAAGTTTCATCGAGCACCATATTCCAATACATATAAGCCCCCACACCATTATTGAAACAATGGACTACCGCATTCCAAGTACGCTCCAATGCCGACCAGTCATTCTCCGAATTACCACACATATTCTCTGTCTGCATATATCCATACGAAGGGTATTCCTTGTGAATGACAGGAAGCGCTTTCATACCTGTCCATTGCACTCCCACTCCTCTCACATAATCCGATACATTTTTCTGATTCAGAAAAGTGCGGATGTAATCGGGGTTCGGATAATTGACTGTTCCCATCCATATCTCCGTATCCAGCGAATCTTTTTTAAATTGAGGTCCCAGATATTGGGTCACGAAAATAGCCAAGTCCTCTGCTCTCCACGTACACGAAGGCCAGCAAGGTGTCCATGCTATTTCATTTTGAGGCATGAGCATCGAAATAGTAATCCCGTTTTTTTTATAAGCCTGCACATATTTGGAGAAATAAAGCGCGTATGCCTGCAAATATCCTTGCTGCATCTTGAATCCCGTAACATTTCCCAATACATTACGGGCAGGATCAAGACGGTTGTGCCCGATATCGGTGCCCTCAATGCCGGAACTTTTCTGTGAATAATGCTCGTTGACTTTCATCCATGCCGGCGGAGTCCAAGGAGAAGCCCACATCTTCAAATCGGGACGTAGCTTCAAAGCCTCCTTTATGTAAGGAATCAGTATAAAACGATCACGGTCAATACTGAAATTACGCATGGTATAATCATCTTTCACATCATTATAAGAATAATAACCAAATGAATAATCACTACAAGCAACAGGAGTACGTCCCAATGAAAAGCGTACTCCCTCTTCGACAAACAAGGAAGCCATCACTTTATCACGTTCTTCCTGAGAGACTTTGAAGCGCATTCCAGCCTATTTCATTAAACGTGCCGCCAAAGCCGGTAACATGCTGTAAAAGACTATCCATATAGACAGATACCTCCGGAGTCTGCGAGGCATGCTTCAAAACTGTTACTTTCTGAGAAGTCCAACGCTCGGATGCAGTGGTGGAATACATCGTTATTTTCTGTGCAGCAACGGTGTTCAACACCCCTGCCACAAATAATAATGAAATAATCTTTTTCATAAAATATCAAATTAATCGTTCGTTTTCTTATTGTTTTTCTGCTTTTACACGCAAAATCGTATATGAGAAGGGTGGAAATTCATAATCAAATTCAGGTCCGAATCCTTTGTATGCAATCTCCTTCGGATAAATCTTTCGGGGTTCTTCGAAGGAATTTTCCTCGCTGCCGTCGGCCGCAGTCAAAGAAATGACCCTTCCCTCCTCTGCTATGTTTTTCGATCCTTTTATCTGAATCGTGGTCAAATAAGCCGTATCAGCCCCATTAACAACTTTAATCACCAATTCTCCTTTTTCTTCATCATAACCGGAAGCAACAAACTGTAACGGCATGGCTTGGGGTACAGAGGACAAGACAAGTTCATTATCCAGATAACATTCATTTTTCATGGAGGATACTACCACTTTCACTTCATACCACCTGTCCTTTTCAATTTTTTTGCCGGAATGTTCCGACAGCACGCCTTTATCTTTCCCCTTCTCCAACCGGATAAGTTCCGCCCGGTCATTACTGCTCCACATACCTATATTATATCTATATCCGGTCTTACCATCCTCACTCATACCTAAAAAAATTTGAAATCCTTGTTCACCTTCTGTTTTCCTTACTTTAAACTCCAGCGTATAGTCCCCTTCATAGACTTTTTCCGGTAACATGCGGTTTTCTTTTGATAGAATCATATCGCCAAGCAGATCCGTCACTCCGTTTTGTATCACTTTTACATCCTTAAACTCTACAGATGCCAAAGAAGCCCCCAAACCCAGATGTCCCTTACCCACAGATTCGGGTTGGGCTTCATGCATCGTGATGTTGCTTTTTACATTGTAATCAGGTCGGTTCTCCGCCGCCATCTTTTGTACATAATATGAGCTACGTCCCATTACCTGGTCAGAATCAATCCAAATCAAGTTGGTAGCCCAGTTCCTATCATGCCGATTTTCAAATAAAGGTGCATACGAAGCCATTGTAACCAAATCGCCATTTCGTTCCATACCACCGATAAACGCAGCTTCAGACAAAGCTCCCAGCATATTTCCTCCACCAACTCCCCGGTTACAGGCATATTCCCCTACATAAACCGTATATTTTCCCCGTTCATAAGTATCGAACAAAGTTGTGTTACGAAAGAAAAAATACGGATCGACATACCAATGTGGATCAATCATATCCGTTTTAGCTATTGCAGGAGCCCCATCACGTTGTGGCATTTCATTATAAATCAATGTCAACTGCGGATACTTCTCCTTAATGGCCTTATAGAACAGATCAAAACGACGATCGTATTCCGGTCCCCAGTTTTCATTACCAATCTCCACATATTGCAACGGAAAAGTCTGTCTACCAGTTCAAAAATATCATCCACCGGAATACGGGTTTTACGCATATATTCCCACATATTCGGATTTTTGTGATATCGTTCCACAAACTCCATTTTTTCTGCCGGAGCATATCCCTGTCCATCAAAATATACCTCTTGTAGAGTATCATATTTTCGACAAATTTCCAACGCCTTTTTCGCTGATTTGACAGACAACAGATGTTCTTCTATTACATTTCCCGTACGAGTGTCGATAATCCTTGCTCCATTAGACGTCAGCGCATAATTCATACCCGGAAATTCTCTCAATTCTTCCGGAACTCCCATCCACGGACGCCCCGTAGCTACAAGTACGACGATTCCGCTTCTGATCGCCTTTGCAAGAACTTCTCTTGTCCGCACAGTCAGTTCTTTTTTATCCGTCAGCAATGTTCCGTCCAGGTCAAGTCCGATCATTTTTATCTTATGCGTCATAGATATACCTCTTTCTTTTCCGTTCTGTCTTTCGCCGCTTTTAAAAGCGGCCTTCTCAGCCTTTATCATATCAAAGTTTGCCAAATAACGCAATTTGTAGTATAATGATTATTCAGCACTTAAAAAATGCTTCAAGAAAGGAATTTAAAGCTATGAAATTCTACAAAAAACGGTGGATACAATCAGGCATCATCCTGATCAGTTCTCTCGGAATTGTACTTTCAGTTTTTCCTTCATTTGCAGATGACAACATTGACAATTTAAAAGGACAGACTTCTGCACTCGAAAGTGAATTAGACGGTATCAACAAAGATATTCTCTCTTTGAGCGAAGAGATCTCTGCAACAGAAATGCAGGTTGAGATCTTAAACGGTGAGATTGCCCGTACTTCCGATGCACTTGTCGAAGCTGAAGAAAACGAAAATGAGCAGTATGAAAATATGAAATCCCGTATTAAATATATGTACGAACACGGGAACGCAACACTGCTTGAGATGCTCTTTTCGGCGGAAAACATGGCAGATTTTATAAACAAAGCTGATTTTATCGAAAATCTGAGCGAATATGACAAAACTGCCCTTGACGATCTGAAAAATATTTATAAAAATATCGAAGATCAGAAAAACACATTAGAAACTCAGCAGGATTCACTTCTTGATCTGAAAGATGAACTTAAGAAAAAACAGACGGAACTCCAGGAAAAAGCAAAGGCGACTTCAACAAATCTTACGGAAGTACAAGCCAAATTAGAAAAAGCAAAGGCTGAAGAGGCTGCCCGCCTTGAGGCAGAGCGACTGGAGCAGCTCCAGCAAAACGGCGGCTACGACGATACTATTACAAACAACGGCGGACAGATCGACGCTTCTGCGGATGACGTCACACTTCTTGCGGCGATCCTGCAGTGTGAAGCTCATCAGAACTATGATTCTCTGCTTGCTGTCGCAACTGTAATATTAAACCGTGTGGAAAGTCCTCGTTTTCCGAATACGATCAGAGGAGTTATCTATGCAAGCGGACAGTTTGAACCGGTATGGACAGGTCGTCTTGACGCTGTTCTGAAGAAAGGTCCGACCTCTTTATCTATGCAGGTTGCGCAAGATGCGATCAACGGCGCAAGACTTGCGGCAGTGGCAGACTGTTATTATTTCCTCTATGCAGGATCTACAAACCGACCGGGAGTCAACATCGGAAATAACCTTTTCTTCCCTAGCTGGTAAAGATATCGTTATTGAAACCGAAAACAAAATCCCCGTAACAACGAACTCTTCCAAAAAAGTCAGACTTTTTGGAGCAGTTCATTGTTACGGGGATTTCTTACTTTTCAGTTCTATATTTTCGTTGTCTGCACAGCTTAACTTTTCTTTATAAAAGTCGTGCCGCACTTCGGACATCTTACTTCAATTTTCCCTTTGCCCTTCGGGATGCGGATTTTTTGTTTACATGACGGACATGTATAAATGTGGTACACTTTTCTCTGCTGCCAGATGTTTTTTTGATTCTGAAACCAATTTCTTATCTTGTATGTTTTCATAAGATATGCCTGATTTTCTGCGTACCGCTTCTGTACATTTCTTGAAAATATCCGAAAATAACAGTAGATCACGACTCCCCAGCCGAAAATATATAAAAGCATGCTCACCGCGGTTTCTCCGAAAAACGCCGATAAAAGAACTACCGCCAATCCCGTGATCAGAAGAAACTTCGATAATTGATCGATACCGTATCTGCCCTGCATAAAACGTATTAATTTTTCTTTCATTTCCATCCATCCTTCTGCATTAATGCCTTTTTGATATGAATAACATTCTCTCTCGTTTCTCCTGCAAAGTCAATTAAAAGAATATAAAATCTTACTGCTTATAACCTGTTTTTATTCTTCTTCATTTAATATATTTCCACATATTGCATCAGAAACCAGATACACAATCTTTGAATCATTTAACATCACATATCTGTCATCCCCGACCCGGTTTCCTATATATAATGTCAGTTTCTTTTCTTTTTCATCTTCCTGATAAGTCACTTCTACCGCAGCCCTTAAATCTTCATCCAAGCCGTATTCTGATAATTCTTTTTCTTCTGCACAATAATCTGCCGTTGTGGACAGCTGCACAGCTCCAAGGCCTCCGGCTATTGCGATTATTTGTTCCGTCTGCGTCTCGTCTGCACTGTCATATACAACAGAATTTTTATTTTGCGTAATAACTGCCTTCTCAAGATTGCCACTTCCAATCGATGGATAGTCGTCAAGTTGTATCAGATCTTCTTCTGTATAATTTAAATCTTCAATGACCTGACTCGAAACAGTATAAATAGATTTTTCCCCTTCTAATGTTGCATAAATATTGTCCCCTGTATTATTTCCGAAATAAACAGAAATGACATCATCATTATCATCTGTATACTCGATCGTATAAATAGGAACATCCAAACCATAGTCTTTTGCTTCATCTGCATTTTTCAACTTCCGATTTGCAGAAATACTGCCAACCGTATCTGCAATTTCATTCATAATGCTTTGATTAATCGGAATATCATGATCTAAAGCATCATACCACACACCATTTTCTTTTTCAAAGTTCAACTCTCCATTTTCTATATTTAAAGCGATCTTTTTAATCTTATCTCCTTCTGTATCTGTAATTCGTATCATTGTATTTGCCTGTGCCTGTTCGCTTTGATTCCACGCGCGAACCCACATATATATACATATAAGCGCCACGAAAACAATTATGAGCAAACCTATTTTCCTTTTTTGTGTCATGCTTTTCTCCTCCTGTACCAAACAACAAAACCACTGATTAAAATCACTGCAGGTATTCCAAAAATCATCAGTGTTCCGAATAATCCGGCATGCTGAACAGCATTATATTCTACACTAAGGCTTTTGGCTTCGATTGAGACATTTTTCACATTTTCAAAATTTACTGCCATTATGTTCATAAACAACTGTGTATTTTCCAATTCCGTAAAGGTATCTATAATCTGCTCATCTATCAGACTTCCTGCAGCAATCACCGTCAATCTACTTTCCTTCTCTGTATCTTCCGTAATTTCTTCCGACGCTTCTGCATTTTCTTCTGAAATTTCTGTTTCTTCTGTCTCTGCGGAGATCTCGCTTACTGTTTCTGTCGCATATGCTCCAAGAATATATTCTCCCTGCTTTTGGTCTTGCTCCGTCACTGCAAATGCCTGATCAGACGTTGACATAAACGGAACCGTTGTAATCGTATCCCTTGCCGGATCGTTCACTGTCATCCCATGGGTATTCATAACAAGTGTCATTTCTGACTTAATCTGTTCTGCCAAATCACCGCTTACAGATAATTTGGGGAAAATGCAATAAGGATTATTTTGATAACATCTCGTCATATCTGCAATGTAACCGCCTTCCATCGTCATGCCATATTCAGACAAAATACTTATCAGGTTCGGGAGCTTTTCCCCTTCTGTTTCTCCTAATAGGACGGTCACCTTTCCCCCTTGCTGCAAATACAGCTGCAACATTGTTTTCTCATCTTCTGTCAGATCAGAAGTTACTGCGTTCACAATAAGAAGATCACAATCATCCGGTACAGATGTTGACATAAGTAAATTAACTTCCGACAACTCATATCCATTTTTATTCATCAATTCCGTTATCGTTTCAGCAAGCTCTTGTTCCCCATGTCCTGTTGACAAATAAACTTTCTTTGTCTCCTCGCCTGTCACATAATTCAGTGCACTTGTGAGCTGTCCTTCTCCGTCAAATGATGTATACGATGTACTTCCATAATAATAGTAGGAATATTGATCCATCACCAAAATATCATCAAAAGAAACCGTCGTATTTTTTCCTGTTTCTTCACAGGAAATCACAATCGTATTTTCTGTAGTTTCATATTCTGACAAAACCGACGGATGAAGAACAGGATCTATCCACTCCATATGTATTTTATTCGATAAAGCCGCATATTTACTCAAAAATGTAACGATTCGTTCATCTGTATTTTCTTTTACGGCAATTATCTTCATCGATATTTCTTTATCCATTTCTTTCAGGAAATCTTCTGTCGTATCTGAAATCTCGTAAATTTTTGTATTACTCACATCTATCTTTCGGAATTTTTCCGGTATCTGGCATGCAATCAAGTTTATGACAACTGTAATTGCAAGAAAAACCGCTGTCATCGTCACGCTATACGCTCCATGTTTTTTTGCCGCACTTTCCCAAAGTCGTCTTCTAATCGACTGAACTGTCAAAAATAAAAATAATGTGATCATCGACAAGTACAATACAATTCCGCTCACATCTACAATACTATTTTGTGTAATATCGGTAAAAATATTTGTCAGAGCGAACCCGCCCAAAGACTCTGTAAACAGATTTTCATAAAGCGTCTCTTTCAGAAAATACACTGCTATCGCTACTGCCACTCCGACACAGCCCACTCCTCCCGCAATCGAAAAACTGTTCGTCATTCTCCATATGTAGAAAGCTGCCAGCAAAATAAGCAAAATTATAAACACAAGTCCGCTCATCGCCGTATTTGGAAACAGAGATAAGATACCATCCCATAAATATAGAATCAGAAAAATACCAAACGTCCCTATATACGCAATAATTTGACTTTCTGTAAGCGCTGATAAAAGCATTCCTATAGCTGCAAAAACACAGCCGAGCAGGAAGAACATCAAAATCGAAATATAATCAACTGTCAAATACGCCGTCCCCTGCAATTTAATGATAAGAGGGAAAATACAAAATATAAGATTCGGGATTGCAATTACCGTCACCATCGCCAGGTATTTTCCAACCACAACTTTCCACAAACTCACTGGCGCTGTCAACAGAATCTGATCTGTTTTATTCTTTCTCTCTTCTGCAAATGAACGCATCGTAATCAAAGGAATCCCTACAATAAATACGATCAACGATCCTGAAAGTGTATAAGAAAAATACGGATATCCTGTTGTCATATTATACGCCATGAAATAAATTCCAGTAAATGCAATAAGAAAGGCAATAAATACACACCCTATTATAGACTGAAAATACGCTTTTAATTCTTTTTTATAAACCGCCTTCATCCTCTTTTCCTCCCTCTGTATTCATCTCACATTTTCTGGTTTCCACTCCTATCTGTTTCTCTCCCGGTCGGCTTTCTTTCACCCGTCCGTCCTTTACCTGTCTATCTTTCACAAGCGATTCTTCGATTTGCATATTTCTTTCTATATTATCGTTCTGTGTCAATTTCATAAACGCTTCTTCCAAACTCGTTTCAGGCGCCGACAATGAATATAATGTTTTTTTCTCTTTCGCAAATTCACAGAAAATCTCTTCTCTTACTTTTCTGTTATTCTGACTGCTTTTATCTCCAGTCAATTTTTCCTGTTTGCGGTAATGGTCTGTCCAGTCACTTTTACCTGTACATAAGTACACTTTTCTCCTTTCACACGCATCTGCATCGCACAAACTCCGGGAATCCTCCCCAGTATTCTATGAATTTCCTCCTCCGAAGCCGATGTTTCTAATTCAATCACATCGTGAAACCCTATCATCTTCTCCAAGTTTTCCAGCGTATCCTGTGCTACCAGCTTTCCTTTAGAAATAATCAGAATATAATCACATACTTCTCTGATCTCCGTCAATATATGCGAGCTTAAAATAACCGTATGGTTCTCAGCCAACTTACGGATTAAATCTCTCATCTCTATAATCTGTTTCGGATCCAATCCAACGCTTGGTTCATCAAGAATAATCATATCCGGAAATCCTAAAATTGCCTGTGCCAGCCCTACTCTCTGACGATAGCCTTTTGAAAGATTTCGAATCAAGCGATGTTCCACATCCTGAACCTTTACCATTTTTTCTGCTTCATCAACAGCTTCTCTTCGTTGAGATTTTCTAATTCCTTTCAGCTCTGCTGCAAAATCCAAATATTCCCGCACAGTCATATCCATATAAAGAGGTGGATGTTCCGGCAAATATCCGATATATCTTTTGGCTTTTTCAGGTTCTTTCAAGATGTCATATCCATTAATCAGCACTTCCCCCTGAGTTGCCCCCATGCATCCTGTCATAATGTTCATTGTAGTAGATTTTCCTGCTCCGTTAGGACCCAAAAAACCGTAAACCATTCCCGGCTTAATCTGAAAGTCCAGGTGATCTACGGCTAAATGATTTCCATATTTTTTTACCAAATTTTTTACTTCTATCAAAATGATATCCTCCTAACTTTGTATTCTTTCTGTGGATTTCTGCACTCCCCTCTATCTGTGACATATACTTTTTCAATATACTTTAATCTTATTTCCACATATTTCATACAATATATTTGTTTAAGACGATATCAAACCTATGTGAATCTTTTGTGGTAGAACTGTGATATTTTATAACATACATTCATGCACAGCCTGCGGAGTTATATCCCCCTCCTCCATCACTTTCAAAAGATGTTCCCTCTCTTGCGGCAGAACGCACCATGCAAGTCCGCATCCGGCCGAGATCGTACCCGGAACAGGAATCAGTCTGCCCGGTTCTTTTCTCTTTTTACAGTACCGTTCCATTGCCATCGCATCCGTTGTCGTATGAAAAGTGATCACAATTTTTTTCTCTCGTTTTTTCATCTTCTCCCCCGTTTCTTATGATTCCATAACACCTTGCCCCGCGCCTGTTCTTCTTATTCCTCAGCAAGCTCTTTTACGGCGCGGATTGCCTCGTCAATTTCCTCTTCCGTATTATAATGGGAAAAACTGAATCTGACCGCACCCTGTATCTTTGTTCCAAGCGCTTCATGCATCAACGGCGCACAATGCGCTCCGGACCGCGTAACGATCCCATATCTGCCGCTTAATTCATCGCTTATCTCTGCCGAATCATAATCGCCGATATTCAAAGAAACGATGGCTGCCCTTCTGTCCGTCCGAAAGTCTCCGTACACTTTCACATTCGGAATTTCAGCGACTCCGTTATAAAAACGGCGCATCAGCTCCAGTTCTCTTTTCCGCAGGCGTTCCATCCCTTCTCTTTCCAAAAATGACAATGCCGCCCGAAGTCCCGCGATCCCGTGACCGTTCAGCGTCCCGGCTTCAAGCGCTTCCGGCATCTGCGACGGATGATGCATATTATAAGAATCTATCCCGCTGCCGCCTGACAAAAGCGGACGGATCTTTACCCCGCTTTTTACATACATACCACCTGTTCCCTGCGGTCCCATCAGTCCTTTATGTCCGGTAAAACAAAGGACGGAAATCCCATATTTTTGTACATCGATCTCCCATACTCCCGCGGTTTGGGAAGCGTCAACAATAAAGAGAATACCATACTTTGCCGCAATCTTTCCGACACTCTCCAAAGAGATCATATTTCCGGTCATATTTGACGCATGAGTACATATGATCGCCCGTGTATTTTTTCTGACTGCCTTTTCCATCTCTTCATATGAAATGTTAGCATATTCGTCGCATGTAAGAATTGTCATCTCCACACCTTTCCTGCGGCATTCATACAGCGGGCGCAGCACGGAATTATGTTCCAGCACCGTTGTGATGACATGATCTCCCGGATCAAGTATTCCCTTGATTGCAATATTCAGCGCCTCTGTAGAATTTGCGGTAAACACAATCTCACTCGCATTTTCGGCATGAAAAAGCCGTGCCAGCGCTTCTCTTGCATCGTAGACTGTTCCCAATGCCTTAAGCGCCGGCTCCGATGCCCCTCTTCCGGAATTTCCCATCTGCCCAAACGCCGCTATAACAGCTTCCTGTACTTCCTTTGGTTTGTGCAAAGTCGTAGCGGCATTATCCAGATAAATCATTTTGTCTCTCCTCCTATATTAACGGATATATATTTTTGCTTCTTCACATTCGGAGTCTATTACTTTTCCGACAACCGACACTTTTGTTTCCATCTGTGCTTTATCAAATTCTTCCAAAATCGCATCTTTTTCTTCTTCCGGAACTGCCGCCAGCAAACCGCCGGAAGTCTGCGGGTCACTGAGCAGATCTACATACATCTCATCGGTATTTCCCGCTTCAAGAAGCTGTGCGACATGATTTCTGTTGCGATATGCTCCCCCGGGAATAAGTCCCATCTGCGCATATTCCTTTGCCCCTTCAATATAGGCGATATCTTTTGGCCAAAGCTCTATCTTCGCTCTGCTCGCCGAAGCCATTTCCCCGCAATGTCCGAGAAGCCCGAACCCGGTAACGTCTGTACATGCATGGATCGTAAACTTGTCCAGTATTTCCCTTGCCTTTTTGTTTAACTGCGTCATCACGGCAACCGCTTCTTTCCCGGCAGCTTCCGAAGCCATCTGTGCTTTGACCGCCGTATTGACGATTCCGCTTCCCAGTTGTTTCGTAAGGATCAGAACATCTCCTTTTTTACATCCGAAGTTTTTATAGATGCGATTCGGATGAACAAGTCCCATAACCGACAGTCCGTATTTCGGAACGTCATCTTGTATCGAATGTCCTCCAACAAGGACAGCTCCCGATTCAAGAACCTTTTCCGCGCCTCCTTGCAGAATTTCCCCTAAATAATCCGGATCCAGTTCCCCGGGAAAACAGACGATATTCAACGCGATCTTCGGTTCTCCTCCCATCGCATATACGTCGCTTAGCGCATTCGCAGCCGCAATCTGTCCGAACGTATAGGGATCGTCTACTACAGGCGTAAAAAAATCCAGTGTCTGTATCACTGCCGTATCGTCCGAAAGCTTATATACGGCCGCGTCATCCGAAGTTTCAAAACCGACAAGCAGGTTGTCCTCATGAAACTTCGGAAGCCTCCCAAGCACTTTCCCAAGCGTATCAGGACCGATTTTTGCAGCACAGCCGCCGTGTTTTGCAAATTGTGTTAAATGAATCTTCTCCATCTTCCTCATCTCTTCTTCCTCCGAAAAAATCCATAATAGTCGTTTTTATTATGACTCAAATCTACCTGTTTAACAACTGTTTTGTAGATTTCTAAAGCAGACCAAAAAAGAATCTTTCGGACTTCATCCCTCCACCGTTACAAAAAGAACGAAAGATCCGTCTCCGACTCTTTCGTTCTTTTCCTCTGTTTTCCGAAATCTACTTTAGAAAACGATTATTTTATTGTTCTGCGTCTGCGATATGCAAAGAACACACCTGCTCCCGAAAGAACTGCGCATCCAAACAGAAGCGCTGCGTTTGTCCGATCTCCTGTCTGAGGAGTCGTCTTATCCGGTTTTGTCTGCTCCGGCTGTGGTTGAACCGGCTGCTGCTGATTCGGATCTTTCACCTTCTCAAGTTTAGCAACTGCCGCATTCAATACGTTTAATGCGTTGTCTACTTCTGTCTGAGCTGCATCTTTATCAGCCGCTGTTTCTTTTGCCGCATTCAACGCCGTCTCAAACGCTTTCCAGCTTTCTGCTGTGTAATCTTCTTTTTTCAAAGCTTCTGCATCTTTAATCGCCGCATTAAGCGCTGTTTTATCTGCGCTTTCCGGCTTCGGATTCGGGTTCTCCCTCTCCGCAACGTTTCTTGCCAGCGCGTTTGTCGCATCTAAAGCGCGCTCTGTTTCAGAATGAACGAGCATACGGTCTTTTTCGGATGCCGCCACCGCAGAACCTTGATATGTTCCTTTCTGCGGTTTTGCCAAATGCTCTACAACATCTGTCAATTCTGTTTTTTCTTCTGCTGTCGCGCTTTCACTGTTCAACAGATATTTTGCTTTTGCCACATCACGGATACCTTGTTTGAACAATTCATAACGCGGTGTGCTGTAGAAGGAAGCGTTAAAGTCCTCTCCTACCGCTTCTCTTTCCATCGGATAAATGAACCATCCGTCGCCCGGCTCCCAGTAACGGTAAGTTGCATCGCCGTGCATATCGTATACATAGTTATCCCATGCCCAACGCATATAGCCGTCTGTTCCTAATGTCATCGTGTACCAGATATCCCAATAGTTGTCGCCCGGATCACTGATCATAAAGTTACTCGGATAATCTCCCGTACATGTGTACATCGTTGTCGTCAGACCTAAGTCTCTGCGGTGATCTGACAGATCGTTCATCTGCTGTACGTTTCCTGTGTTTCCGAGATTGATCGAAATATCATCGATACGGTCTGTAAACTCATAATATTCCGGAGCTGCATAGTTCAGCGCCGAAGAGATCTTAAAGTGGTTTCCATCTTCGTCTTTCACTGATTCGATCATCTCAACCGCTGGTTCAAGCTGATCGAGCCCTCTTTCGTCCATTGAAATATAAGTGATGTCAAACCATCCCATTTTTTTGGAATGTTCCATAAAATCTTTTAAGAACGGTTCCCACATCTCTTTCCACTTTGCAGTTCCCGGATTGTGTGATTCTTTCACTACTTTACCCTGCGCTTCATCATAGTAAGCGATCTGATTGTTCCATGGAACGATACTGTAACACTTGATCTGTCCGATTCCGTTTGCAGGATCTAAAACTTTGCACTCGATCATGAAATTGATCCATGCATCATACCAATCATAATCAAATTCCCATGTTCCGTCCGCTTTCTTCGTCCATTTTACCATCGAAAGATCGTTATAATATGACTGATGATTCCATGCCTCTTCTACGACATTGGCAACTACGTCATGACCTCCGATCGAAACATACTCTTTGATCGAGTCTCTCATCAAATTAAAATGTTTTTCTGTAAAATAGAAATCTTCCCGCACCTCGTTTGTGATGCCGCCCGACGGATTTTCACCTAAACCTAAATAATAATTCGCAACTGAAAACGGATGCTGCCAAACTTGCAGTTCTGTTGCCTCCGGCGCCGGCTGTACAAGGTTCAGCACTTCGATGTTGTACGTAAGCTCGAACGGCTTGTCTAATTCGTCCGCCGAAACCGTAATCGTACCTGTATAATTTCCTGCCGCTGTATCTTTCGGAATCGCGATATTTACCCATGCAAACTGTACATCTTGTGCATCGATATCTTTCTTCCCGCCTTTGTAGATCACATCCGGATAATTTTTTGTCTGCCCCTGTGCGTTACGTCCTTCTTTTGCCGCAATTTCTTTGAGCCATTTAATATCAATATTGTCTTTTGACAAAACCTGTCCCTTTTCATTCTTGAAATCGCTTGCTGTAACCTGAACATTGTGAACGTCTTTTTCTGTCGTCACGACAATTTTAGAATTCAGTTCATCATTCAACCAGGCTGTTCCGTTATAAACGCTTCCGTTTCCTGCTTTCAGCTTATCATAATCAAGCTCTGTCTCTAAGAGTTTTTCATTGCCTACATATGCGTTCATAAATGCCAGAGCCGGATCGACTGTAATCTTAGCTTCTGCTAAAACACTGTTGTCTTCAGCGCTTGCCGCTGTGACAGTAACTGTCTTTTTCACATCGATCTCTTTTGCAGTCAGTTTTCCATCGTTTACTTCTACAACACTGCTGTCGCTGCTTGTCCACACAAGCTTCGCATTTGCATTCCACGGAATGACAGACGCCGTAAGCTCTGATGAAGCGCCGGGTGTCATCGTCAGCTCCGTCCGGTTCAATACGATCGAATCAGGCACAGTAATTTCATCGTGAAAAACAACAATCTTATCAAGCTGTATTACTTTGCCTTCAATGCTTTCTCCCTCTTTCGGAACGACACGAAGCGTATGCTTTGTATTCGCAAGATCTTTTTTCTCAAATAATTTCTGTTTGTGCATTGCTCCGGCATTTTGTGCCGCCAGTTCTCCGACTTTCACATCGTCGATATAAACGTCGCAGTTCATATGAACTGTATTTTTGCTGGCATGGATCTCTACTCCGGTTCCAGTAAAGATCATCTCATAAGACACATCAACGCCTTTTGCGCTGTAATGCTCTGTTCCGTTATAAAACAAATTTCCGTTGCCGCTTCCCGCAGTCCAAGCGCCTGCCGGCTCGTACTGGATCTTGAAGGGCTCATGATTTGTTGTAAAAACAGCATCGTCAACTTCTGTATATCCCGGAAATTCCGGCTCGGCAATCTCTGCCTCAAATGCTTTTGCATACACAAACTGTACGCCATAAACGCTTCCTGTCCCTGTAGAAGCTTCATTTCTTTTTTCTAAAACTGTGATATGAGCTGTATGATTTCCTGCCGCAAGCGTTTTGCTTTCAAACAATTT
>ENA-OPYH01001167-OPYH01001167.1-human-gut-metagenome-genome-assembly--contig:-NODE-1167-length-15530-cov-6.697771_pt1 | contig 15530 bp, 9 predicted proteins | sample MGYA00241254_ERZ501488 | MGnify/ENA primary metagenome ERZ501488 (study PRJEB25962, sample SAMEA2042660) | human gut metagenome | biome: human gut; feature: human-associated habitat; material: faeces...
TTGTATCTTGAAATCGAATACGTACGTTTTTTTTCGTCATTTTTCAGCTACAAAAATACATATACTTTTTAAACCTGCAATTCTTTCTTCAAAGTTTTTTTCTTTTCTATATTCTTTCTTATCAATCAGATAGCTTAATATGTACAAAAAACCTTCTTTTGCTCACGAACTTACTGAATGCTCCAAAAAAATGACGAAAAAAAACGTACGTATTCGATTTCAAGATACAATAGTTAACAAACGTACGATAAGAACTGAACTTTTATAAACATTAGTATTAATATTAAATTTAGAATTATGAACAAAAAGTTTTCTACTCTTTTGTGTGCTAGCTTACTGTTCTCTTCAGCTTTTTCAGCTGTAAATGCGATTGACCTCACTGATGCAGCTGTGGGAGTTGGTGCTACAGCTGTTGCTAAGTTGGATAAGGCGGCTTTGAGTGGAGTGTATCAGTTGAGAGTTGGTACTCAGGTGCTTGTTATAGAAGATGGCAAGTATGTATTAAAGAACGTAAATGATGGCTTTGATTTACAGGCTTCTCTGTGGTGTGTTCAAGTGACGGAAGAAGGTCAAGGCAAAGAACCGATCTATGACTTTGTAAATAAAGCAACTGGTGAATTTTTAGCTATTTCAGAAGAAGATGTTGTTGGTTTACAGGTAGGAGAAAAAACGAAGACTAATTTGTCTGTTGGCGAAACTTTTGGCGGTTGGGCATTTTCTCCGGAATACAAGGAAAATTTAAAAGGAAATATGCCTTTATATACTTATCAAGAAGCTGATAATGTTCTTTTATTGGTAAAAGGTGAAAATGGAGGCCTTAAGGCAAAAAAAGTAAAAGCATCTGTTGCCCGATCAGAATCGGAGAGAGTTCAATTTACTCTTTTTGATGCAGGTACTTACGTTTTGAGTGCGGCTGAAATTAATGCTTATTTGAAAGATAATAAGAATGTGCTTACATTTACTCCGGATGCAAATGCAGATGTCAATCCGTTCTCAACGACTGCTTTTGTCGCTAAAGGAGTTGCAGCAGATACTGATCATAACTTCGTATATGTGACTTCTAAATCCGATGCAAATGCTTATTTGAAAGTGGATACTGCTGCTAATGGTGTTGGTATTCAATTCTTGAAGTTTGGCTGGACTGATATGGCTAAAGAAAAAGATTTTGATAACTCATTGTTAGTAAATCAGCACAAGTTCTTATTTACTTATCGTCCTTCTTTGGATCAACTGCGTATCCAGGTTAAACAGGCTCGTTACAAATCAGATAAGAATGCTGAAAAGTATTGGAGCGAAATTAATGGTACAGCGAAAGGAAAAATTTATAATTATGGTGATAAGTTTGTAGATCCGTTTAAGACTGAAGGTAATGCTGTTGCTGCTAAATTGCATGTTAAGTTGCAGAACTTTACTGTTGCGGATCGTATTGCTACAATTGGAGAACAACCTATTAATACAAAGATCGGTTTCGGTCTGAAAGGCTGTTTCGTAACTAGCGATAAGACTTCAGTTGACAACGGTTTGTATATCATCAAGAATGCAAAGGGTCAGGTATTGGCTGCTCCTATTCATAAAAATGCAGAAGGTGGTAATAAACAATATGCAATCGAATGGGTGACATTGGACGAACAGGAACCGTTGCACATGCCTGCATACCAGTGGGTTATTACAAAAACATTGAATGCAGAAGTATCTCAACCGGTTTCTCCGGTTAAAATTGTAAACCGTGAATTCCCGAAAGCGAAAAATTGGGATAACGTTCAGTTCCGTTTGAATGAAGATGGTGAAATCTATACACTTACAACGGGTGCTGATATGTTGAACAACGTAACGTTTGTTCAGATCAAAGACTCTGCAATCATCAAAGATAAGAAGTTAGGTTACAAACATATCGACTCAAATGATTTGTTGGTCAACAGATATAAATTCAATTATCTGAACCCGTTCTCAATGGAATATTGGATTGCTAACGGTACAGGTAAAGATTCTTTGATCTATGTTAAGCAGGATGCCGGCGATTATGCTTTGGTTGAAGGTTCTACATACGAATATGGTATCGATGTTGATGCCGCTCTTTTGAAAAAGATTCCGGGACTGGCTCAGTTGGAAAGAACGAATTATGTCATTGCTAAAGATGAACAGGATCGTTTGGTTGAAGCTTATGGAAGCAAGTATTCAATGGGTGTAGCAAACTATGGTTCTAATAATATGGTTGTTGATACATTCTTCTTTAAAGAAAACAACCACTATGATGGTAAAGACTTCTATGCTATCGTCGAATCTAATTATAATAGAACTGCTCATGCTACTGAAATTCAAAATACAGGTGTTACGAAGAAAGTCGGTATCGCTGATGACGGTATGAGTGCTGGTCTGAAAGTTCAGTTGCTGAATGAAACAAGAACTTCTGCTTTCACTGTTGAACCTTCTACAACTCCGTTGTATCGTCGTTTCAACAACGTTGCACTGAGTGAAAGCGCAACGGACGGCCGTGACAGCTTGAGATTCTTCGAAACGATCCGTAAGGAATACTTGATGGATGAAAACAATAGCAACTTGACTGATGCTAATGTTGACTATCTGGGTATGTGGACAGCTGACAAAGCAACAGGTTTGTCATTCCAGATCGATACTGCTTGGGTTAATCGTGGTGCTGGTTATATCAAACCGCAATACTTGATTTCGGTTGCACATAACGACTTTGCCGGAACTCCGGGTAAACCTTGTACGGAAGATGGTCCTCACGTAGACAAAGACGGTAATATTACAGACGCAGAACATTGTGTTCACGCTACTCCGGCTATCCCTGGCTTCGAAAGAGCTAAATATTTGGTAAGTTTCCAGGATTCTGTAGATGTTTACGGTCAGGACAAACCTTATGCAGATATCAAGGGTGGTTATACTCGCGTAGGTTTCGTTGAAGGTATCCGGGTTGCCGATACGTTGTGGATCCTGCCGGCAGAATTCGTAGCTTTGGCTAACGATAAGATTAGCTTCGATGCTTTGGAAGCTTATAATGATTCTGTGAAAAATCTTGCTTCTAAATCATATTTGATTAAGAATAGACTTGACGGTGACGACCATAAGAATTACACTTGGTCATTCCGTTATGTACATCCGGAAAATGCAGGTAATGTAACGGAAGAAGGCGTAGAAAATCAGTTCTTGTTCGAATCGAACAACTATGACAATAAGATTATTGCACCTGAAAATGCTGCATGGTTGAAGATTCAGAATGGTTGTGTGGTTTTGACAGACAAATCATCTACATTCTCACATGCTGCAACAGGTGGCGACGGAGCTTTGATCTTCAATGTTGAAAATAAGGTTGACGATCAGCTGGCAACAGACAACGAAGAAATTGCAACATCTGAAGTTACAGTAATCGCTTTGCAGGGTGCTGTACGTGTAGCTAACGCTGAAGGTAAGAAAGTTGTTATCACTAACATCTTGGGCCAGACAGTTGCTAACACAGTTATCACTTCAAGCGATGCAACAATTGCTGCTCCTCAGGGCGTAGTTGTAGTAGCTGTTGAAGGTGAAGAAGCTGTTAAAGCGATCGTTAAGTAATAATGATCTCCCGTAGAGACACTATGAAACAGTGTCTCTACTATATTGAAATAAAGATTTTATAATCAAATAATGACCATGTGTCCGGTCTTTCCGACCAGTCAATTACCCCGCGAGGGCGAACAAGTGGTACATTAATACTAAAGTAAAAAATAACAATGCTGCCTGTACTTCCGTGAGGAAAGAGAGCAGACACAAAACAAGCCCCGACAGAGTAATTCCGTCGGGGCTTCGTTGTTATTATGATAAAAGGATTCTGCCCAAATGGCTAAAGTGCCGCAAACCGTTCATCTCCTTTGGCTGTCACCGCTGTACATTCCATTTCGACCAGCCAGCCGGTTCGGCAAACCGGAGCACGTACGATGATATAAGGGAGGCTGGGATGATGTTCGTCTATATAACGTTTGACCCGCGCATAATCCGCCGTATCGCGGATATAGATTACAGCTTGCATGATGTCATTCAAAGTGGCGTCCGCTTCTTTCAGCAGGGCTTCGATATTCTCAATCATGCGGGAAGTTTGTTTTATGACATCGCCAGCATGCACGATTTCTCCGTATCGGTCGATGCTTGCCGTGCCGGAGATAAAGACATGGCGGCGGTCGCCGTATGTGACAGCTGTGCCTCGTTCGAACGTAACGCCGTATTCATATGTGCGGTTCAGGTGTTCTGGTGCATATAGATAGCGGATTTGTCCGGGGCAGATACCGGAAACAGCATATGTGTCCATTGTCACGAATACCATCGGGTCGAAATAGCGTCCCTCGATTCCCGTACTGGCGATGAAATGAGTTTCTTCTGTCAGGTTTTGTGTCGCGAACACTTCTTTGCGGGCTTTTACCACACCCGGATAATTCACGTCTACATTCTGTACGAAAATCCACGTGCGCAGGCAGTTGGCCGCCAGTGTACAATTGGCTTCCGTCAGTTGCAGGATATAATCGCGGAAGATCAGGCGGGTCTGGTATTCCGAATTGGCTGCCCTGTTGCACTGGTTGGCACCTAAAAGCTGGCCGTATGCACCGTGACGCGCCTCAAACAACCCATTTGGCAACACCTGTGTCTGTACGCCAGTCTGCAGCCAAGCCCACAATGCAATCTTCGTGCCGTTCATCGGAGCCTGCTGTACGATTGATAGTGCGCAATAGGGGGAAAGCCGTTCCCGTTCCATCAGTTCATCTGTCTGGTTGGTTACGTCACTCAGGAAATAACGCCGGAAAATAGCGACCGGATTACCCGGCAACTCTTCCACTGAACGGGCATAAACATCTTGTATGTGCTGTAACTGAGTGTGAAAATCCTCCAGGCAGTTCGTCTGTTGGAAGAAAATATGGTATTCCGTTATGCCTTTGGAGGATTGAAAAGAGGTGATTTGCACTTCCGTCGTGTCGTATGTTTTCCTTATCAGGTTCATATTTATATTGTGTTTTTATAGTATAGATCGTAAAAATAAGGCTATTTAATTGAAATCAGAAAATTGAGAGTTGAAAATTACTTAATAAAGTAAGGAACGGTACTGTTTGTTAGCCGTTCAAGTCCTTCAACTCTATCAATTTGTTTACGATGGCATAGACAGTCAAGCCGCTGGCACTGTGTACTTGCAATTTTCGGGCGATGTTCCGGCGGTGGGTAATAACGGTGTGGGTGGATAGGTATAACCTGTCTGCAATCTCTCGGTTTGTCATGCCTTTTACCACACAGATGACAATCTCTTTTTCCCTGCTACTCAGTGTCTGCTGGTCCTCGTTTTCCCCTTCTTCGGACGGAACTTCTTCGGTGTTGAGGCGTTCCAATTTATTTTTCAACTCATCGGCATTATCGTATATTGATATCTGATCGTCATAGGAGCGAAGCAGAAACGGGTCGTTTATATTATATTGAAGGGCAAAACATTTCATATCCGGGCAGCCGCATTCGTCTTTCAGATGTTGTAGGTTGAAGTTTCCCGGAATGGAAGGATTTACGATCAGGATGTCCGGCTTATAAATGCGTAAGCCCTCTGTCAGACAGTCTGCTGCTGTTATTTCGGATATCTGGATACGGAATCCAGGTAAGCGTTTCAGCAGTGTTTCCAGTCCGCACCGGATGATGGAGGATGATTCGGCTATCGTTATTTTAATGTTAGTGGACATGGCAAGTGGTTTTATTGTTTTTCTAAAGACAGAATAGCAGGTACGAAGATGTAGTCTTCTACCCGGTTATGAGAGGCAAGGTCTTGTTCTGTTGCGAAAATATCGAACAGGACGCTGTTGAGCAAGTTACTGTCCGGTCCCGGATAATACTTCAGGATCAGGTTCTTCAGTTCTGTGATTTTCATCTCGATCTGGTCATGCCGTTTGCGGAAGATGGTGATGTTATATTTCGGATCTTTCTTTCCTTCCAGCAAATTGCGGACATACGGGAAGACGATTTTCTCTTCGTACGACATATGTTTGTGTACCTCTTCGGCATATTCGTCGAAAAAGCGGCGGATCACGAAGGCCACATCTTTCGGGCAGCTCACGATCGCCTCTGTCAGTTTGTGGCGGATATGGGGAAGACGGAAGTTCAGGAAATAGTCGTGTGCATTATGCAGATAAGTGATAAGCGAAGAGATGGAGATATCTTTATGGACCTCCGCTGCCGGGATTGTCTCCGTTTCCGTCAGAAAGTTGACGACAGTCAGGAATGTATATGTGTCGATCTTATTCTGCCGGCATACTTCCCCGATGTTTTTCTCTCCGAACCCCAGGTCGATACCGAAGCGGCTCATCACAAGGACCATCGGATAATTCTCGCATATCAGGTCACTCATCTTGCTTGTTTCCCTGTATTTTCCGTTCTTCATGTTTCCCATATCTTTTATCATTTGTATAGTAGATTATTATAAGTATGCATATTGAGGTGCATCCGCCGGTATGACAGCTATGCATTCCGTTTCGATCAGCCAGCCCGGACGACATACGGGAGCATGTACGATCAGGTGGAGAAACGACGGATACCGGCTTTCGATATATTGCTTGACCACGACATAGTCGGCCGGGTCGCGCAAGTAGACGATTGCCTGCATGATGTCTTGCAATCCGCCTCCCGCCTCCTGTAGCAAGGTGTCGATGTTTTCCAGCATGCGTTCCGTCTGCTTCAGGATATCCCCCGGATACATGATCTCGCCTTGATTGTCGATACTCGCGGTTCCGGAAATGAAGATTTGTTTCCGGTCGCCATAGGTTACAGCTGTCCCCCGCTCGAAAGTCACTCCGTATTCGTATGTCGGATTCAGGTGGGTGGGAGCATAGAGGAACTGGATTTGTCCGGTCTGCAAGCCTTTTACGGCATAAGTATCCATCTGGACAAAAACGTTCGGATCGGCATGGCGTCCTTCTATTCCCGTACTGGAAATATAATGGGTCTTTTCCGTCAGGTCTTGCGTGATGAAAACCTCTTTGCGGGCCTTGACGACGCCGGCATAGTTGACATCCACGTTTTGAACGAAGAACCAGGTACGGATGCAATCGTTTGCCAACTTGCATCCTTGCTCGGTCAGTTGCAAGACGTAATCGTTCAGCAAAAGCCGTGTCTGGTACTCGGAGTTGGAAGCCCTATTGCAAGAGCCCCCGGTCCAGTATTGTGTATAACGGTTGTGTTTGGCTTTCGACATTCCGTTTTTGGTCGTTTCGACAGTGATACCGGTCTGAAACCAAGTCCACATGGCTATTTTGCTCCCGTTTAGTGGAGCTTGCTCCACGATGGAAAGAGGGCAATAGGAATTTTCGCATTCCCAAACCATCACCAAGTCGGCCTGGTTGGCAGCGTCGCTCAGGAAATAGCGCCGGAAGACGGCAGTCGCATCGTCAGGTAACACCTCTTGGATAACTGCCACATAGGCCCGTTGGATGTTCTGAAGTTGTCCGGAAAACGGCAATGTCCGGTCTGTAATAGTGAGTAGAACGTGATATTCGGTAACCCCACCTTTCCCGGCAAAGGAAGAAATTTGAACTTCGATAGCTTTGTCTGTGTATGTCTTTTTGATATAATCCATGTAATATGTGCTTTCTTATTCTTTAGCTCCGTTATTGATCCAATCGTCGAGCAACGTCAGAGTGCTGGATGTCGTGATGACGTTGGTATGATCGTACTTGACAATGTTCTCGTGCAAGATGACGTGCAGGAAACTTTCCTCCGCGCTTCCCGGCTTGACCAGTTTCAGCCCTTCCTCGCTTTTATCAGCTACGACATCGACTAAGGCTTTGTAACTTTTGCCTTCCGTGAGGTACAGTCCGGCAGCAGGTTCCGTACTTCCTCCATGGCAAGCCGTACAGGAACGATTGAAAATTTCGGTTTGGATACTGTTGAACATGCCGGCATCCAACTTTCCGGCATCCAGCCGTATGGTATCCGCCTGTTCCGTGTAGTCGGCGGTATAGAAACTGGCAATCCTTTTGCGTAGTTTGTTGATGACACAAACTTCGATCTGTGTGACTTCACTGGGAATACCGGCCAAGACCATGTTTATCGTCCCGTCGGCTGTCTGGCTAATCCCTTTTGCCGTTTGTGCGAAAGCATTGTCAGGGGTGAATCCGGCCAGTACGACGCTGTAACCGCCTGGCCAGGAATCTATCCCGTTGATTTGGGCGGTTAACTTCACTGTTCCTCCTTCCCTTTCCGTCTGATTGTTTTCATCATATATCTTGCCATCGTCGCAGGAGATGGCAAGACAGGAAAAGAGCAATAGCCCGGAGATGAATGAATAAACTTCTCTTTTCATGACGTTACGATTAGAAAGTGTACTGAAGTAAGACGGTTCCGGAATGCATGGCTAATCCTAAGTCGTCGTTGTCGCGGTCAAGCTGCGTGTCATGTCCGGTACGTCCGATGAACTGATACATGGCTTGCAGTTTCAAGTTGCAGCTGGTGAAGAAATAGTTAAATCCGACGGCCGGCATATTCAGAAAACCGTTTGTGTCCAATCCGTTGCGGTTGAAGAAGTCATAACGGGCTGTCGCTTGTAGTTTGTTGGTAACGAAATAACCGCCTTGCACGTACCCCCCTAAATAGTTATAGCTCTCGTCAATTTTCTGCCGTTTGGTAAACCCTACATTCATATAATAGATTTCAGCGCCGAGATACAGGCGATTCTTCAACATGGCGAATTCTGCTCCTGCCCGGAAATCGTTCGTACTTTCGCTTTCGCTCTCCACATTCAATGAAGTGGAAAGACCGAACAGCATCTTATCTTCCTTCAAACGGTTCGGGCTGCCCTGGTTGGACGGCATAACTCCTTTCGGCATGTACGTGATGCGGCCGGCATACAACAATGACGGGATATGCCAGTCGTCGCTGAACGTTTTGGATGCCACGTTGACGGAGCTTCCCGTTCCGTTGAAAATCCCAACTTCGTAGCCGAACTTATCCTTTACCAATCCGTGCACTTCCACTCCGAGGTCGAATCCCATGCCGATGTTCGGTGTCACGGCATTAAGAGAATAAGGCAGGATAACGGATGAGGTGAGCGATGTCGGCAGTGTCGGCATTAACGTCTCGCCCAGCGTAGTCAGGTAAGCGTGCGAGAACGGAGTCTTGAACTTGCCAACACGTATGGCAAAACTCTTTTTTATCTCTACGTCGAACCAAGCCTGTTGAAGGATGTTTCCTCCGTTTCCGGCAGCATTGATGGAGAGGTTGAATGTCACCCGGTCGAATGCCTTGCCCGTGAAACCGAGGATGGCATAAGGGATCGAGAAACCGCTGTTGTGTATATTGTCCTGATTGTAGGCCGGGTCCAGCCCTTCATCGTCGTAGTAGTTGATGTTAGCACTGGTCTGTACCAACATATAAGGTTTGAAAACGAAATCCCCCTTCTTGGTAGCGATTGTAAAACCTTCTTTGCCGTTTAGTGATACGACACCGTTTTCCGTATCTTCCTCATATTGGGCCATGACGGCCAACGGCAATAGTAATAATGCTGCAATTGTGATTATCAGTTGTTTCATTTTAGTTTGTCTTATGGATAAATTATAAGGAGTTGAGGAATGCGATCACTGCCTCACGCTCTTCCTTGCTCATTTGTTTGAATAAATTTTTGGAGGCTTCCCCTTCGCCTCCATGCCACATGATGGCTTCGGTCAGGTTGCGGGCGCGTCCGTCATGAAGGAAATAGGTATGACCGTTGACTTTCTCCTGCAGCCCGATACCCCAAAGCGGCGTAGTACGCCATTCGTTTCCTCGTGCCAGGCCGCTGACATAATTGTCGTTCAACCCGACTCCCATGATCTCCGACCCCATGTCATGCAGTAGGAAATCAGAATAAGGATGTATGGTCTGTCCGCCGAGCCATGGCAAACGTGTGCCGTTGAGCAGTGTGGAACCGCCCGCTTGCGTGTGCAGCGTAGTGACGTGGCAGAGATGGCATTTCGCTTCGTAAAACTTTTGTTCTCCTAAGATGACCTGAGGGTCGTTTATGTTGCGCCGTGCCGGTACGCCGAGGCTTTGCATGTAAAGGTCCACATCTTCCATATCGGCGGTCGATATGTCGAGCTGGTCGTACGAGAGTCCCATCATGCTGCCTTGGTTGATCTGAGCCTGCCCTTCGCAAATCTCTTCCGGATAGCGGCTGTTTGTCACGCCCATATCGCTTGAAAAGCCCAGTTCGACGGTCAGGTCAAGATGCTGTGCCTTGTTTCCTGAAAGGCCGACACCGGTGACACCCTTCTCGGTGATATAGTTGCAACGTCCGCTGATACCATATTCCGGATAATTGCTTTTGGCAGCGAGCGCTTCGATTTCCCTGCGGTCGATTGCCATCATCTGTCCCATACCGACGTGGCGTAACGGGATGCGTACGGTGCAGAACAAATCTTCCGGGGCGATACTGTCTTTATACCATTCGGTTATCGTGTAATTGGGTTTGCATAGTTCGTAAGTCTCTCCGTCGGGGAAGGAAAAAGTCTGCTTGTCGTATGTGACGGACAACTTACCTTCCGGTTTGACGCCGTAGATGGCTTGGTCGTGCAATACACGTCCGTAGTCGCGGAAGAAAGCACCGTTGCGGCGGGAGATATAGACCAGCATGGAAGAGAAACCGTAGTTGCCCGATCCGCCATTTTCCCACAATGTCGGTTTGGTCCTTCCTGCGTTGCGATGGCAACTGCCGCAGGAATAGCCGGCATAAACAGGTCCGAGACCGCCTCCGTCGCCATTGTTGCTGGTGCGTACATCGTCGTAGAGACCGTCGCCGTTGTTGAAACGGATCGAGTTGGCTCCTGTTATCCAGTCGGCGTTCGTATCGTAGGCGACCGATGAGTTTAGGAAAATCGTTGAAGTCCCTGCTGACAGCGCATATCCGTTCGGGACATCTATTTTATCCATATCCATTTTATCGTCCTCTTCACAAGCTGCGCATGCAAAGAGCAGGAATAGCGAGGATGTTAACAGGTAAGATTGCTTCATATCATTTTATTGGTTTTCTGAATTTATTTCCGAATAACGCGAGTCGCATTGTGTAATTACTCTGAAACCCTGAAACAGCGGGCATTTGTCTGCTGTTTCAAGGTTTGTCATGATCTATTATCAAGTTTTATGTCTCAGAGGCATGTTTATTTTGCTCCATCGACAGTGCGGGGCTGCCCGTCTTTGAATAGGAGATATTCCAATGTATGGTAACCACGTACGCTCTGTGCGGCTCCGATGGCTTCATCTTCTTCGTCAAAGTTTCCGCTCCATTCCAGGTCATCCCAGTTTTGTGAATTCAATACCTGTACGATACCGTTCTGGTCCAAAGGCCAGCTGTCCATGTTGGGGTCCAGACCTAAGTTGGCGACCGGACCGATAAGGAAAGCTTCGCTCTTTTCCCACGGTTCGCGTGCCGTGATCCATAAATTGCAGGCCTTTTCGAAGTTGTCGTTGCTTGGGTTTTGTCTGAACTGGTTTACCGCATCCAGCAAAAGCTTGTTCTTTTCCTGCAAGTCTTTATAAGTAGGAAGAACGACCGCATCGACAAACTGTTCGGCTATTGCATCAAGGTCATCGTCGTATTCAGGATCGCCGAATGTTTGGTTTACATACGGTTTTACTTCATTTAACAACAGGTTGGCCAGTTCCATGCAAGTGTTCATTGCGGCAACGGACTCTTCGCTGTCGATGTTGTTGCGGAACGGTTGCGGAATAGCCTGGATCGCCTTTGCAGAAGCGAAAATCAGCGTTTTGATTTCTTCGTCGAGAGCCGGGTTGGTTGAAGCGATCAGTTTTGAAAGCGAGTGTTCTGCGATGTCTCCTTCATCGTCGAAATCTTTGTAAGAGTTGAATGCACTCAGGTTTCCGTCTACTTTGGACACGTCGTTGTCGTCGATGCGGCCGTAGTATGTGTTACGGATGGAGAAGATATTGTTCGTATAGTCGTCGCGCGAATGCCAGCTATACCATGATTCGACGGCATAGAGACCGCCTTCCTTGTCACCGCTGGTATATTTGGTATACGGGTCCTTGATCTTGGCGTCACCTACTTCGTTGGCGATGTTCCACATACCGCTTTCGATCATTTCCTCGATACACGAGAGCGGGCTTTGGTAAGCTCCGGCAGTCTGGTCTTTGAAAATCGTGGCATATGGGCCGTGTGAACCCTGCTCATCGACGTAGTCGGTTACCCAAGAATTGTAGAGCATGGTTGCATCGTCGTTCAGCAACATTGCAACGTTATACATATAGTTACCCCATGCACTGGCGTTTTCAGAACTGTAATCCAGGTTGACCGGATCTTTTCCGCCACCATCCGGATTGGGGTCGTTGTTGTCGCTACATGCTCCCATCGAGAATGTCATGGCGAGCGATAAGGCTGCCAGATAGAAATAATTTTTCTTTTTCATTTTTATTGATAAGTTATTAATTTGTTTATATTGTTTTTATTTGCTGAGGAACCAGCCGATATAGGCGATAGCCAAGCTGAATTCGTTTTCGCTGTTATATTTGCCGCCTCCGATTTTGCGTGTTGTATAGTCTGCTTTCACGACAAGATTAGGTAAAGCATACCAATTGGCTCCGGCTGTCCACATGCTTACTTTGTTGCGTAAATCCATCGTGTGCTTGCCTTCGCCTTTTTCCTGTGGGTTGTAGTATTCGTAGCGGACGAACGGATAGATTACGGGTACGCTCATATTGTCTTTACAAACCGCACGCAGGTTGAACCCCACTTCACCACCGTAGCTGACCGCACGTTTGGCGATCGGGGTTGTCTGTGTATAAGGAGAACCGCCGCTTTGGTGGTTGTTGACACTGCTGAGGTCGTCGGCTTTGCTCAGGTTGCCGTATATCATGTTTGCGCGTGCGGTGACATATTTGTTTTTGTATTGCAGGTCAGCCGTATAGATGCGCAAAGGTATGTTTCCATATTTGACGTATGTTTCCGGTTTGTCGGAATTGGCTCCCGTATTGTGGCAATAGTAGAAGGAACCGCCTATTTTCAATCCCGGTACTCCTAAATAGTTCAGGCGGGCCACATAGCCCGGTGAGGTGAAGTTGTCTGTTTCGAATAGTCCCTGCTTGCCGCCGGCAACCCATGTATTGCGGTCGAACCCGTTGGCGTTCAATCCGGCAACGACCAAAGCCTGGTAGTTGAAACGTGTGTAGCCTCGGCCGAACGTACCGAACACTTCGATACCGTTTTCGTGCCAGGTAGAAGGAAGGATGGTCGTTTCGCCTTCCGGACGAGAAGTTCCGAAGAAGTTGATCGGCTCGTGATGCTCGTTGGTCAAACCGACCGGGACGATCAAATGACCGGCACGGACATTGAAGGCCGGATGGATAAGACGTGTGATGTGGAATTGTTCCAAAGCAACTTCACCGCCTTTTTCAACTTCCATTTCGTATTCTCCGTTTTCTGTGTTTTCTATCTCATAGGCACTTCCCGTACCTCCAGCCTCAAATTCTATTTCTGCTCCTAATACCCATTGGGAATTGAATTTGTAATCGAAGGCCAAGACAAAACGGGGTATGGAGATCGAATTGCGATGGTCTTTCTTGCTTCCGTTGTCCGTACCCCGGAAACGGTTGATGCCGTAGTCCATAAAGTTTGCGAGGATCTCCCCATATCCGCCGAAGCGGAACTTGTTATATCCGGCTGCATAAATGTCTGCGGATTGTTCCACTGCGGATTTTTCTGTCGTTGTTTCTTCTTGTTCCTGTGCAAATGCCGTTACACAAGAGGTGAGTAGAGTGATTGCTAATAAATTAGTTAACCTTTTCATTGCGTTTTTTAATTTTTGGCAAAATTAGAGGGGCTGTCAACGGTGTGCAATCGCAATTAGTAGGTAAAAAGGTTCCGATGTTACCCATTTGTAGGTATTGCGCCTGAATATCACCTTGATTAGGTAGTAAAAGACGTTTTTTTACTCACATATAGGTATTGTAGGAGGTGGGAAGTACCCGTATCTTTGCAATGTCATTAAGAAAGTAACACTATTAGTATAATCGCTATATCAAAACCTTTTGTCAATTATGTAAGCATATAAGATGATTAACTATATCGAAAAGTTTTTATTGGTTATTTTCGGTATAAAAAAGAAGCCTCTCTGTGAAGAGAGGCTTCTTTTTTATGTTTCCGTTTCCCATTCGCTTCTGTCCGGAATCTGTTCGGCGTCGAGTCTTGGACTTGTTCCCGCAAGGGTATGTTTGCTGCTCCGGCTGTGCCAAAACAATTACATCGGCTTGGCACAACTGTTTCCTGAGTAGGAAACGCCTGTTACATAAGCTTGGCACAACCGTTTCATGCCGAGGAAACGGTCGTTACATAGGTATGGCACAACCAATACGTAGGCAAGTAGCGTCATGTGAACTTACCAGTCGTATGCCTCGAAGTAGGCATCGAACTTTCCGGGATCGTTGATACCGCACTGTTTCAGTATGTTCAACATGCTTTTTTGTTCGTCCGGCGAGAGCGGGCGTTCGCCTTTTCGCACGCGGTAGTAAGTCCTGCGTCCGAACCGTCTCATCAGCTTGCAAATGGCTTCCTGCATCAGTTTGTAGGGCATCCGGTCCAGCATCCCGATGAAACCGAGCGCATAGGTCAGTTTATCGGCAGGGCGGAAATAAGCACATCGGTCGGTTTGCTTCTCTTGGTATTTAGGGCTGATGACGTGCCACAGTTTGACTTCGTCGCCGATCTGTTGTTCTGCGATTCTCCTCAAGCAAGTAGTGGCTTTGGGGCAATCTTGTTTCATGCAGAGCAGATAGGAGGTGGGGATGTCGGAGGAGTCGATTTTTTCTTTCATATATTCCATTAATGTATTATAGTTGTTTGATCCGTCTGTGACGGACGTTGATGTAAAGATACATAATAATGTAAGGTTTTGCAAGTCTTGAAGCTGTTATTGAGCTAAGCAACCAATACTCCGTATTTTGTATATCTTTAACAGAAGGGGGAGCTTTTCCAAGATGAAATTACGAAACCTGCTGTTTTTGCCGTTTTTCCCCTCCAATGTGAATAAAGTGCCATCGGCGCGCGGCATGTTCCGTTTTCCGCGACAAACAGGATTCGATTATATTGTTTCATGCGTTATCCTTCCTTCTCCCATCAAACATGAATCACCTGATGTCCTGCTGCTTTCATTAACCGGTTCATGATCGCCTGACCGATCCTCGGTGTTGAAAAACTCTCTGAATAAATCGCATCTACATTCCAATCATCAAATTCACGCAATATTTTGTACAAATGTCTGGCAATGGCATCCTCATCGCTTCTTGCTCCGATCGTCACCACATAATCTGCCTGATACAAGGACTCCGTCTCATCCGTTGCAACAACACCGACCTTAAGTCCTGCCGCCTGTTTTTCCCTGACCAGTGCATTGATCTCTGCAACAACAGCCTCCTGCTCTCCCTCAACCAATACCAGATCCGCCTTCGGCGCATAGTGTTTATACTTCATTCCGGGCGCTTTCGGCTTCTTTGTGGAATCCGACGCAATGATTACCGGATCAACGCGTATCTCTTCC
>ENA-OPYH01001178-OPYH01001178.1-human-gut-metagenome-genome-assembly--contig:-NODE-1178-length-15393-cov-7.791694_pt1 | contig 15393 bp, 10 predicted proteins | sample MGYA00241254_ERZ501488 | MGnify/ENA primary metagenome ERZ501488 (study PRJEB25962, sample SAMEA2042660) | human gut metagenome | biome: human gut; feature: human-associated habitat; material: faeces...
TCTTTCGCATCCGGAAGTCCGGTCTTTTACCTCCCGAACTTCTTGGTTTGACACGCCAAAGTCCCTTGTTTCGTACACAGAAGTCCCTTATTTCAAGGCTCACCCGGATATTGCACGATCGTCCTCACCTGTAGGGGGAGTCTACATCTTCTTCCCTTTCCTCCAATCGTTTCCCTGTGGCTCTGTCTTTAGCTCCGGGTTTACCCCTACCCATTTGGACAACCGTTTCCCTGCCGATACCGACATCAAATCAGAACTGTAAAGGACCGCCAATTCCTCCCCCCGTAACTCCTGACTTCGAATTCATTCATCATCGTAATCCCCATCGTTTTATCGTCCCGTAAAGATAAGCAATAATTAGTGATATTCAAAACATAATGGCATCTATATTCTACCTTTTCCTACCTGTTACCGCACCGATCTTCGCCGATATTCCCCAAACCGTATTCCTACCTGTTGCAAGGCCCTACCTTCGTGTTGTCATTGATAATGAAAACAGGTAGAGCGACCAATACGAATTCATAAAAATCGATATCTTTGCAATCGGTTATCTGCAACAAACATCAGGACGAATGCGTTATAATAAAGAAATTAAAAACGATATGACACGAAAACTATATTTTACAATCTTATCACTGCTCTTCATATCTACAATTTACGCTCAATACGTCCCGGACATACTGGGCGATAATTATCTGCGCCGGACCATTCAGATGCCGGATGACTACGAGGGGAAAGTCGTCTGCACGCTTGTCAAGAAGCCACAGTTACCGGAGACCAAACAGGCAATCTTGTATATACATGGCTACAATGACTATTTTTTTCAGAAACAATTGGGTGACAGCGTGAATGCCCACGGTTATAACTTTTATGCTATGGACCTCCGCAAGTACGGACGCTCGATACTGCCGAACCAGAATCCTTTCTTCTGCAAAAGCTTGAAAGAGTATTTTGCAGACCTCGATACTGCCCTTGCCATTATTAGGGAAGAGGGGAATGACAAAATATTGCTGATGGCACATTCTACCGGTGGATTAATTACCCCGTATTATCTGGACAGCAAAAAAGGTAAACTTCCTGTCGACGGATTGATATTGAACAGCCCCTTTCTGGACTGGAATTTCGGATGGATGATGGAAAAAATCGTGATCCCTGTAGTTTCCTGTATAGGGAAACTATTTCCCAACCTGACCGTACAAGGATACGGGGATGCTTCGTATGCTCATAGTCTGCTCAAACAATTCAAAGGGGAATGGGTATATAATACGGACTGGAAGATGATTAACGGCCATCCGAAAAAAGCCGGATGGATAAACGCCATACAAGAAGCGCAGAAAACAGTGCAGAAAGGGATCGGCCTGGACTGTCCGGTACTGGTGATGTCGTCAAACAAGTCGTTCCCGGAAACAAAAGAATGGAATAACGAATATCTGTCTTCCGACATCGTGCTGGACATACACGATATTCAAAAATACGGACAGAAATTAGGCAATTATGTTACACGTGACACGATACAGAACGGGATTCATGACTTGATACTCTCTGAAAAAGACTCGCGCGACCATGTATATCGCACAGTGTTCGACTGGTTGCCAGGAAAATAAACATTGATTATTCTGATATTTGTATTTTCAGAATGCTTATACTTCTTTTCGAAATGAGATATCGGCCGGTAAGTTTTAATCCTTACCTTTGTCCGGTTAAAATAAATATGGAATGAAAGCCTTACAGACAATCATTGCAGTTGCCACTCTTCTCCATGCTGCAAATACTTTTGCACAGACGGAAGAAGCAGAAGATGCAACCTCATATAAAGCCGAAGTTTTCGGATCGGCCAGCAGCGGATCGACAACTCCGTTCTGGATGGTGAGCAATCGGTACGGGGTAGTTCCCCTAGACGCCAATAACGGCTATCTCAACGCTGGAGTTTTTCATCAACAACATTTTGGAAAGGGATTTCGCTGGAGTGCAGGGCTGGACATTGTAGCTGTCGTACCCCGTTACCGTAATGTGTATATCCAACAGATATATGCCGAGTTAGGATATAAAAGTATGCTTCTGAGTGTGGGGAGCAAAGAAAACCGGCATTCGCTTTGGGATCATTCCCTTAGTTCCGGTGACATGGTTCTCTCCTCCAACGCACGCCCGATTCCGGAAATAAAACTGAGTATGCCGGAATTCACCGTCGTTCCGCTCACAAAGGGTTGGATGCAGGTGAAAGGAGATTTTGCGGTAGGCAAGTCTTTCGATACCAAATATCTGGAAAATTTCTCCAATGGAAAACAAACCTATATAAAGAACGTCCTTTGGCATCATAAATCTTTTTACGTCCGCATCAAGGACACGCAAAACAAATTCCCGCTTTCCGGTATTATCGGCGTGCAACACTGGGCGCAATGGGGTGGAACATCCAGCAATCCGAGAATAGGTGTACAACCTCACTCCCTGAAAGATTTTATCCGGGTAGTTTGTGGTAGCGAAGGCGGAGACAATGCAACTCTGTCGGACCAGGTCAACGTGCTTGGCAATCATTTCGGTTCGTACGATTTCAAACTGGAATATACGATGCCGAACTGGAAACTGGCAGCTTATCATCAGCATTATTTCGAAGATAAATCCGGAATGATATTCGTGAACGGGACAGACGGACTTTGGGGAGCACAGTTGGATTTGCCACGCCTTCCCTGGCTAAAAAAGGTTGTAACGGAATATTTGGTCACCCGCAATCAGAGCGGACCGTTCCATTTTATCATCTTCGATCATGACAAATATCAAGGTCCGGGTGGTGGCGGAGATGATTATTACAACAATATAGAATACATAACCGGTTCTTCCTATTTCGGACAAGGTATAGGATCACCGCTTCTGACTTCCCCCCAATACAATACGAACGGGGATATAGATTTCAAGAATACACGTGTACGTGCCTGGCATTTGGCATTTGAAGGAGACCTGTCGCCAATGGTTTCCTATCGCCTCAGATACACACTCATGAATAGCTGGGGAAAACCTTACGCCCCGTTTCTGGATAACAAAAGAAGCAATTCCGGACAGGTGGAAGTCAAATATCGCCATCCACGCCTGCAAGGTTGGGAATTCACAGGAGCTGTGGCCGCAGATGCAGGTTCACTCTATGGGGATAACGTCGGGTTCAGTCTGAGTGTCTGCAAACGCGGCATTTTAAAATCCTGGAAATAGATTATTTATATTGCTCCCATAAGGCTGACGCAATGATGTCTTGTGTTTTGTCAGCCATCTGCTGCAATCCTTTATGGGAAGCATCCATCCCTTCGGTCGGGATAGGCGGATGAATGACCATTTCCATCTTGTGACGGTGAATATTCAACGAACCGATCGGCAATACGTCAAAAGGTCCGTTCAAGGTGATCGGGACAATCTGTAAATGCTGGTCGGCTGCCATCTGGTAAGCTCCTTTCTTAAAACGGATCATTTTTCCGTTATAAGTACGTGAACCTTCCGGGAATACCACCACCGACGCTCCGTTCTTCAGGCTACGTTCCGCCTCCAACACGCTACGGGCGGCAGCTTTCGGTGTCGAATTATCGACAAAGATAAAACCTGCAGCCCGGCAAGCAGCTCCCACAAACGGGATTTTGGCAATACCGGCTTTCATCACCCACTTGATCGGTACACCCAAAAAACCATATATAAGGAATATGTCGAAAGCGCCTTGATGGTTGGCAACAAATACGTACGATTTCTTCCGGTCTATATTTTCCCGTCCTTTCACCTTCACCGGACAAAGGGCCAAATGGCAAGTCAGCCATGACCAAATCATTCCCGGATAATAAGCAAATATTCTTTCCCCGCCTAATAGGCAACCAACAATAACCGTAAGGGCTGTCAGTATGGTCAATACCACAAAAACAGGAACCACAAACAGCCATAAATAGAGCATATAAAGTATCCGTAGCATATATAACTGTATTATTTCACAAATATAAAAGCTAAATTCAATGGTTTCATCATTTTTGTCCCAAAATATTTTTGCAATCGGGTTATTATTGCTTTATTTGCGGTAGAAAAAAAATAATATATAAAATATCTATCACCATGAACGAATTATTGAAAAATCTGGGGGTAATCGTACTCCTTATCGGTGTTATCATTTTGGCTGTACCGGCAATTAACGGAGGATTGTCAAATACTATTCTTCTTACCGGTTTAGGAGTCATTATTCTGGGTTATATCGGTCATATCGTTATAAACAAGAGACTCGGATAATCACACACTTACAAATAAAAAAGTCCGCTCCTTAGGAACGGACTTTTTTATTTTCTGTCCAGGATAATCAGGCTTCCCCTTTCACACCTCCGATGGGAGGAACAAAATCTTCAAATTTGGCAGTCTTACCATTTGCTTGTTCTTCAAACTTTGCCAGATTATCTTGCAAAGCAAACAACAGTCGTTTTGCATTGTCCGGAGTCAGGATGACACGACTTTTCACCTGTGCCTTCGGAGCACCCGGCACAACGCGGATAAAATCCAATATGAACTCGGATGAAGAATGTGATATAATTGCCAGATTTGCATACGTTCCCTGAGCCATCTCTTCTGACAGCTCTACTTGAATCTCATTTGTCGGTTTGTTATTTTCCATATTCTTATTATTTGATTATAAATATTCCAAGACAAATATACATATTAAAATCGGAATAGTATCAAATAAAAAGGGCTGCCTGTGAAGGTAGCCCTTTTTCAGTTGTGTTTTTAATTCTCAATTCTTTAGACCAATGTAAAAAAAATACCTTATTGTGTTTAATATTCTATAATCTCGACGCTTAAACTAAGGCAATTCGTCTTAGTAATTTCATTGTTTATTCAACGTTACAAAGATATGCCTCATACAATTAACCACCAAATACTATTTTATCATTATATGATACTATTCCGTCACAGATAATTCATTTATTTTGCAAATTAGTTTAAAATCATGTTTTAAATCCTAAAACGAGTACGTGCATATTTTTCACGATATTCGGTAGGAGTATTACCTTTTCGTCGCTTAAAAGCCCGATTGAAATTCGATAAGTTATTAAAACCAGATTTATAGCATATTTCTGCTATTGTATCACTTGTGTCAATCAGTCGGCAAACCGCTTCAGCTATACGAATGTCATTCAAATTGTCGATAAAAGTTTTTCCCGTCCACTTTTTCAGAAACCGAGTAAGCGACGCTTCGCTCATATTTATTAACGAAGCAAGTTCGGACAATAAAACCGGACGCTGATAATTTTCATGCAAAAACAACATGATCGTATCCAGACGGTCATTATCTATATTGCTAAAGTTTTCTACAGTATTGATAGCATTTAACTTGCGTGCCTTTTCATCTAACGACAAAGTCTTGAGTATTTCTATCAAACGTAATAAATTGTGAAACGAATCCGGTTTATCACTCGATAGCTTTTTAAGTTCGGGTTGAATACGCAAAATCATTTCACGGCTAAAGACAAGACCGCACGAGGCTTTCTCAAACATATCCTTTATAGTCTTGAAATGACGCTTGTTGATAAAACTATCGAAAAGAGAGGCATGGAACTGAATTGTTATTTCCAAAATATCCGTACTCAGACATTTGTGATTTGAATAAGCATGCTTGGCTCCACCTGCAACCAATAACAGATCAAGCTCTTCCATCTCCTCCACCGAATCACCAACGATTCGAATCGCGCCAGCAGCATTCTCCAAATAGTTCAGTTCAAATTCCGGATGCACATGAAGCGGATAGGAAAAACTACGCTTAGGTCGCTGCATCACCAGAAAACAATCTTCCGGTGAAAGCGGCGTAATTTCTCTTAATACATCTACGGAACCCATAACATTTACTGAACAATTATTCTCGATATAACAGGACAATGGTCTGAAGGATATAAGTTATCCAGACTTTCAGCCAAAACACCATGACGAAGTACTTTGACATTACCTTTTACAAAGATATAATCAATCCATACACGTTCGTCCAAAGGAACACGCCCATAATCGTGAAAAGTCCACTCAGGTCCGTAGCACAAAGGAGCCAATGTACGGGCATGTGTCAAATGTCGAGGATCTTTTTCGTCTGTTAAAACTTTAATCGGATCATCAGCCGGAACAGCATTAAAGTCACCAGTAACAATCACCGGTAGATTTCTGGAAAGCAACTTCACCTGCTTTAATACTAAAGAAGCCCCTTCATGACGAGCAACCTGTCCCATGTGATCCAAATGAGTGTTCAGAAAGAAAAACTCTTTTCCGGATTTCTTATCTTTGAATATCGCCCAAGTCGCAACACGCTCACAAGCGGCATCCCAGCCTTTTTTGCCCACGGCATTCATATCTTCCGCCAGCCAGAAATTGCCACTTTTGACAACAGAGAAACGATCCTTTCTGTAAAGGATAGGAGAATATTCACCTTTTGTCTTACCATCTTCACGCCCCACCCCGACATAACCATAGTCCGGCAAACGGTCCAATAAATCCGTCAACTGATTATGCAAGACTTCTTGCGCACCAAACATATCAACATCATAAAACTTGATCACATTGGCAGCCAGGTCCTTCCTGTACTCCCACCAGTTAGCCCCGTCAGACTTTGTACTCATGCGAATATTAAAAGACATCACATTCATTTCATTATCAAGATGTTCAGCAAAAACAATATTCGTCGAGATCAAAAGGGTGAACAAATAAAATAGTACTTTTTTCATATATGATTTATTTTAATTATCAAGATAATACACAAATATAAGGACTCTGATTTTATTAAACAAATAACAGAAAATAAAAAAGGGCTACCGAATATCGGTAACCCTTCTCTTTTATTTATTCCGCATTTTACTCATCGTCTCTGTCCATAGTATTGAAATCTACGACATTCTTACGATTTGCAAAGATACGTTCGAACTCATCTTTAGCACCGACAACCAATTTGTCGAAATCACGCTGGCCTGTACCGGCAGGAATCAAATGACCACAGATAACGTTTTCTTTCAAACCTTCCAGACGATCCACTTTTCCATTGATAGCAGCTTCATTCAGCACTTTAGTTGTTTCCTGGAAAGATGCGGCAGACATAAAGCTGTTTGTCTGCAAAGCGGCACGAGTAATACCCTGAAGAATCTGGTTAGCCGTAGCAGGAACTGCATCACGGACTTCAACCAATTTCAAGTCACGACGTTTCAGCATACTATTCTCATCTCTCAACTTACGGACAGTCACGATCTGACCTGCCTGCAATGTCTGAGAATCTCCCGGATCCGTCACAACCTTCTTGCCCCAGATACGATCGTTTTCATCCATTACCTCCAGCTTATCAACCACCTGCTGTTCCAAGAAGCGAGTATCTCCCGGATCGATGATTTCAACCTTACGCATCATCTGACGAACGATTACCTCGAAATGCTTATCGTTAATTTTTACACCCTGCAGACGGTATACGTCCTGGATTTCATTTACGATATATTCCTGAACAGCCGTCGGTCCCATGATTGCCAGGATATCAGACGGAGTAGTCGCACCATCAGACAGAGGCATACCAGCACGAATGTAGTCATTTTCCTGAACAAGCAGTTGCTTGGACAGAGGCACCATATATTTCTTTACTTCACCCAATTTGGATGTAACAGTAATTTCACGGTTACCACGCTTGATCTTGCCGAAACCAACTTCACCATCGATTTCAGAAACGACAGCCGGGTTAGACGGGTTACGAGCCTCAAACAATTCCGTTACACGAGGCAAACCACCAGTAATATCACCGGCTTTACTTACTGCACGCGGAATCTTGACCAAGACTTCACCCGCCTTAACCATATCTCCCTCGTCTTTTACAACGTGTGCACCCAACGGTAATGAATAATTCTTCAGATAGTTTCCGTTTTCATCCACGATGTGTGCAGCCGGAGCTTTTGTCTTATCTTTAGATTCGATAATGATCTTTTCTTTCAAACCGGTCGTTTCGTCACTTTCAACATTGTAAGTAACATTTTCAACCAAACTTTCGAATTCGATCTTACCGGAAACTTCCGATACGATAACGGCGTTGAACGGGTCCCATTCGATAATAACATCCCCCTTCTTGATTGTATCTCCATTCTTGAAGAACAATTTGGAACCATAAGGAATATTGTGAGCCAGTAATACGATCTTCGTTGTCGGATCGACAATACGGAGTTCAGCCAAACGGCTGACAACAACCTGGAACTTCTTACCGTTTTCTTCGCTATCCACAGCACGAAGTTCTTCGATTTCCAGAACACCGTCATATTTAGAAGTGATACTGTTTTCTGTTGCCACGTTAGATGCGATACCACCGACGTGGAATGTACGCAGTGTCAGCTGAGTACCCGGTTCACCGATTGACTGTGCTGCGATAACACCCACAACCTCACCTTTCTGAACCATCTGGTTCGTAGCCAGATTACGGCCATAACATTTCGCACAAACACCTTTCTTGGATTCACAAGTCAATACAGAGCGGATTTCAACACTTTCGATCGGAGAATCTTCGATCTTTTTAGCCGCATCTTCACGAATTTCTTCACCGGCCCGAACGATTACTTCTCCTGTCAACGGATGAATAACATCATGAACGGAAACACGCCCCAAGATACGTTCACCCAGACTAGCGATCACTTCATCATTGTTCTTCAATTCCGTACAAACCAAACCACGCAACGTACCACAATCTTCTTCATTAATGATCACATCATGCGATACGTCAACCAGACGACGAGTCAAATAACCAGCATCAGCAGTCTTCAAAGCTGTATCGGCCAAACCTTTACGAGCACCGTGAGTAGAGATAAAATACTCCAACACGGACAGACCTTCTTTAAAGTTAGAAAGGATCGGGTTTTCAATAATCTGACCACCTTCTGCACCACTTTTCTGCGGTTTTGCCATCAAACCACGCATGCCGGACAACTGACGAATCTGTTCTTTAGAACCACGGGCTCCAGAATCCATCATCATATAGATAGAGTTGAAACCATCATTATCAGCAGTCAACTGCTTCATCAATGTATCGGACAACTTGCTGTTAACATGTGTCCAAGTATCAATAATCTGGTTATAACGTTCGTTGTTGGTAATGAACCCCATGTTATAGTTGTTCATAATCTGTTCAACTTCGTCATAACCTTCTTTCACCAACGCCTCTTTTTCAGGTGGGATCAGAACGTCAGCCAAGTTGAAGGACAAACCACCTTTGAAAGCCATATAATAACCCAGATTCTTGATATCATCCAAGAACTGAGCCGTACGGGCAACACCACAAGCCTTGATCACCTTACCGATGATATCACGGAGAGCTTTTTTACCCAATACTTCATTAATATAACCGACTTCTTCCGGAACAAATTCATTGACCATCAAACGCCCGACAGAAGTTTCGACCATTTTCTTAACCGGATTACCTTCCTTGTCTATGTCGTTCACATATACTTTGATCGGAGCATGGATATCCACTTTCTTTTCATTATATGCGATCGTTGCTTCTTCCGGCCCATAGAAAACAAGACCTTCACCTTGTGTTCCCTTGCGCATTTTGGTTATGTAGTACAAACCTAACACCATATCCTGGGAAGGAACAGTAATAGGTGCACCGTTAGCCGGATTCAGAATGTTATGAGAAGCAAGCATCAACATCTGTGCTTCCAATACGGCCTCGTTTCCTAAAGGCAAGTGAACAGCCATCTGGTCACCGTCGAAGTCGGCGTTGAATGCCGTACATGCCAACGGGTGCAACTGAATAGCTTTACCTTCGATCAACTTTGGCTGGAATGCCTGAATACCCAAACGGTGCAGTGTCGGTGCACGGTTCAGCAATACCGGATGTCCTTTCATTACGTATTCCAAAATATCCCAAACCACCGGCTCCTTACGGTCGACGATCTTCTTAGCAGACTTAACCGTTTTTACGATACCGCGTTCAATCAATTTACGGATCACGAAAGGCTTATAAAGTTCGGCTGCCATATTCTTTGGCAGACCACATTCATGCATCTTCAATTCAGGACCTACAACGATAACCGAACGGGCCGAATAGTCAACACGTTTACCCAACAGGTTCTGACGGAAACGACCTTGTTTACCTTTCAAACTGTCGGAGAGAGACTTCAACGGACGGTTAGCATCTGTCTTAACAGCACTCGATTTACGAGAGTTATCAAACAAAGAATCCACAGCTTCCTGAAGCATACGTTTTTCATTACGTAAAATAACTTCGGGAGCTTTAATATCGATTAATCGTTTCAGACGGTTATTACGGATAATAACACGACGATACAAATCATTCAAATCGGAAGTAGCGAAACGGCCACCATCCAACGGAACCAACGGACGCAGTTCTGGAGGGATAACAGGTACAACCTTCACGATCATCCATTCCGGTTTGTTACGCCCTCTGGATGCACGGAAGGACTCAACAACCTGTAAACGTTTCAATGCTTCGTTCTTACGCTGTTGCGAACCGTCTGTGCTTGCACGATGGCGCAATTCGTAAGACAAAGAATCTAAGTCCAGACGAGCCAACAAATCATAGATGGCTTCAGCACCGATCTTTGCGATGAACTTATTCGGATCCGTATCTTCCAACATCTGGTTTTCCTTTGGCAGGTTATCCAGAATCTGCAAATATTCTTCTTCCGAAAGCAAGTCCAATTCAGCAATAGTGTCTACACAACCCGGCTGAATCACGACATAACGTTCGTAATAGATAATAGAATCCAGTTTCTTGGTCGGCAAGCCTAACAAGTAACCGATTTTATTGGGCAGGGAACGAAAATACCAGATATGAGCAACAGGTACAACCAAATGAATGTGTCCCATACGTTCACGACGTACTTTTTTCTCTGTAACTTCTACCCCGCAACGATCGCAGACAATACCTTTATAACGAATACGCTTGTATTTACCGCAATGGCATTCATAGTCCTTGATAGGACCGAAAATACGCTCACAGAAAAGACCGTCACGCTCAGGTTTGTACGTACGATAATTAATCGTTTCCGGTTTTAAAACTTCACCACTAGAGTTCTCAAGAATCTCTTCAGGGGAAGCCAGACCGATGGTTATTTTTGAAAAGTTACTCTTTATCTTGTTTTCTTTTCTAAAGGCCATATTTTTTATTTATAAAGAGTTATCAATGAGTAAGTAGATGAGCTGAAACTCATCTACTTATATTGTTTTTGAATTAATCCAGAGTAAAGCTTAAACCAAGACCTCTCAGCTCGTGCAGCAATACGTTCAGAGATTCAGGGATACCCGGTTGTGGCATCGGATCACCTTTCACAATTGCTTCATACGCCTTAGAACGTCCTACAACATCATCAGACTTGATCGTAAGAATTTCCTGAAGAACATGTGCAGCACCGAAAGCTTCCAGTGCCCAAACTTCCATCTCTCCGAAACGCTGACCACCAAACTGAGCCTTACCACCCAGAGGTTGCTGAGTAATAAGAGAGTACGGACCGATTGAACGAGCATGCATCTTATCGTCAACCATGTGACCCAACTTCAGGAAGTAAGTAACACCCACTGTAGCCGGCTGGTCAAAACGTTCACCTGTTCCACCGTCATACAAGTAACTCTTACCGTAACGGGGTAATCCGGCTTTGTCCGTCCATTCGTTCATATCATCCAATGTTGCACCATCAAAGATAGGAGTAGCAAATTTAACCCCCATCGTCCGGCCTGCCCAACCTAACACAGCTTCAAAAATCTGTCCTAAGTTCATACGAGAAGGTACACCCAGCGGATTCAAACAGATATCAACCGGAGTTCCATCTTCAAGGAACGGCATATCTTCCTGACGGACGATCTTGGAAACAATACCCTTGTTACCATGACGACCGGCCATCTTATCCCCAACCTGGATCTTACGTTTCTTAGCAATGTAAACCTTAGCCATCTGAACAATACCAGTAGGCAGTTCATCGCCGATCGTAAGATCAAATTTCTTACGTCTCAACTCAGCATCCAGTTCCTTATATTTCTTCAAATAATTCAGAATCACCTGCTTGATAAGTTCGTTCTTATCAGCATCGGCAGTCCATTTACTTACTTGGATAGAATTATAATCCAATTCTTCCAGAGCCTTGCGAGAGAACTTAACTCCCTTCGCAATAATCTCTGTATTCATATAGTCTTTAACTCCCTGAGAAATCTTACCATTAGTCAAAACCAACAGTTTATCAACCAACAGGTTCTTCAGGTCAGCCATCTTCATTTCATATTCCTCATCCAATTTAGGAAGAATAGCCTTGTCTGTCAGTCTGGACTTACGCTTCTTGATGGCTTTCGAGAATAAAGCAGTTTCAATAACTACACCACGAAGAGACGGGGTTGCTTTCAAAGAAGCATCTTTCACATCACCAGCCTTATCGCCGAAAATTGCACGAAGCAATTTTTCCTCTGGAGAAGGATCAGATTCACCCTTCGGAGTAATCTTACCAATTAAAATATCACCCGGTTCAATACGAGCACCCACACGGACAATACCTCTTTCATCCAAATCCTTAGTCGCTTCTTCGCTGACATTCGGGATATCGGAAGTCAACTCTTCCATACCACGTTTCGTTTCACGAACCTCCAAAATGTATTCGTCAACGTGAACTGAAGTAAAGAAGTCTTCACGGACCATACGTTCGTTCAAAACGATAGCATCCTCATAGTTGTAACCCTTCCACGGCATATATGCCACTTTCACGTTACGTCCCAAGGCCAACTCACCATTCTGAGTAGAATAACCTTCCGTCAGGATATCGCCAGCCTTCACACGCTGACCACGATGACAGATCGGACGCAGATCGACAGTCGTACTTTGGTTAGTCTTACGCCACTTCGGAATATTGTATGTCTTAACCGCATCTTCGAAACTTACGAATTCTTCATCTTCCGAGCGGTCATATTTGATCTTGATACAAGTTGCATCCACAAATACAACTTCTCCCTCACGTTCAGCCATGATCTGGGTACGTGAATCACGAGCAACCTGCGCTTCGATACCTGTACCAACGATTGGAGCATCCGTACGCAGCAAAGGAACAGCCTGGCGCATCATGTTAGATCCCATCAATGCACGGTTAGCATCGTCATGTTCCAAGAACGGAATCAAAGAAGCCGCAATAGAAGCAATCTGCTGTGGAGCAACGTCCATCAAATCGATCTCCGTAGGAGGCACGACCGGGAAATCAGCTTCAAAACGAGCTTTCACTCTATCACGAACAAACTTGCCGTTATCATCCAATGGAGCATTCCCTTGGGCAATCGTCAATTCTTCTTCTTCTTCTGCAGTGTAATATTGTAAACCTTCCTCAGAAAAGTCCACCTTACCATCAACAACCTTACGGTACGGAGTAGAGATAAAACCAAGATCGTTAATCTTAGCATATACACACAAAGAAGAGATCAAACCGATGTTCGGTCCCTCAGGAGTTTCAATTGGACAAAGACGACCATAATGCGTATAGTGTACGTCACGAACCTCAAATCCAGCACGTTCACGAGACAGACCACCCGGTCCCAATGCAGACAAACGACGTTTATGCGTAATTTCAGCCAGTGGATTTGTCTGGTCCATAAACTGAGACAAAGCATTCGTTCCGAAGAATGAGTTAACGACAGAAGAAATAGTCTTCGCGTTAATCAAGTCAATCGGAGTAAACACTTCATTATCGCGTACATTCATACGTTCACGAACCGTACGAGACATACGAGCCAAACCAATACCGAACTGGTTGTACAGCTGTTCGCCCACTGTACGCACACGACGGTTGCTCAAATGGTCGATATCATCAACGATCGCTTTCGAGTTGATCAACTCAATCAGATATTTGATGATCTCAATTATATCTTCTTTTGTCAAAACCTTAATATCATCGCTGGTAGTAAGGTTCAACTTCTTATTAATTCTGTAACGGCCAACTTCACCTAAATCATAACGCTTTTCAGAGAAGAACAGGTTCTGAATAACTTCACGGGCACTTGCTTCATCTGCAGGTTCTGCATTTCGCAACTGACGATAAATATACAGGACAGCTTCCTTTTCAGAGTTACTAGGGTCTTTCTGAAGCGTATTATAGATGATAGCATAATCTGAAAGATTCTGGTCCTCACGATGTAATAGAATGTTTTGCGTGCCAGATTCCAGAATAGCCTCAATATTGTCGCTATCGAGAACCGACTCACGGTCGATGATAACGTCATTACGTTCAATAGAAACAACCTCACCGGTATCTTCATCTACGAAATCTTCCACCCAAGTCTTCAAAACACGAGCAGCCAGTTTACGACCGATCAGCTTCTTCAGGTTAGCTTTCGAAACTTTTACTTCTTCAGCCAGATTAAAGATCTCGAGAATGTCTTTATCGCTTTCAAAACCAATAGCTCTTAAAAGGGTTGTTACAGGTAATTTCTTTTTACGGTCGATGTAAGCATACATCACATTGTTGATGTCAGTTGCAAACTCGATCCAGGAACCTTTAAAAGGAATGATACGCGCTGAATACAACTTCGTACCATTGGCATGTGTACTTTGTCCAAAGAATACACCCGGTGAACGGTGCAATTGTGAAACCACAACACGCTCCGCACCATTTATCACGAAAGTACCCCTTTCCGTCATATACGGAATCGGGCCCAGATATACGTCCTGTATCACTGTATCGAAATCCTCGTGATCAGGGTCTGTACAATACAGTTTTAACTTCGCTTTTAAAGGCACACTATAGGTTAACCCGCGAGCAATACATTCGTCAATCGTATAGCGAGGCGGATCTATATAGTAATCTAAGAACTCCAACACAAAATTGTTACGCGTATCTGCTATCGGAAAATTCTCGGCAAATACCTTATACAATCCCTCCTTTTTTCTCTTTTCAGGAGGTGTGTCAAGTTGAAGAAAGTCTTGGAATGACTTCAATTGTACTTCGAGAAAGTCCGGATATGGGAACTGATTTTTGATCGAAGCAAAATTAACTCTTTGGTTTTCAGCTGTTGAAGACATCTAGTAAGGAATTTATTGAACTTATTGAAATTATAGACACAAAAAGGTTAAGAATCTCCTTTAAGGGAGACTCTTAACCAAATCACCTGATTACCAGGTTATAAATACTATTTAAGCTCAACTTCAGCTCCAGCTTCTTCCAACTGTTTCTTCAATGCTTCAGCATCAGCTTTAGCGATTCCTTCTTTGATAGCGCTAGGAGCACCGTCAACCATATCTTTAGCTTCTTTCAAACCAAGACCAGTTAATTCTTTTACTAACTTAACGATAGCCAGCTTGTTTGCACCAGCTGCTTTCAATACTACGTCAAAAGAAGTTTTTTCTTCTGCAGCGGCATCTAGACCTTTTTGAGAATCATTTACTAGCTAATTAAAATTAGCGTC
>ENA-OPYH01001180-OPYH01001180.1-human-gut-metagenome-genome-assembly--contig:-NODE-1180-length-15377-cov-3.697102_pt1 | contig 15377 bp, 13 predicted proteins | sample MGYA00241254_ERZ501488 | MGnify/ENA primary metagenome ERZ501488 (study PRJEB25962, sample SAMEA2042660) | human gut metagenome | biome: human gut; feature: human-associated habitat; material: faeces...
GATGTGTCCGTCGAGCGACGAGAGGGCCTCGTAGATCAGCAGGGCGTCGTTTACGTCGCCGCCCGTCGAGCGGATATTGACGACGATTTCCGGGGCGTCGATTTCGCGCAGCCGGTCGAGGCTGTCCCGGAATTTTTCGTAGGTGGCTACGCGCGACGAGGGTTGGTCGAACTGCCACTCCTCGGGGACGCCGATCACCCCTTCGATGTCCACGAAGCAGGTGTCGTTGCGGTTGGTGATTTGAATGTCGGATTGCATGGAAAGTTGTTTTTTGCCGGCTCGCTCGCCGGCGTTCGGAATGGGGTTGGCTGTGGGTGGGATCGTTGCGGTTTCGCGGCGTCCCCGCTCCGGCAGGAGGGTTGGGCGGATTTTCGAGGAGTGCATCCCGTGAGAGTGCGGGGAGTCGTACGGCTGCGGTCCGCGCGGATGAAGGACGGTCGAAGGGCTATCCGTTGGGCAGACGGGTGAAGGTGCAGCGGGTCGAGGCGGCCGAGGGGTCGTAACCCTCGATGCGGCGGAGCGTGCAGCGGATCTCTTCGCCGCCGATGCGGAACAGGAACGTCGAGGCGATGCAGGGGGCGAGGCGCTGTATCTGAAAGAGCCGTTCGATGTCGCACGGTTCGAGCCGCAGGTGGAGCGTGAGGTGCTGGCAGCGTTTCTCCTGTTCGGCCTGGGTGTCGTAGAAGCGGTGCAGTCCCTGTTGTCCGTCCCGGTCTTCGAAGCAGAGCGTGAACCCGTTGTCGGGATCGTTACGGTGGAATGCGGCCAGGGGGTAGCTGTCTCCGGTGGAAGGATAGCCCCAGCGCTCGCCGGCGGGCAGGGGCTGCATGCCGCAGTAGCGGACGATGCGGGGCGTGAAACTGTTCCGGTCGGTGGTGTCCGGGGCGTCGCGGTCGCCGACCCGCAGGACGAGGGCCGAAGGTGCATCCGCATAACATTCCGTTTCGCTGACCGTCGGCGAGAAGAAGGGGTTGGCGAGGTTTCTTTCCCGGTCGATCGCCGCCGCCGAGTCATTGACCAGACGCCACTGGCCGAAGGGCTCTTCCAGGGTCGCGTTCAGCCGGGTCACCGCACCGTCCGCCTCCCGGTACTTGTAGATGCGGACACGTTCCGCATCCTGTGCCGCATCGCCCAGCAGGATCGGCTGCGAGCGGTCGATCCGGGAGCTCCAGTCGAAGGTCTGGCCGAGGCGCTAGAAGTCGTCGGCCGGTTCGACGTAAACCGTGCGGGTTTCCTCGTCGGTGTAAAAGCGCAGATTGAACAGGTGCCGCAGGGCGTCGAGTACGACCCATTTGCGGACGCGGTGCCGGGCGACGTCCTCGAAAGAGATCGGGGTGTTCAGACCGGGTGCGCCGGTGAAGTCGGGGCGCAGGGTGCATTGGCGGCTCAGGGAGAATTTCATCCCCGGTTCCGCACCGTAGAAATAGATGGTCGAGAAGGTTTTGGGCGAGGTCGGCGTGACAGTTACCGGGTTGGTACGGACGGTCATTTCCACTTCGGTCTGTCCGGTTTCTCCGATGTAGCCGTCGTAGAGTGCCCAATCTCCGGTGTAGGTCGTGTAGGTCGTGCTTCCGGCGGCTTTGTAGAGCAGTACCGGGGCCGTGACGGTCGAGCCGGAAGGGGTCGTGACCAGAGCCGACCGCGAATCGAACTCTCCGATTGCGTGCCCGGCCGTGCCGTTGACGGTGCAGGTGAGGCGGTAGGAGTTTCCTTCGGTGTGGTTGAACACGATGGCACGGTACTGGAAGGCGGGTTTGGTCGAGTTTCTGCGGTCGGCGTAGCGGTTTGCGAGGGCGCCCTGTACCTCGGTGCCGTCGCCCAGGTAGAAGGAGTCGATTCCTTTGAGGCGGTTGCGGTCGAGGATGCGGTGGTCGGTGATGTAGCGGATGTGGTATTCGAAGGCTACCGTCACCGAGGTCATGGGCCTGAAGACGATCTCCCCGTCTTCGACGGTGAAGCAGTGGTTGTTCGAAAAGACATCGGTGAGGGTTTCTCCCAGATCGTTTTGGTCGTTCGGATTGACCGTTTCGACGAAATTGCCTACTGAGTTGATCGACTTGTAGGGGTTGGCGTACACACGGCCGTCGCTGTTCGCCGTCGTCGCCGCCGTCGTCGTACGCCGGGCCAGGAAATCCATGCGGTTCCGCAGGGCGTTCGTGTCGCGCGAGGAATAGGCGCCGCTCAGGTAGAGCGAGCGGAAAAATTCGCCGTTCAGAAAATCGCTTTCAAGGGTGTAGCCCGCTTCGGAAAAGAGTGTCTGCACGACGGTTGCGGCCGAAATGAACGGGTGGTAGTCGTCCACGGAGAGGAATCGTTCTACGGGAATCAGTTCGACCGACGACAGTTCGGGGGTGTATTCGTCGCGGCATACCGGGAAGAATTTGACCGGGGTGTTGTTGGTCCAGGTCTGGCGGATCATCGTGGGCGTGAGCCGTCCCGAGAAGGAGATGCCGAGGGTGTTGAACATCTCCGCAGCGACTTGCCGGGCCCATTCGGAGGTGCCGCTGCGGATCTCTATCAGATACCCCTCCGGGTCGGAGTCGTACGCTGCCGAGAGCAGCCGGACGGAGCCTTGCAGCAGTTTGGCCTCTCCGTCGCTCAAAACGGCCGTGTGCTGCGCGGCATTGAAGCGCTGGCCCGTGTAAGGCTCGGCGGCGAATCCGAAAATGCGGTCGTTGGTCCGGGTTGCCGGCAGCCGCAGTCGGAGGGCGTGCCCTTTGTTTCCGCTTCGCACGTCGGCGAGATCCTGGGCATCGTAGTCGAGGGCGATGCGCTGCGACGGGTCGAGGTCGCAGGGAATTTGGTCGATAGTGAGTTTCATAGGCAGCGGGTTTCTTGTCGGGGACGCAGGCTGATTTCGATACAGCCCAGGGAGCCGTGCCGGCCGATCGTCTGCTCCCGGGTCAGGATGTCCACCTCTTCGTATTTGTCGCCGTCGATCTTCCAGACTTGGGGCGATGCGGCGATTTCGGCCAGCGCTTCGATAACGGCGGCGGGTTCGAAGGCCGAGGCGAGGGTCGTCGTCCGTTCGTCGCGGATACTGATATCTTCGTAGCCCGCGTCGTCGGTGAGTACCTGTTCCTTGCGGATTTTCTGGACGACGCTTTTCACCACCGGAAAAGTGTAGTGTTCGATCGAACCTGCACGGCTTCGCCAGGCGATACGGCATCCTTCGTCGCATTTCGGAACGACCGTGTAGCCGATTTCCGCTACGGTCTGCCCGGCGGTGGCGATCCGGACGGTGATCGTGCCGACCGAGGGCAGAAAACTTCGGGTGTTGAGCCGGAAGAGGGTCAGCTCCTCCCCTCCGATCGCATTGTACGTAAGAGCTTCTGCCGTAATGTCGCTCGTGACCGTTACGGTGTGCTGGCCCGGGATGCAGCAGGTGATTTCGTCGCTTTCGCCGTAGGCGATGATGCGGTGCGAAGGCATCGTCGTCAGAATCCGGGACGGTTTCACGGAGTCGTGTGCCGCGACGAAGGTCCGGACTTCGGAGTAGGTCGTTCCGACGGCCAGTTGCACCGAAGCGCTCCGGCTTTCCGAATTGCAGAATCCGGTCATGCCGGACGAGGGGACGAAGCGAATGTTTTTCCGGACCATCGGGGCGATGTTCAGGGTGCCGGTCGGGGTGTTGTAAAACCGTTTGGAGCCGATCCTGGAGCCGTCCCTGGTGCTGAGTATTTCCAGAAACAGTTCCGTTTCCGCCGCGTTGGAGAACGTGTAGGCGAGCGGGCCGAATACGGAGGAAAACATCTCCGGCAGAGAGGTGAATGTCATGTGAAAACGGGTTTGGAAGTGGATGATTGTGTGCGGTCCGAGATACCGTGCGGTCGCCGGTGTCGGGGCTGTGGGCGGAGTCGTGCCCTTCGTTTTTTTCGAAAGATGCGGAGGCGGCATCGGAAAGGCCGATGGCTGCTGTGCGGGGTGTCCGGGTGCCTAAAAACAGATGATGACGTCGGCTTTGGCCGTTTGGGAGATTTCTCCGTGCGGGGTGTAGGCTCCCGATCCGGGTTGGACGGTGAGGTTTTCGACGGCTATGACCTTCGGGTCGGTGCTTAACTGGGTGAAGAGATCGAAGAGTTGCAGTTCCGTTTGGCTCCATACCTCGTTGCGCCGTTCGGACGAGAGCTTTGCCCCGGGGTGCAGCAGCCGCAGTTCGACGCTGTAGGTCGCACGTCCGTGCAGACGGCCTTCGACCTCCTTGAGCCGGATGGGTGGAAGCCAGGCTGCGGGCAGCAGGACGATCTCGCGCGGGGTGCGGTCGTCGGTATCGGTGTGGATCGTGTAGCCATACACGCCTGCGAGCTCCCGGATCGCACGGGTGAGATAGGTGCGGTTCATGTTGAAAAAGTTTTGATAAAATGTTTACAGATATTGAAAAGTCTGGATAATTTCCTGACAACAGAATTGTTGCGATTGTTGAAAAGGTCGGAAATATCCTGAGGCCGTCTGTTGAAAAGCGGATTTGTCGGGACAAATATAAACAATCCGAATACCCCTTGTCAAGAGATTCGACCCGGAATAATTTCGATCTGCGGCAAATAAAGTCGGTGGATAATTTGTTCGGACTGGGGTTCAATCTGTTGCGGTGACGGTCGCAGCGGTCTAATTTGGCCTTGAAAATTGGATATTTGAAATATAATAGCTACTTTTGCTCCGTAATATCTTCGTGAAGCCGGAGTCTTCCGGCCGAAAAGTGGAAAATATCCGTATCTTCCACGGCGGCGAAGAGCGAAGTTCAACGAAAAATTCAACGATATGGATGATGGTGTCGGTTCCAAGCATAGCGGCAGTGTCGTATCTCAATACGATACCATTCATCTACGGTATCCGCCACGAAGGTAACTTTCGTGCCGATCTGTTGTTGTCCCCTCCTTCCGAGTGTACGAAAAACTACGTCGAAGGGCGTGCCGATCTGGCGCTGCTTCCGGCTGCCGCCGTTCCCTCGCTCAAATCGACGGATGTGATTACCGAATATTGCATCGGAGCCGTCGGCCCCGTGCGAACCGTCGTGCTGTTGAGCGACGGCCCGGTTTCCGAGGTTCGGCGCGTCTTTCTCGATCCCCACTCCCAGACCTCCGTGCAACTGGTCGGTTATCTGGCCGCCCATCGTTGGAAAATCGCTCCCGAATGGTACTCTCTGGATGACTACGAACAGCTTCGTCATGCGCAGGAGGGGGACGCTTTCCTGTTGATCGGGGACAAGGTGTTCGATCACGAGGAGAAGTTCCGCTATAAATACGATTTGGCTGCCGAATGGCAGGCCGCGACCAAACTGCCCTTCGCCTTTGCTGTCTGGGTGGCTCGCAAGGGAACGCCCTACGAAGTCATCGAATCGTTGCAGCATGCCCTCACGTTCGGTTTGGAACATACCTACGAAGCGATCCTCGAAGCGGGATTCGACAAAAAGCCGTACGATGCCTATGAATATTTGACGCGTAATATCGACTATATCTTCGATAATCAAAAGCGCCGGGCCCTTCAGAAGTTCTGGGATTCGGGACTCAAGGTGTCGCCCCGTGTAAATCCCGGCTGAAGGGAGTAGGCAGGGCTCATGCCGCCGGGCGGCCCCCTGTCTTGACCAGTTCACGCAGAAAGCAACCCGGGGAACCGGATTAATACAGGGTGCTTTATGATTACGATTTACCTCAAGCAATACAACAAGATCATCCGAAACGCCGATACCGGGCTCTTCGAGGAGTTGGGTTACGACGATATCTTGTGGATCGATATGCTGCAACCCACGATCAAGGAGCAGAAAGCGGTCGAGAATTTCATGGAGATCAACCTCCAGACCAAGCAGCAGGTCGAAGAGATCGAATCGACCTCGAAATATTCCGAAACCGAGAATGCGATCATTTCGAACGCCAACTTTTTCGTGCCGACGGGCGAGAGTTTCGTCATCGAACCCGTGTCGTTCATCATTTCGAACGAAGGTGTGCTGGTTTCGGTGCGCCAGGCCGAGTCGCGGACGTTTCAGGAGACGGAGAAGCGGCTCCAGATCAACTACCGCAACTATCCAACGGGCTATCATATTTTTATCACGTTGCTCGAAGTGCGGATCGACTACGATGCCGACATGGTCGAGCTGATCGCCCGTCAGGTGTCGTCGTTGAGCCGCAATATCAATGGCGAGGATTCGATCGACAAGGAGGTGCTGCGTCGCATCAATACCTTGCAGGAGAGTACGATGTTGCTGCGGGAGAACATCTTCGACCGCCAGCGCGTGCTGTCGGGCATTCTGCGCAGCGAACGGTTCCCGAACGATATCTACCCGCGTTTGCAGTTGATGATCAAGGACGTGAATTCGCTCATCAACCATGCCGATTTCAGTTTTCAGCGTCTGGACTATATCCAGGATGCGGCACTGGGTCTTATCAATATCGAGCAGAACGAGATCGTAAAGATCTTCTCGGTGGCTGCTGTGGTTTTCATGCCCGCGACGTTGATCGCAAGTATTTATGGCATGAACTTTTCGATCATGCCCGAGCTGCACTGGAAATACGGCTACCTGTTTGCCATCGGCTTGATGTTGCTCTGTTCGGGGCTTACGATCTGGTTCTTCCGATTCAAGAAGTGGTTATAAAGACAGTCCGCTTCGACTTCGGCTTCATTTTCGTCGGTCGGGGTGTTTTTTACCTTTTCAGAAAGTCGTTCCCGAAACCGGGGAGAAATAAAGTACGGATATGACAAGACAAATAGCCGATCCACTGCGGATCGGCTATTTTACAATTACCCGAATTTGTGCTGCCGGCTATTGCAACGCAGGATCGACCTCCGGCGTGCAGGTTATCGAGGCGGTCTTGACCGTGCCATCCGAAGTGGTGAACTCCACCGTAAAAGTATGCACTTCGCCCGGATTGTCGGGAACCGACGTAAAATAAAGTATAAACGAGTAAATCGACAAGGAGGAAAGAGTGTATTCGACCACCCGCAGATCGTCGGGTTGCAAAGCCGACAACGGTTTGTTGTATAGAAATAGAATTTCTTTCCCAAGATCGGAATAAGAATGATAATCGTTCTCTATGTATTCGGCATAGCTTACATACCGAACTCCCATTTTATCGTTCAACGGCGATCCTGCCGGGTATTTGGCGCTCCAATCTTTGTCGCTGGTAACTTTTATGCCGGTGAAATTGTCTGCGAATGCGGTCAAATCCGACCATGGAAGCGACTTCAGATTGTTGTATTCCGTATCGTGATTGCGCTCTGCGATTCGAAGAAAATCGTCGGTATGCTGCGCCCCCTCCTGTTCCGGTGTCTGATAGTACACCGGATCCTCCAGAAGTACCTGAAATCCGGACATGGAATAGAGCGTCGATGGTTTTTCAGCCAGCATGCCGTATAAAACATAGCTCCCGTCCACATAATTTTGAACGAGATATTTCGAATAGCCGGATCCATTTCCAATCCACTCCTCCGGTTCGTTGCAACCAACCAGACTACTCAAAAAAATATAAATCAATAACTTTTTCATTTGCTCAAATTATAAGTGACGGCCGAAAAATCATGATCGTAATCTCTGTCTTCTATTGACTGCGGGCTGACAGGTCCCCTGTCTGTATAGAACGCATTGAATGTATAGTATCCGTCTTTTTGTCCTCCCCAGCCGAAATTGGCATGCACAAATTCTTTCGACTCTGTGTGGTATTGAGTAGGCAAAAAAGCATATCTGGTTATCACGCGTCTTTCACGGAGCAACCAACCGTCCAATACCCATGCGTGACTATTAGTACTGCTCTTCCCGGAATAATAAAATGGAAGTTTTTTCACGAAAATCATATCCCGAACTTTGTCGGTAGTTATAGGCGATAAAGCTATATTTGAATAGCCTAATCCTATGTCACCCAAATATTGGAGTAACTTCACTACGTTTTTCGTTGGGGCGGGAGAACCTCCGTCGTCACTGTGGTATTTCACACCAACTGCCTCTCCCATTTTATTGATGAAATAGGCTACAGCCCATGTTTGGGCATTCATGGATTCCCCACTTACAACAGGTTTCACTAACTGGGGATGTGTTACCGCTTCTTCGATATTAAGCCACATGGCTTCATTCAAAAGCTGATCTCCTATTTGATAAAATTTTTTATTATAATTTAAAGCGTTGAAAACTAAAATTTGTGCAACTGCTACCGGGACACATCCGGCAAAACAGTTTTTGCCATTTTCAATTGGGCATAAATAATTATATGGTTTGGTTTGGTTCCATCGGGTTTTGAGGAGAATGCCTGATTGTTCTTTGGTTTCCCAAGGTTCATAGTCAATACCGACAGGTTGTTGTCCTTCCGGCCACCAATGTTCTATATCGGTAATAGGGCCTCCGACGATGCCGTTTCCGCCACCGCCGGTATCGACACCTCCGATCGCGGCCTGTGCAACCATTTGCAGGGGGAATACCAACTCACCGTCCGCTTCGGCCTGTTCGGGAGTAACCGTTACGGCATACCGGAACTCTTCGGTCGTGAGGCTTCCTTCATCGACGACCGCATAGACCGGCTCCAACCGGTCGTCGGCCCCCAGAATGGCATAGCCCGCCTCGTTCTCGAAATTGACGATGTAGAGCAGATCCTCCACGTCGGCCGTGGCTTCGCTGCGGGTGACAGCGCCATCTTCCGCGGGAGTATCGATCTCTTCGAGGACGGATTGCAACTCTTCGAGAGCCTGTTCGACAGGGACTGCATGCGGATTTTCAGCAGTCGGAGGGTTTTCACCGAAAGGCCCCGGCTCCGCGCCCGGATCGGCCGTACAGCCAGCCACAGTCAGAACCCGAAAAATAGCGAAAAAAGTCCGAAATGTTTCATAACGGATTAATTTCAGGGTTTTCGGTCGAACCCTGTTCCGAGAGTTCTGAAAATTCCCGGAACAGGGCCGGAAGAAGTTTTCCTCCTGATCCGAAATTAAACATTTCTTTGTTGATTACCAAATAAAATACAATTTTATTTGCAATCAAATAAAACAAACCGCATTCGAGCTTCGTCGCGCACGTCGCGGTGGAAGATGCCCTTGACAGTCGCCGCCGTATCTTCCCGGCCCCGTTATTTCGCACTGCCGTAATGCCAGGTGACCGCCTGCCGGATGTCGGGATGGAGCGATTTGCCGACGGGACAGGTTTCGGCCGCGCCTTGCAGGATTTTCTTGTCTTTGTCGCTGTAATCGCCCGGCAGGTAGAAATCGAGCCGGATCTCGGCGATGCGGCGCGGTTCGGCGGCCATGACTTTCTGGATCTCCACACGCGTTCCCTTCAGGTCGATTTCGAGCCGACGAGCGGCTATCCCCATCAGGGTCAGCATACAACTTCCCAGAGCTGCAGCAACCATGTCCGTCGGAGAGATGTATTCGCCTTTGCCGTTGTTGTCGGTCGGAGCGTCAGTGATAACCCGGTTACCGGACTGGACGTGCGTGATTTCGGTCCGCAGATCGCCCAGATACAAAGTTTGAATCGTAGCCATTTCCTAAAATTTTTAAGTGAATGTTTCCTGATAAAGATAGTGAAATGTGAGGGCAATCGTGCGGACTTGCACCCAAAAGATTGCCAAACCGAATCCTATCTTCTGCAAAGATAGGGAAAGCCGAGAGAAAAATGGAAACTTGGGCCCAGTTTTCCGAGGCGCATCCTATCTAAGACTATGTCAAAGATGGGGAAAAGTGAGTGACAAGCCAAACTTGATCAGCATTTCTCCTCCTTGCGCGGCGAAATCCACGAGAGCCTTCTGCATCCGCTCCGATCGTCGGTCGGTCGAGCCAGCCCGAGCCGCATCTTGTAAAACCATCGTTTTTCGGAAAGTCCGGAAGACAGGTCCGCCATACCTGAAATTCCGTTCCGCCCGTTCCGCGTCCTCTCCGATCCGGGCAGCGACGGACAGCGGCACGCCCGGACCGGATATTTGCCCGGACCGGGAGACCGAAAGCGAAATAAATTTCGTACATTTGTCCTCCATAAGGACTTATGCTCGAAAAACTCGCAAAACAGACCGCCATATACGGCATCAGTACGATCGTCGTACGATTCCTGAACTACCTGCTGACACCCTATTTCACCCGGGTGTTCGACCCGGGCATTTACGGGATCACCGTGGACGTATATGCCCTGATTCCATTCGCTCTCGTGATCCTGACGATGGGAATGGAGTCGGGATACTTCCGTTTTGCAGCCAAAGCCGACGAAGCGGGCGGCGACGTGACGGCCGCCAAACGGCGATTGTTCGCTACCACATGGGGCATCACTTCCCTGGCGGCCCTGCTTTTTTTCGGGCTGGTAACCCTCTTCCGCACGACGGTTTCCGAGTGGATGGGAGCGGATTACGCCGCAAACCCCGACTTCGTAGTATGGGTCGCGGCGATCATTTTCCTCGACGTTTGCACGGCGATTCCCTTTGCACGCCTGCGGGAACAGGGACGGGCGCTGACCTATGTCGGGTTCAAGGCCCTCAGCGTCGTAATTACGGTAGTTTTGGCAGTGGCCTTCGGTCTTGCCGGCTTTTACGAAACATCGTTCGGCGTAGGCTGGGTCTTCGTGGGCAACCTGATCGCCAGTCTGCTCACCCTATTGGCAATTCTCACCACGACGAACCGCACTCTGCCCCGTATCGACGGCAAGTTGCTGCGGCGGGTGCTCGTCTATTCACTGCCGCTGATGGTCAGCGGCATCGCAGGCACGGCCAACGAATTCATATACCCCCAGATGATCAAATACCTCGTACCGGAAGGTGCGATGGGCGAAGTGGGTATTTACGGAGCGATCGTCAAAATCGGTATGGTGCTCATGCTTTTCGTGCAGATGTACCGGTTGGCCGCCGAACCTTTCTTCCTGGCCGATTATAAAAAATCGGACTTCTTGCAGATGAATGCCGCAGCACTTAAATACTACGTACTGGTGTCGATGTTCATATTCCTGGGAATCGCTTTTTTCCGGGATCTTTTCGGACTCATCGTCGGCAAGGATTTCCGCGAAGGAATCGGCATTTTACCGGTGGTGTTGGGTGCGAACGTCCTCAACGGCGTATGGCTCAATCTGTCGTTCTGGTACAAACGGGAGGAGCGAACCTCGCTGGCTATCGTGGTTACCTTTGTGGGCCTGATATTTACGATCGGATGCAGCCTTTCATTTATTCCCCGCTGGGGATACTACGGAGCAGCCTGGGCCCGTTTAGTCAGCGAAGCGGCGATGGTTGCGGTAAGTTTTTGGCTCAACCGCCGTTTTTATCCCATGCCTTACCAGACCGGACGGATTTTGGGATATGTGGCGTTGGCGCTGGTTCTATACGGCGTGAGTGTCGTCGTGGATGACCAAGTCGCTCCGGCTGTACCCAGATATGCTTGCTACGCGGCCTTGTTGCTGCTCTACTTTTACTATGCCGTGCGGCGGGAGAAGATCGACCTTCGGGCACTGGTCCGTTCCGCAATGCACCGGGGGCACAAATAGCAACGAAAGATGAGTGAAAAATTGATTATATTGCTGCTCAGCGGCACGCTGCTCATGACCGGAGTCATGGCCCTTTCGTGGGAACCCGGCCGCGATCGCACGCTGACGCTGGGACTGGTTCTGGTGGCGATGCTATGCATCGCGGTCCGGCAGCGGCTCCGGCGGATGCAGCGGAACAGGGAGTAAAATGCGGTTTTCGGAGGTCATCGGTCAGCGGGAGCTGAAACGTCATCTGGTGCGCGGGGTCGATGCCGGACGGGTGAGCCATGCCCAGCTCTTCACGGGACGTCCCGGAGCCGGGGCTCTTCCGCTGGCATTGGCTTATGTACAGTACCTCAACTGTACGAACCGCCGCGACGGTGATTCGTGCGGCGAATGTCCCAACTGCCGGCAGATCGCCGGTCTGGCGCACCCCGACCTGCACTTCGTCTTCCCGGTCAATAAACAGGGCAAAAAATCGGGAGAAGCGGTTTTGAGCGATGACTTCATGCCGCTCTGGCGGCAGGTCGTCAGCGAGCGAAACGGTTATTTCTCGCCGCAGGAGTGGTACGACCGCCTCGACCTGGGCCGGACTCTCAAAGGGGCGATTTCGGCCCGCGAAGCCGACGGTATCATCCGCAAGCTCTCGTTCAAGAGCTTTGCCGCCAAGTACAAGTGCGTGATCGTATGGCTTCCGGAAACGATGAACGAGGAGGCGGCCAACAAGATTCTGAAAATTCTCGAAGAGCCGTGGGAAAAGACGCTCTTCGTGCTGGTGAGCGAGCGTCCCGACTTGTTGCTGCCCACGATTCTGTCACGAACGCAGGAGGTGGTCGTACCCCGGCTGACCGATGAAGAGGTTCGTGCGGAGCTCGAACGCCGTGGGGAGCGCGATCCGGAGAAAATTCGTACCTTTACCCGGCTGGCTGCGGGCGACCTGATCGAACTGGAGCATCTGCTGCGCGGCGAAGGGAACGAACTCCGCAAAGACGATTTCGAATTTTTCTGTTCGCTCATGCGGTTGAGCTACAACGACAAGCACCTCGAACTGATGGCCTGGGCCGAAGAGGTGGCCCAACTTTCGCGGGAGCAGCAGCGGGCTTTCCTGACCGATGCGGTGCGTCTTTTGCGGGAGAGCTACCTGCTGCATGCGGGACTGGGCGAAATCTCCTGCCTGTGGGGTGAGGAGGCGAAGTTCTGCCGCAATTTCGCTCCGTTCATCGGAAACCAGAACATCGAATCGCTGGTCGCGGAGGCCGAATCGGCGATGGCCCAGATCCGGCAAAACGGGAACCCGACCATCGTGTTCACCCATTTCGCATTGAGCGTGAGTAAGATGATTAAAAAATTGTAATTATGGCAAGAGCGATCATACTGACCGGAGGAAACGTGGGCGACGTAAAGACCCGCCTGCAAAACGCACAGCGGCTGATCAACCAGCACGCCGGACCCGTCATGCGCTGTTCGCACCGTTACAAGAGCCGAGCATGGGGTTTCGATGCCGAAGAGGAGTTTTCCAACCAGGTCCTCGAGGTGGATACCGACCTGACGCCCGAATACATACATATTTATCAAGCTCTGGGAAAGATGCTCGACGCTTTACAGGCGATCGAGCGGGAACTGGGGCGCGACCGCGAGGCAGAACAGTCGCTCAAACAAAGGACCGGTGCCCGATATACGTCGCGCCCGATCGACATCGACATACTCTTCTACGACGACCGCGTGATTCGCACCGAGCGGCTGACCGTTCCCCATCCGTTGATCCAGGAGCGCGAATTCGTGCTCGTCCCCCTGTGCGAATGGATGCGCGACTACCGCCATCCGGTGTTGGGGAAAACGGTCGGAGAGCTGCTCGAAGAGCTGAAAAATCGGAATGAAACCCATGAAAAAGCATAAGTTCAAGATACTGACTTTCGTCGCGGTGGCCGCAGCCCTGGCGGGGACGGGATGTTTCAAGTCGATCGGTTACGAAACATTCTACGTGCTCCGGCCTTGGGCGCAGGAAGGTACCGTCAAGACCCCCATCCCCCGGGAAGATATGCTGGCCTATGCCTTCGACGCGGACACAACCGAATGGAGCGTGCTCTCTTACGAGGACGCCGTGGCCGGAATAATCACCTCCCGGAGAACCGGCGAGAAGCTGCGGCCGATCGCCCAGGGCGAGCCGTACGAGATCGACGGCAACGAAAACTGGCTGGCGATGCAGCTCAACGGCCCCCGGTTTCTCATCCTGGCCGTGGACCAGTCGAATCGGCTTTACGGATTCACCGAGCAGGCCATCGGGGAGAATCTTCCGCAGATGCACGTGAGCGTAACCTTTTACCCGAAAGAAAAAGGCAAACGTTTCCTGAAGGGCAAGTGGATCATGTGCAACGACTTTTATACGGAACCCGAGCCGGAACCGGATCCTGATCCTGAAAATCCCGACACGCCCGATAACCCGGACAATCCGAACAATCCGGGAACGGAAGACCCGAATCCCGACGATCCCGGTACGCCTGACGACCCGGATACCCCGGACACACCAGCTCCGGACGATCCCGATACGCCCGAAAATCCCGACACCCCGGAAAACCCGGATGTGCCCGATAATCCGAATCCGGACACTCCCGACGAACCGGCAGTTTCCGGCGCCCGCTCGTCCTTGTTTCGATAACAGAAAAACGATATGAAACGACAAAACCATAAAGCGATCGTCTGGCTTCGGGTCTGCGTCCTTGCGATGTTCTGCCCGGCGTTCCTGTGGCGCTGCGCGACCGTCATGAACCTCGAAGGCGGCCCGATCGACACCCTTCCCCCGGTGATCGTGTCGATGTTGCCGGACAACTTCACGACCAACTTCACCGCCAGGAAGATTTACGTCACTTTCGACGAATTCGTGCAGCTCAAGGACCAGCAAAAAGAGTTTTTCACGTCGCCCCAGATGAAGAAGAAACCCCAGCTTTCGATCCGGGGCCGGGGCATCCTGATCCAGATCAAGGATACGCTCAAGGAGAACACGACCTACGCGCTGAATTTCGGCAGTGCCGTGCGCGACAACAACGAGGGCAATCCGCTCTACTCGATGCGTTACGTCTTCTCGACCGGCCCGGAGGTGGATTCGATGGTCGTTTCGGGATATACGGCCGACAGCTACACGGCCGACAGCGTAGCCAAAAGTTTCATTTGCTTCTTTCCGGCCGATTCGGTGGAGGATGTTCCCGAATACGACTCGACGATGTTCAAATACCAGCCTGCGGTGATCGCCCGTGCGGAAACCAACGGTATTTTCATCGCCCAGAACCTCAAGCCGATTCCCTACCGGGTCTATGCCTTCGAAGATAAGAACAACAACCAGATTTACGAACCTTCGGTCGATCAGGTAGGCTTTCTCACGGGAACGTACAACCCCGCTGAGCTGCCCGACTTCGGCATCTGGTACGACTCGATCCGCCGCTACGTGACGGCCGACCCGCAGCTTTACTTCCGAATGTTTACCGACGAGGCTTTCGGTCGGCAATACCTGCGCGAATCGGAACGTCCGGTGCAGCACAAGGCGCTCCTCTATTTCAATGCGGGCCATCCCCGGATCGACAGCATCGTGTTCGACAGCATCCCTGCCGACCGCGTAATCATTGAGCCTCAATCACGCAACCGCGATACGATCGCGTTGTGGTTCGACGTTCCTTCGGCCAGTCTGCCCGATACCATCCGGGGAGAAATTACCTACATGAAGCACGACTCCCTCGACCGGCTGCTTCCCTCGACCGAGAAGTTGAAACTGGCCTGGCGGTATATCGAATCGAAAGAGGAGGCCAAAGAGCGAGAGCAGCTCGAAAAGGAGAAAGAGAAGACACTGGCTGCCGGCGAAGAGTGGGTCGAACCGGAGAAGCCGAGTACGTTTACCTACAAGTTTTCCACGACCGGTTCCGTTACCCCCGAAACCAAGCTGTACGTCGAATTCGACTACCCGCTGGTCCGGTTCGACTCGGCT
>ENA-OPYH01001190-OPYH01001190.1-human-gut-metagenome-genome-assembly--contig:-NODE-1190-length-15307-cov-3.195122_pt1 | contig 15307 bp, 15 predicted proteins | sample MGYA00241254_ERZ501488 | MGnify/ENA primary metagenome ERZ501488 (study PRJEB25962, sample SAMEA2042660) | human gut metagenome | biome: human gut; feature: human-associated habitat; material: faeces...
AATGGAATGGAATGGAATCAACCCGAGTGCAATGGAATGGAGTGGAATGGAATTTGCTTCCGAAAACGATCTTCGTGTTGCAACGATTCCGGTCGGCTATGCGGATGGATATCCGAGAACTCTGTCTAATAAAGGATGGGTTCTGATACATGGACAGAAAGCACCGATCCTTGGCAGAGTCTGTATGGACCAGTTCATGGTGGATATTTCCGGAATTCCCGGAGCCATGGAGGGCGATAAGGTGACGCTCCTTGGCGCGGATGGTCAGGAGCGGATCACGGCGGAAGAACTGGGAGAACTTTCCGGCAGATTCAATTATGAGTTTGTCTGCACACTGGGAAAACGAATTCCCAGAGTCTACCGTCGAAATGGTGAGATCACAGAAGTAAAAGATTATTTTGAAAATTTCTGACGGATCTAAAGTGTTCGTATAACTCCGGAAGAATCGGCAATACTTATGTTAAATCGCTGATGAAGGAGTAGAAATGAGAAGAGGAGATATCTATTACGCAGATTTGAGACCGGTCATCGGCTCGGAGCAGGGCGGCATCCGGCCGGTGCTGATCATCCAGAACGATGTGGGGAACAAACACAGTCCCACCGTGATCTGCGCTGCAATCACCTCAAAGATGAACAAGGCGAAGCTGCCTACGCATATTGAACTGAATGCCCGCCGCTACGATATGGATAAAGATTCCGTAGTGCTGCTGGAACAGCTGCGCACCATCGATAAAAAGAGGCTGAAAGATAAGGTATGCCATCTGGACGGAGACATTATGCGGAGAGTGAACCGGGCACTGAAAGTCAGCCTGGAGCTGGATACATAGCCCGATGCATAGTGTATCCGAAAATAGGATAAAATACGAAAGGATGAAATAAAATATGGACATGAGTGGGCCTGTGGCCATTTTTCTCTTTTTCCTGCTGTTGCTGGTGGATATGTTTTTCTATGGATTTGATGCCGCCATCGACAATCTGAATGAAAAGGAGATGCTACATAAAGCAGAGGAAGAAAAGGATCGCCGGTCGGTGCGGCTTTCTGAGATGGTCAGCCGTCCGGGGATCTATATCAATACGGTACAGCTGGTTATTACGCTGATCAATATTTTAATGGGAGCTTTTTATCTGAATATCTGGCTGCAGACCATTGACAAGGGACTTCATGTGATCAATGTGGGAGGCATGTCTCTGGAGAATGTGCCTGCGGGAGTGCTTTCAGGGATTGCCACGGTATTGTCTTTTATTGCCATGATCTATATCCTGTTGACTTTCGGTGTGCTGATTCCCCGGAAAATGGCATCCAGACAGCCGGAGAAGTGGGCGTATGCCTGTATTGACCCGATTTATATTATCACCAGACTGCTGGCACCCCTGACGGGGCTGGTGAATCTGACAGCCAAGGGAATCCTGTTCCTCTTCGGTGTCCGCAACAATACGGATGAAAATGATGTGACCGAGGAAGAGATCATCAATATGGTGCAGGAAGGTCATGAGCAGGGTGTCATTCAGGCCAGTGAGGCGGAGATGATCTCCAACATTTTCGAATACGGAGACAAGGAAGCCCAGGATATCATGACACATCGTGGAAGTATCGTGGCCATTGATGGTGAGACGAAACTGAAAGATGCCATTGCTTCCATGCTAGGAGGCAAGAACAGCCGTTATCCTGTGTATGAGGAGAATATTGATCATATCATCGGTATCCTGCATCTGAAGGATGCCATGCGGTTCCATATCAGTGATGACAAGCTGGACCTGCCTATCGCAAAACTGGACGGACTGCTCAGAGAGCCTTATTTTGTGCCGCAGACGAAAAATATCGATGAACTGTTCAAGGAAATGCAGTCCCAGAAGCTGCAGATGGCCATTGTGGTAGACGAATACGGACAGACCGACGGACTGATCGCCATGGAGGATATTCTGGAGGAGATCGTCGGCAATATCATGGATGAATACGATGAAGACCAGGTGCAATTACGGCGGCACGAACGCATGAAAACAAGGCTGTACCGCTGAACTCATCGGAGTCATCGAAAAACCGAAATGATGCAAAATCTTCTCCGTCAATAAGATAAACGGTAAATCCGCCGCGCGGGGGTTTTTCGCGGAGTTTCAGAACAAAGCGGGTGCTTTTGCCAACTGTTGTTAGTCGAATCGATCCGCTTAAACTTCCGCGTAATGTGATGAATCCTACCATATCGCCGCCCTCCCTTCTGCAAGAATATGCTGCGGGCACGCAAAAGTTGCAAAACTGCTGAAAATTTAAAACCGGCACACACAAGAGCACGTTAAAAACTTATATACGAAACAAGATGTTTGAGAGGGGGTGTTTACCCTTGTTCATTTCGGTATAGGTATGCTATAATACCATTGGAGGAGTTTGGCTTTGTTATATGAGCTTATAAAACCTTATAGTTCCGTTTCGCTCATCGGCATGTGCAAAAATGCGGGAAAAACAACGGTGCTTAATCGATTGATAAAGGACTGCCGCAGGATGGACGAGAGCATTGCGCTGACATCCATCGGAAGGGACGGGGAGCGAAGCGACCTTGTGACGAACACGAAAAAGCCCGAAATTTTCGTTTACGACGGCACAATTATTGCAACAGCCGAAAAGCTGCTTTTTGCGGGCGGAAATTTGTCCGATTCCGGAAATGATGCGCAAAAGAACGGCATGAACAGCGGTATTTCCCGGGAAATACTGGACACAACAGGAATGCCGACGCCTATGGGAGAGGTCATTATCCTTCGTGCATGCAGTGACGGCTTTATTCAGCTTGCGGGTCCGTCCATGACGGCGCAGCTTGCGCGGCTTAAAAAACGCATGTTTGAACTCGGCGCGGCAAAGGTCATTATCGATGGTGCGCTGAGCCGAAAATCGCTTGCAATGCCGGCTGTCAGCGATGCGGCAATACTGTGCTCGGGTGCAAGCTATTCCCCGGATATTCGAAAAACTGTTGAAGACACATGCTTTTCGGCGGAGCTTATGATGCTGCCGCAAACGGAGCGGACGGAATATGTGCGTCAATGCAAACAAAAATACGGCGTGTTTTTCGGCAGCGGAACCCATGGCGGAGAGCAAACGGAGTTTTCGGAGCTTTCCCGCGCGGCGGAACTTGTTCGAAAAGGCGGCGCAGAGGCTGTTTTGATGCGCGGCGGGGTGCCGGATTCGGCGGCAAATGCGCTTATTGCGGCGGGACGTGCGCTGAACGGACTGGAGATTATTTGCGAGGACGGCAGCAGGCTGCTGCTTTCGCATAAAAACTATGAAAAACTTGTTCGTGCAGGTGCAAGATTTACCGTTATGAACAAAACGCGGCTGCTTGCGGTGACGGTCAACCCGTTTTCCGCAAAAGGCAGTCATTACAACAAAACGGAGTTTTACGATGCCATGTGCAGCGGTCTCGGCGGACGCGTGCCGGTGCTTGATGTTGTGAGCGAATTCGGCTGCGAGGCAGCGGAGTAAACCCGTGCGCGTAAAATCGATACTCCTGCGCTTTCACGAATAAATGATAAAAAACAAATTGACATTATAAGACTATGCTTGACAAACAACAGCAGGCAGCGATAGGATTTGCCTACATAATTGAAAATTTGCAGACTTGTTCCCCCTTCGGAGAGGAGCTTGCGCGGCATACCCATGCGTATCCGTGTGAAGAGAATGCGCGGCTTTGCCGCGAACTGGAAAACGTTCGCCTGCTTGCGGAAACGATCCGCAGCGATGCCGCAAGGGAGGCACTGTCCGCCGCCGAGCGTGCGCTCATGCAGCTTAAAGATGTTCGCCGTTCGGTCGCGCGAAGCCGCGAAATGACGCTTACAGACGTTGAATTCTTCGAAATTAAACGTTTTTTGATAAAGCTTGATGCGCTTGCGGAGGCATTTTCAAAGATTCCCTGCGGCGAAAGGCTGAACGAAATCGATATTCACCCTCTGCCGCATGCGCTTTCAATAGTTGACCCGGACGGAATGCGTGCAATGACTTTTCGCGTGAGCGACAGCGCATCCGCGGAGCTTGCGAAAATTCGGCGCGAGCGCAAACGGGTTGATGCCGAACTGCGCCGAGATCCTGTCGAGGGGCGGGATGCGCTTGAAGCGGAAAGAACTCTGCTTGCCGCAAGGGAGGAGAGCGAAGAACTGCGCATCCGCACGGAGATGACAAGAGCTTTTGCTGCATATTCCAACGAGGCGGAGCAGGTGATTAAAAGCATTGCAAGGTTCGATTTTGCGCTTGCAAAAGCAAGACTTATGTGCAGCAGGGGCGGCAGCATTCCGAAAGTTTATGCAAACGGGCAGCGGGTTCTTCTTAACGAAATGATTAACCCGCAGACAGCCGATGCACTGCACTCGTCGGGGCGAAAGTTTACCCCGGTCAGCATCGAGCTTTTATCCGGCTCAACCGTTATCACGGGCGCAAACATGGGCGGAAAATCCGTTGCGGTCAAAACGCTTGCGCTGAACGTGCTGCTTGCGCTGTGCGGCTTCCCCGTTTTTTGCGGGGAAGCAGAATTGCCGCATTTTGCCGGCATACACTTGCTCTGTGAGGATATGGAGGACAGCTTGGGCGGACTTTCGAGTTTCGGCGGGGAGATGATTCATTTTGACGGTATTCTTTCCGAAATAAAAACCGAAAGCACCGCACTCGTTCTGCTTGATGAGTTTGCGCGCGGCACGAACCCGCACGAAGGTGCGGCGCTTGTGCGGGCGGCAGTGAAGTATTTCAACAATCGACGCGGCTGTTTTGCGCTGATAACAACGCATTTCGACGATGTTGCGTGCTGTGCGCCCATGCATTATCAGGTCATCGGGCTCAAAAACGTTGAACCTGCCGTGCTCGATGCAGCATTGGCGGGAAACGATGCTTCGAGGGCTTCCGTGCTGCCGAAGCTTATGGACTACGGTTTGTATCGCGTTGCAAGCGATGTGAATCCGCCGCGTGATGCGCTGGCGATTTGCAGAGCAATGCGTGTTTCCGATGAGTTCATGCGCTGTGTAAATGCGGAGGAAACAAAACAGTGAACCCCGTGCCGCGAAGAGACGGAACGAATGCGGCATTAAACATAAAAATTAAAATGTCTGAAAGGCAGAATACAGGAGGATTTACAATATGAAATCAGGAAATAAAAAACACAATGTGCGCATTGCGGCTCTTATCGCAGCAGTGCTTGCGCTCTGTCTTGCGCTGACAGGCTGCATGATGGGCAGCGGCAAACAGCCGAGCATCAATGCAGAGGACGATTCAACCGTTGCATATGCCGACAGGCAGCTTACCTTTGCGCATAATGTGCAGTCGATTCAGGTGAACGTCAACACAGCGGTCGGATTCTTCTGCTATGAAGACAATATGTATAAAATTTTGACCGATAAGACCGACGGCGGTTCCGATGCTTTGGATACAGACGCATCGGATGCGACAGACGCACCGGATGCGACAGACGCACCGGATGCGACAGCCGCACCGGACGCGACAACCGCACCGGACGCACCGAAAGCTGACACGGCCGAAGACAACACGGTTAAATATACCGTTGAGCTTTTTGAAAAGGATAAGGACGGAAACCTTTCGGAAACGCCGGCATCTTCAGATAAATTCACTTATGAAATCAACGAAAAAAACGGCTATCTGTTTGTGAAATCCTCCGTTCTCGGCGAGATTCGCATTAATGCATCCTGCGCCAACGGCAGCGAATTGAAAGAGACTGTAAAGCTCAATGTCAACCGTCAATCGGTGAGCCTTTTCGACATTGTGATGTTCGTTATCGGTCTGTATCTGCTCTATTCCGCAATTTCCGGCCGCGGCAGAATCTTTGATGCCGAGTTTGTCAAAGAGGGCATGGAAGCAAAACACAAAAAGGCAATGCGCATAAGCTGCCTTGCAGCGCAGTTACAACGGTTGGAAGCTGGGCGGTGACGGCGGGCGTTGTTTCCGCTTTGGACGGTTTCGGCAAGCTGCAAACGGTCAGCATGATTCTGTTCGGTTTGCTCTGCGCCGTGTTCGTTGCGGCGATCATTTGGACGGGCAAATACGTTGACAAGAACGCAAAGCGCGAAGCTCAGCAGCAGCCGGGAGGCGGCACGCTCCGCGCACCCAAGGCGGCGTTCGAGTTTGACGATGATGAACCCACAATAGACGACGTTAAAAAGTAATTCGCGGAACAGCTCCGCAATCGATTGAACTTTGACTGAAGGCTGAATCCGGCGGAGCTTTTTGCGGAAGTCCTGCGGATATAAACACAAAAAAACTTGAATTAAGTGAGGTAAGCAATGGAAAACAACGAGAACATCGCTCTTTCGGAAGAAACGGCAGCTCCCTGCGGTGCAGACACGAAGCGCAGCTTCGGAAACATCGTGAAGCATTATGCGGACAGGTACTTTATTAAGGCTCTCGGAGCAATGGCAAAGGGTCTTTTCGCCTCTCTGCTCATCGGCACGATAATTGCGCAATTTGCGCGTATTCCCGCACTTTCGGGCATTCTTGACCCGATTGTGAAGGTTGCACAGAACGGCTTTGTTGTCGGCGGTGCGATTGGCGCGGCGATTGCTGTCGGGCTTGGTGCGAAAGCTCTGACGCTCTGCGCTGCGGTCGTTGCCGGAGCGATAGGCTATACAAGCGGCGCAGGCGGCGCGGGTCCTGTCGGGGCTTATATTGCTGCCGTTATCGGAATCGAAATCGGAAGGCTTGTTGAAGGCAAAACAAAGGTTGATATTCTTCTTGTTCCCATTGCGGTGCTGCTGACGGGCGGCGTTGTGGGCGTGCTTCTCGGGGCACCGCTCGGTGCATTTATGAAGTGGCTCGGTTACATAATCGGCAAAGCAACCTATCTGAACCCGATTCCGATGGGCATCATAGTTTCCGTTGTTATGGGCATCATTCTGACGGCTCCGATTTCAAGTGCCGCAATTGCCTCCATGATATTTGTAACGGCAAATGCCGCACCGGATGTTAAAACCGGGCTTATGCTTGCAGCGGGTGCCGCAACGATCGGCTGCTCATGCCAGATGGTCGGTTTTGCGGTTTCAAGCTTCCGCGAAAACCGCTGGGGCGGCATTGTTTCTCAGGGACTCGGCACATCAATGCTTCAGGTGCCGAATATATTACGTCATCCTGCAATCCTTGTTCCGCCGACGCTTGCAAGCGCGATCCTCGGACCGTTCGGAACAACGGTGTTCCAAATGCTGAACGAGGGCATTTCGGGCGGCATGGGTACCTGCGGATTTGTGGGTCAGATAGGAACATTTACGACAATGCTTCAAAACGGCAGCGAGTGGTGGTCGATACTGCTTCGCGTGCTGCTGCTGCATATTGCTGCTCCCGCTGCGCTTTCCCTGCTTTTCAGCGAAATAATGCGCAGGCTCGGGTGGATAAAACAGAACGATATGCTGCTTGACTGAGCTGTGCGGCAGCGAAACGTTTTTAAGTTTTTCTTGAAAGGAAATAAGAACATGGAAAAATTCTATTTATATAACACTCTCACAAAGCGCGTGGACGAGTTTGTGCCGCGCGAGGCGGGCAAGGTCAGCATGTATACCTGCGGCCCGACCGTTTATCGTTTTGCGCATATCGGCAACCTCCGCTCCTATATCATGGAGGATGTGCTCGAAAAATTCCTGCGCTATATCGGCTATGATGTGAAGCGTGTGATGAACATAACGGACGTGGGGCATCTGTCAAGCGACGGTGACACCGGCGAAGACAAGATGGTCTCCGGTGCGAAGCGCGAGGGCAAAACCGTTATGGAGCTTGCAAAATTCTATGAGAATGCGTTCTTTGACGATTGCCGCAAACTGAATATCAAAACTCCCGATGTTGTTGAACCTGCAACGAACTGCATTGCCGAATACATAAAACTTATCGAAAAGCTGTTTGAGAACGGCTATGCATACGAAGCGGGCGGAAATATCTATTTTGACACCTCCAAACTCAAGGATTATTATCAGCTCACGGGGCATTCGTCGGATGACTTGCTTGTGGGTGTGCGCAGCGATGTTGAAGAGGACGGAAACAAGCGCAACAAGTCAGACTTTGTGCTTTGGTTCACAAAATCCAAATTCGATTCTCAGGAATTGAAATGGGACAGCCCGTGGGGCGTCGGCTATCCCGGCTGGCATATCGAGTGCTCTGCAATCAGCATGAAGCATCTCGGCGAGTATCTCGACCTGCATTGCGGCGGTGTGGACAATATTTTCCCGCATCACACAAACGAAATTGCGCAGAGTGAAGCGGCTGTCGGGCATCCGTGGTGCAGCCACTGGTTCCATGTTCAGCACCTGAATGACCGTGAGGGCAAAATGAGCAAGTCGAAGGGCAATATCCTGACGGTTTCCGTTTTGCAGGAAAAGGGTTACGACCCTCTTGTGTACAGAATGTTCTGCCTGCAAAGCCACTACAGAAAGCCGCTTGAATTCAGCTACGATACGCTGGATAATTCAAAAGCTGCTTACGAAAGGCTGCTCAACCGCATTGCGGGCATACCTCAAGAGGGCGAAACGAATGCGGCACAGTTTGAAGATTACCGCCGCCGCTTTATCGAAAAAGTGGGCAACGATTTGAACACTTCACTCGGTCTGACGGTGCTTTACGATCTTCTGAAGGATTCGGATGTGAACGGCGCGACAAAACGTGCAATTATTGCGGATTTTGACAGGGTGCTTTCACTTAATCTGCTTTCGGGCGGCACGAACACTGCGGAAGAGCATTCGGATGAGTTTGTTCGGTATGTTGAAGGACTCATTCGCGAACGCGCAGAGGCAAAAAAGAACAAAAACTATGCCCGTGCGGACGAAATTCGTGCGGAGCTTGCTGAAAAAGGCGTTACGCTTAAGGATTCGAAGGAAGGCACAAGCTGGACAAAGGCATAAATCCGGGAAGAACCGCAAAGCGGAGGGGCAATAATCTTTGCTCCCCCGCCGAAATTTATTCGGAGTGTTTGTTCCTAAATATTGAAATTAACAAAAAACTAACGAAACATAACGAAATATAACAAAGAAAGGTGTGATATTATGAGAAAATGCGCTGTCGGCGGTCAGGCCGTTATGGAAGGCGTTATGATGAAATCCGACAAGGGTATTGCAATGGCAGTGCGCCGCGCGGACGGAAAAATTGTTGCAAGTTACAAAAACCAGGTTTCAAAAGCGCAGAAGGGCACTTTTTGGGGGCTGCCTATAATTCGCGGAGTTGTTGCGCTTGTTGAATCGCTCACAACAGGCATGTCCACAACGATGGATTCCGCAAAAATGTACGGCGAAGATGCGTTTGCGGATGAGGAACCGACAAAATTCGAAAAATGGCTTGCGAAAACTTTCGGAAAATCCGTTGAAAACATCGCAATAACAGTTGCGCTTGTGCTTGGCGTTGCGCTTGCTGTCGGGCTTTTTGTGCTTCTTCCGCAGTTGATTTCGTCGATGATTTTCGGGCAGACAAAGAGCCTTTGGCGTTCGCTCGTCGAGGGTGTTTTGCGCGTGGGAATTTATATCGGTTATCTTTTCGGCTGTTCCTGCATAAAAGACATGAAGAGGCTTTTTATGTATCACGGTGCGGAGCATAAAACAATTGCCTGCTATGAAGCGGAGGATGAACTTGTTCCCGCCCGCGCGAAAAAATACAGCCGGCTGCATCCGCGCTGCGGAACGAATTATCTTTTCCTTGTGATGGCGATATCGATTCTGTTTCTTACCGTTATCGATGCCGTGTTCATCTACGGATTCAAATTTGAAATTCAGAACAGCATTCTTGAATTCCTTTTCCGCTTCGGCGTCCGCATAATCTGCATTCCGCTCATTGCGGGCATAAGCTATGAGGTGCTGCGTGCAGCGGCAAAGAGTGACGGCTGGTTTGCAAAAGTTGTTCGCGCTCCCGGCATGGGCTTGCAGCTTATCACAACGAAAGAACCCACCGAGGATATGCTTGAGGTTGCAATTGCGGCATTTTATATTGCAATGGGTGAAAGAAGCTGCGATTACTATAATAAACTTGCGGATGAACCCGAAAACCCGCAACCCTCCGATGCAGCGGAGCCGCCGGAAAACACTGAAGCGGCAGAAGCCGAAAACACGGAAGGTGCCGGAAATGCGGAACCTGAAGTAAATGCGGAAACGGCGGCCGAGGCGCAATGACAATTCGCGATGCCGTTGCACTTGCCCGAAAGGAGCTCGTTGAAACGAGCTTTGGAGATGCGGAGTTTGAAGCGCGCCAGCTTGCGGCATTTTGCCTTGGAAAACGCAGATTGTACACGTTTGAACTTGCGGATGAAATGCCGGGCGATGCGCTGAAAAAGCTTCAAAGCTGCATAATGCGCAGAAAAAATCATGAGCCGCTGCAATACATAATCGGCGAGTGGGAGTTCATGGGACTGCCGTTCACGGTGAACGAAAACGTGCTGATTCCGCGTGCGGACACGGAAACGCTTGCCGATGCAGCGGAAAAAATCATTGCGGAACGAAAGAACACAACTGCACCCGTAAGATTTCTTTTGGATGTCTGCACGGGCAGCGGCTGCATAGGAATTTCAATTGCCAAGCGGACGGGCGTTCCCGCGCTGCTTTGCGACATAAGCCCCGAGGCTGTTTCCGTTGCGGAAAAAAACATTCAATTAAACGGCGTCGGGGAGCTTTGCATGTGCAGACAGGGCGACCTTTTCGAGGCCGCGCTGCCCTTTGCAAAAGAGCGGGCAAGCGGGTTCGATATTATAACAATTAATCCGCCTTATATATGCACCGATGTTATACACTCGCTTCAGCCGGAGGTTTTGCGCGAACCGATGATTGCACTTGACGGCGGTGCGGACGGATTGGAGTTTTACAGGCGCATTCGGAAGGGTTATTCATGTCTTTTGAACCCCGGCGGCGTGCTGCTGCTTGAAACAGGCTTCGATCAGGGCGCGGCGGTTTCAGAGTTTTTTGCGAATGACGGAGCTGTTTCCGTGCTTTCGGACATTTGCGGAAACGATCGCGTGGTGGTTGTTGAAAAAAGATTGAATCGGGGTTGAACAATTGCCCAAACATATGAAAGATAACAGGATATGCTGAACAGACTTAAACAGATGAAGCTGCATTATGAGCAGCTTGCGGAAAAAATCGCCTCCCCGGAGGTCATGGCGGATATGAACGCATGGCGTGAGCTGGTCAAAGAGCATTCAACGCTTGAACCGATAATTACCGCTTACGATGAATACCTTGAAACGGAACGCGGCATTGCGGATTGCAGGGCGATGCTCGATTCGGAAGAAACCGAGCAGGAGATGCGAACCCTTGCGGAAGAGGAGCTTGCGGAGCTTTCCCATAAAGCGGCGCAGCAGCAGGAGAATCTTAAAATTCTTTTGCTTCCGAAGGATAAAAACGATGAACGAAACGTTATTATGGAAATACGCGCGGGCACGGGCGGGGATGAGGCGGCACTGTTCGGCGCCGTGCTGATGCGGATGTATCAACGCTATGCCGAACGGCATAATTTCAAATACGAGCTCATCGATATTGCCGAAACGGAAATGGGCGGGATTAAGGAAGCCACGTTCAGCCTCAACGGCCGCGGTGCATATTCCCGAATGAAATACGAGAGCGGAGTGCACAGGGTTCAGCGAGTGCCCGAAACGGAGACTCAGGGGCGGATCCACACAAGCGCGGCAACGGTTGCGGTGCTTCCCGAGGCGGAGGATATTGACGTTGAAATCAATCCCGGAGATTTGCGCATAGACACGTACCGTTCAAGCGGCGCAGGCGGGCAGCACGTTAACAAAACGGAGAGTGCGATAAGAATAACGCATCTTCCGACGGGGCTTGTTGTTCAAAGCCAGGATGAGCGCAGCCAGGGCCGCAATAAAGAACAGGCAATGAAGGTGCTTAAAAGCCGCCTTTATGAAATGTATCGCGCGGAAGCTGCGGCAAAAGAAGCATCGGCGCGCAAAAGTCAAGTCGGTTCCGGCGACAGAAGCGAAAGAATCCGAACCTACAACTTCCCGCAGGGACGCGTTACGGATCACAGAATCGGCATGACAATTTATAAACTGCCGCAGTTCATTGACGGCGATATGGATGAAATTATCGAAGGACTGATTCTTGCCGAACGCACAAAGCAGCTCGCGGGCGAGGATGCGGAGTGAGTCGGGTCGGAAAGACAATAAACCGCTGAAAACTGATACGGATATAATTTAAACATCGACCGTTCCGATTTTTGGAACGGTCGATGTTCTTGTTTAACACAATTTGAACACAATAACGAATGCATTCCGAAACACGGGGTGCATTCGGCACCGACTTATGCCATGGGCTTCAGTTCGGGGGAAATGATAAGGGTTGCTTCGGTTGCTTCCTGAATCTGCTCAACGGTGAATTCGGGGTTGTATTCGGTAAGCAGCAAACCTTCGGGAGTTACGAGCATAACGCCCATCTCGGTGATGATCTTTGTGATGCACTTAACTGCGGTGTAGGGCAGTTTGCATTTTTTAAGGATTTTGGGCTTGCCCTTTGCGGTGTGTTCCATTGCAACGATAACGTTCTTTGCGCCGACGAGCAAATCCATTGCGCCGCCCATGCCGGGCATTTTTTTGCCGGGGATGATCCAGTTTGCAAGGGAACCCTCTTCGTCAACTTCGAGGCCGCCGAGGATTGTTGCATCAACATGACCGCCGCGAATGAGTGCGAAAGAGGAGGCACTGTCGATGAAGCATGCGCCGGGTGCTGCTGCGGAGGGGCTGCCGCCTGCATCAACAACGTGGAACGGATCGCGGTTTTCGTCCGTTACGGGGCCGGTGCCGATGGTGCCGTTCTCGCTCTGAAGGATAACGTGAACGTTTTCGGGAAGATATGCGGGAACGAGGGTGGGAAGACCGATGCCGAGGTTGACAACATCGCCGTCTTTAAGTTCTTTTGCAACACGCGCTGCGATGAACGCCTTTATCTGAGCCTTATCCATTAAAGTTTGCCTCCTTCAACAACATAGTCAACAAATACGCCGTAAGTGCGGACGTTTTCGGGTTCGATTTCGCCGATTTCAACGATCTCTTCGGCTTCGGCAATAACCGTGTCTGCCGCGGTTGCCATAACAAGGTTAAAGTTGCTGGTGTTGCCCTTGTACCAAACATTGCCCGCCTTGTCGATTTTTGCACCGCAAATAACGGCAAAATCGGCATGGATGGGTTTCATAAGCAAATAATCACGGCCGTCAATCGTCTGTTTGCCGAGGCAATAGGGGCTGTCTTCAACGATGGTGCCGACGCCTGCGGGGGTGAGAACACCGCCGAGACCGCCGCCGCCCGCACGAATCATTTCGGCAAGGGAACCCTGCGGAATGAGCTGCACTTCGAGAGTGCCGTCAACCATGGACTGGGTCGCAACCTCGGGATTGAGGCCGACATGGGTTGCGATGAGCTTTTTAATCTGCTTGTTGTGAACGAGCTTTGCAACGCCGTAGTAATCCTCACCCATGGGGCCGCCGGGCATTGATGCATCGTTGCTGATCATGGTCAGATCCTTAACGCCGCTCTTTGAGAGAGCATCGATGAATTTGTGGGCGTTGCCGCAGCCCATAAAGCCGCCGAACATAACGGTTGCGCCGTCGGGGATAAGCTTTACGGCTTCTTCCACAGTAATGAATTTAGGCATACTTTCTCTCCTTTTGATACTGACCCGAAAAGGGTCGGATTTTTGAAATCATTTAAACAGAAACGGCGGAGCAAACGGGGTTTGTGCCGCAGCTCCTCCGTTCAACTGTAAGTATATACCTGTCGGAGGAAAAAATCAAGCAAAGTTTCCGCAAAACTTCGATTATGCGGGGACAGCGGGCAGGAATGCTGGGACAGCGGGCAGATATGCGGGGACAGCGGGCAGGTATATCCGAATGCAGTGAATCCCGCTTAAGCTTTTCCCTGCGCCGCATATGCCGCGCGGGGGACTTTATGCATCAGTCTTCATTTTCGCCGTTCGGCAGCGGCGGAATGCTGAGCTTTGTTTTTGCTTCTCCGCGCTTCAGCTCCGCCATGATGCCGCGAAGCTTTTCGTTCACGCTTTCAACCTCTGCTTCAAGCTCCCGCGCCGTCATGCGCAAAGTACCGGTGCGCGTGCTTGCAAGCTGAATCATTCCGTCGCCCGTTGCAACGCGAACGGAGTAGTTTTTTCCGATTTCGAATATCAGCCGCTCGATGAACATATCGGCCGTTTCGTTTTCCTTTGTGTATGCAACGCGCAGAGAATGATAATTGAAACGCTCTCCGGCATTGCCCTTCAGTTTATAGCCGTCAAAAACGAGTATGACCTCGTTCTTTTTGTATGCGCAATAGTTGCTGAGGATGTCCATCAGTTTTTTTCGCGCGGCGGCGATATCGCTTTTTGCAAGCTTATTCAGCCCTTCCCATGCGAATATGATGTTATATCCGTCAACAATGAGGTAATCCTTCTTTTTGGGTTCGGCAGGCTCGGAGCTTTTAAATTTTGAATCCGAATCGCCGTTTTGCGCGGGGCGTTTGTACTCCGGCCGCTTAATCGGGCCGAATTCACGGAGCATAATGGCTTCAAGCTCCTTTTCATCAACATTCAAATTGCGGGAAAGCACTTTCGGGTTTACGGCACGGTGATTATCCGATTCGGGCGGCACGGAGTCGCTCGGGCGCGGAGTGCCTGTAAGGTTCAGCCCGGTATCAATATGCATATAGTTCCGAACGTCATTCCATTTAACAATGACTCCTGCGCCGTGGGAGCAGAAAACGGAATCGGGAGTGTTTTCAAGGTCACGCTCCGGGTCATAGGCGAATTGCGCGATTACGCTTTCGGCATTTCGGCATTGCCCGTAGTGCGAAAATTCACAGCCGAGCCGCCCTCTGCCGCGTGTGTATGCCGCAAGCTCACGCGTGTAGCCGCGCATGGCGGAGACGGGCCACGGAACTTGCGGGTTATGCGGACAGCGACGCGCTTTGCCGCGCAAGACGCTGTCATCTTAACTGAGAATCGACTAGCATTCTAGGGTGTCTCCAAAACCTTCGCCGTCGGCGCCTTCTTCTGGCGCGGAAAAACTGCCGCCCATGCCGCGAATGTCGTTTATTGCTCTGCCGAGGTTTTCACGCGGGAGTTCAAGTCGGAACGAGTAGAAGGGCTCCAACAGGATGCTTTGCGCGCACATCAATCCCTGCCGTACGGCGCGATAGGTTGCCTGTCGGAAATCGCCGCCTTCGGTATGCTTTGGATGTGCCCGGCCGGACACTACGGTAATCTTCATATCAGTAATGGCAGAACCGGTTAATACGCCCTTATGTTCCCGCTCTGCAAGATGGGTCAGTATCAGCCGCTGCCAGTTCTTATCTAAAATATCTTCACTGCAGTCTGT
>ENA-OPYH01001193-OPYH01001193.1-human-gut-metagenome-genome-assembly--contig:-NODE-1193-length-15294-cov-3.641578_pt1 | contig 15294 bp, 10 predicted proteins | sample MGYA00241254_ERZ501488 | MGnify/ENA primary metagenome ERZ501488 (study PRJEB25962, sample SAMEA2042660) | human gut metagenome | biome: human gut; feature: human-associated habitat; material: faeces...
TGATAACGTTGCGGAGCCTGTCATCAAAAACGCGTACGCAAAGCGTGAAAACAAGTTCGTATGCGATAAAGAAAATCTCAATCGCAGGAATAATAATGTACAACGGATAATTCGGCAGCTGAGCGATTATGTCAAGACTGAACAGCTTGCCTGCGCCGAATATCACAAGTGCAGCAAGGCCGTTGCAGAGGATAAGCTTTGCGGCAAAGGCAACAAGCTTGTCGCGGATAACGCTGTCTATGCCGAGCTTGATCATTCCGTAGCAGCCGAAAAACAGGATGTACGCTGCAAAATACAGCTTGTTCGGAATCAGAAAAAAGCATATCGCGCCCGTTGCCGCATAGCTCAGAAGGGCGTAGACGAACCCGCCGCGTTCCCGGAGGGGTATCCACGGCATGAGCGATGTCAAAAAGCACAGCGCAAGCTTTGCCGTCGGAATGACGGATGCCGCATAAAGAAACACAACGCTGAGCGCGGTGCTCATGGCGGAAAGGGTCAGTTTTGTTGTTGCAGAAATTTTTTTCATGTTTATAAAGCAATTGCAAAGCCCCAAAAGCGGCTGAAAAAGCAGAAAATCAGCAGCAGGGAATCAGATCTCCGCCCATGCATTCGCAGCAGGAATCCGCACAAAGCAAAGTCGAACAGCAGTTGCATGCCGTGTTCACGGTTGCTCCCGTATCGCCGTTGCCATAGGTGTGGTAGCTCCGCGTGCTGCGTGCGTTCAGGGAATCCCTTGCGCGGCGGTACTCCGCATTGCCGGGTTCCATCGAAACGGCTCTGTCAAGATAATTGCGGGCGGAGGAGTAGTCGCCGCCGCGGAAACAGACAATACCATAAAGATAATGCCATTCCGCATTGTGCAGCGGTATGCCGTCCAGTATTGCCTGCGCTTCATACAGGGAGCTTGTGTTTATGCATTGCCGCACACGCGCGAATTCAGCCGAAAAATTGCCGGAATAACCACTGCCGTAATTTCCGGAATAACCGCCGGAGGAAGTGCGGGAGCTGCTGCCCGAATAGCCTCCGAATCCGCTGCCGGAATAAGTGTTTTGGGAAGCGGAGCCGTTTTTGCGCATGTTTGTTATTGTGTCATACGCCTCGTTGACCTGCTTCAGCTTGTCGTTTGCAAGATCCTTCAGGTCACTGTCCTGATAGCGATCGGGATGATATTTTTTAACTAATTTAATGTAGGCGGAACGGACCTGCTCATCGGTGGCGGTTTCCGAAACGCCGAGCACCTCATATGGGTTCACGGGTTCGTCCTTTCTAATATACAGGCAGAAAAAATCAGGCTTTGTGCGCCGCCGTCGTAATGCCGTCGTTCGGCAGCGGCTGTTTTTCCTTTGCAAAAACGGCATCGGAAACGGCAAAAAGCCCCTGGAACAGAATGTTGTCGAGAATCGCCCTGTCGCGGCCGGTGCTCAACAAATTATATGCCGAAATTGCAGAATTTATCGAGATATTAATAATAAACTCTGCATCATCGCGGGTGCAGCCGCAGATATTGAACGGGTTGAAAAGCGAATGCTTTTTGTCGCTTTCGCGATCGTCCCATGCATCGCAAAGGTAGATGAACCTTCCGATAAAAAAACCGGTTTCCTTCAGCGCGGGGATTTCCTTTTTGGGAACGGGCGCCGACGCAAGCACATCGCGCAGCATTTCCCCGAAAATATTGGCGGGAAGATCCGGCGAACGCAGCGTTTGCGAACGCAGCGTTTGCGAACGCAGCGTTTGAGAACGCAGATCAACCGCTGAATCGTTCTTTGCGGCTTTGCGGCGGGGAAAAGCCCGACTGCCGCGATAAGGTGCTTCAACGGAGGCAAGCTCCCGCATACGCTTTTTTACCGCTGCATAAACTTCCGGCCGGCGCAAACGTGCTTTTTTGAATGCGCAGAGCAGGGGGAGTTTTGCGGCAATTCGCAGCGGCTTTCCGTCCGCAATATCGTCCGAAAGCTTGAATTCGGAAAGAATAACGCAGACATCGGCTGCAAAATCGAGGGCGGCGGAAGGCGAACCGAGCATTGCCCGCTTTTTGCCGAAGGGCTTGAACGGGCAGCGCAGCAAATCTTCAGGCGAATCTTCGCCGCTGACGGAGGCAGCGAGCAGCGCAAGGAAGGTGCAGTCAAAGCTCAGCAGCGCACGGGCTGCCGTTCCGTACCGCGCCCCGAGACGGCGGCATAATCCGCAGTACCATGCATCATAGCGCGCTTTTTCGCGGACCCGAAGCTCCGGAATGTTTGGCTTTATGTATCCGAACAAAGTTTTTTCCGCCGAAAGTTGATTTTGCGGGCAAATCGCAGGCGCGGCAGGTTCCGCGAACGATATGCCCATATCGTATTTTATACCAATACGGACTTTTTTTCAACCGTCCCAAGGCAGGACAATTAAAGAAAAACGCGGAAAATTGTGAAATTAACGCGGCAATCGGTGCTCAGCCCGTTTTTAAAACACACTCAACACGCGCATATACATGAATATATAGCCGGCATATGCAATCGCAGAGACTGTAAAAATTGCAGCGGTTCTTTCTTCCGACTTGCAGCTCATTGCAATTGCAGCGATAATCGCGGGAACAACGCTCAGATAGCGCATTGCGGAAAGCAGCCACGTGCAGCCCATTGCAAGCGCGAAATAGGCGAGAAAATGCAGTGTGTATGCGGCGGGGAGCTTGCGGGCGCGGCGAAGAATCAGCAGCGGAGTCAGCACGATCAGTGCGACCGTCGGCAGGAAGAGCACAAACACGGATGTGATGTTCGTTCCGTTAAACGCTCCCGAACCCAATGCAGCCTTCAAATCACCGATTGCCCTTTGATACATGTAGCGTGCCGTATCAAAGAAAAAGCCGAGACCCTGACTCCAGTTGGATTTTTGGTACACGGAGAACATAAACCAGTCGCCCGCAACGACCTTGTTTATGTAAAGATAGGCAAGCGTGCCGAAAGTCGATATAACAAGCGAAAGCGCAATTTCCACAATCGCCGAACCGATTTTTTTTCCGCTGCGGGCTCTGCGGACACAGTACCCGATGCCCTCAATCGCGAGAGGAACGGCAAGCAGCACGCCCGGCGAACGGGTGAATCCGGCACATGCCGCGGCTATGCCCGCCGCAAGGTATTTCTTTTTTTGCAGCGCATAGAAGCAAAGCACGGTGAAAAGCATGAACAGCGGCTCCGTCATTCCCGAATTCAGAAAAATCGAGCCGGGTAGCATCAGCCAGATGAAGGGCGCAAGGCGTGCCTTTTTTTCACCGAGCAGAGGACGAAGCGTGAGATACAGAACGCCTGCCGTCGCGCAGGAGGCGAGCGTGTTGATTATTTGCGCGGAAACAAAGCTGTTGTGAGTCAACAGGTTGAGCCCGCGCATAAGCAGCGGAAGCATCGGAAAAAACACGATAAGCAAGCGGTCTTCGCCGGTTGAAGCATACCAGTTTTCGGCTATGTTGCAGTAATGCGGGGCGTCCGTGTTGACTTTTGTCCACGCAGTTTGCCAAAGGTTGAGCAAACTGCCCTGAAACTTAGGATTAAGACAGTAAAAAACGATCATTCCGAATATTGTCAGTGCTGCGCGGAGAATGAATGCGGCAAGAACGATTTTCAGGAAGGTTTTTCCGTTTGCCTTTTCAATGCCGGACGGCGCAAGCTGAGCGTCGTCACCGCTGAAAACTTTGATAATCTGCGGGACAGCCGCAATGAGCACTGCGGTAAAAACGGCAAGCGACACTGCCGAAACCGCAAGACTGTCGATTTCGAAATTTGCACGGTTTTTGACACAGTACACAGCGAACAGCACGGAGAAAGCAATTACGATGAATATGCGCACCAAAAGCACGGCGCGTTTTTGAGGATTCATGCGCCCGATTTTATTAAAAAAGTTAAGCTTTTTCGGTTTTTCTTCTTCAAAAGTCGATTGAAACGGTTCGCCTGCCGGGTCTTGAAGCATATCGCCCCGGGGCAGCTCATTCGTTATATCGGCTGCCGCGTAATCAAACGCATTTTCGGCGGAATTTTGAGGATTATTTGTTTCGCCGCTTTGGTTTTCCATAAAAAAGGTTCTCCTCCCGCAAAGATTTTAATCAGGACTTTTTTAAGTATATCACACTATGCGCACTTATTCAATGCGAAAAACAAACAAAAATGCGAAAGGGAAACGGGGAAAGAGCAAAATAAGCATAAAAAACCGGACAGGCTTTCGCCTGCCCGGCCGGAGTTCATGCTGCCGTGAACTTGTGAACCGAATCGTTGAACGAACTTCGTTCACGGCGATGACCGCCGATTGTTACATAATGTTGTCGTATTCGTTTACGATGATGTTGTGTGCGGGCATTGCGGAAGTATCGTCGGATACTTTAACGGTGCCGTCGAACATGCTCTTTACAAGGGCTTTATAGTCGTCCTTTGTGAAGTTGTCCGTCCACTGGGTGGATTCCATGGGGATCTGAACGTAGTTAAGTTCGGGATCGTCGCCGGATACGAGGCCGAGGGTTGCGATCTTGCCGCCGTAGTTAGCCCAATTGCCGTTTTCGATAACGTCCTTGAGGGTTGCCTTGACGGTTGCGCCGAGACCCTTCATTGCGGAGGTAACGGTCATGCCTTCGGTGCCGAGCTTGTTGATGGTTGCTGCCTGGTCGGTGTCAACGCCGATAACCTTGCCGTTTGCCTTCTTTGCAGCTTCGGTTGCGGAGGTGTAGATGCCGCCGCCGCATGCGAACACAACCTGAACGCCCTTTTCCTGATACCAGGTGTCCATATAAGCGGTGATTTCGGGAGTGCCTGCGAACTTGTTGCCGTAAACATATTCAACGGTGATTTCATCGTTCATTTCTTTGCCTGCATCGTTGCAGCCCTGAACGAAACCGTAGCCGTAGCGGATAACAGCGGGAACTGCCATGCCGCCGAGGAAGCCGAGGTGGGTATAGCCGAGCTTAACCGCTGCATAACCTGCCATATAGCCGCAGAGTTCTTCTTTGTAAACTGCGCAGTATACGTTCTCGCTGATGTGTTCCTTGTTGTTTTCGTCGATGAGACCGGCTCTTGCGCCGGTTTCGTCATGCTTATAGAAGCAGTCGAAAAGGTCGTATTCGGAAACATCGAGAGCGATGAACTTAACATCCTTGTACTCTTCCTTGTCCTGAACCTGATAAAGCGTTCCCGCAAAAGCAAAGCCGGGCATAACGATGATGTTGTAACCGCCGTCGATGGCTTCTTCAACTTTTGCAACGCGCTCTTCGGTGGAGTCGCCTGCGGGTTTGAAGTACTGGAAGTCGATCTTGTTTGCATCACAGTATTCCTTGCAGGCTTCATAGGTGGTCTGGTTGAAAGACTGGTCGGTGATGTCGCCGTAGTCGGTGATCATTGCGACTTTGTAGTCGCCCTTCTGCGTTCCGCTCCGGTCACATGCGGCAAGCATGGGAACGAGCATCAGTGCTGCAAGAATGATTGCAAGCAGTTTCTTCATGGTATTTACCCTCCATGTGGAAAATTTGATTATATACGCGATGCGCGGCGGAAATTCCGCAGATAAACCGCGTATATATTCATTATAACAGACTTTCCTGCAAAAGGGAAGAGGAAAAATGAATCGGAAGTGTTTTTTTAGGAAAAACTTTGACGGCTTTTTCGGAAGACGCTGCCGTAGTACAGCTGCACGCTTTAATTCAGCGGAGACACAAAGAAGCCGGAATGCAAGCACGCCGACTTCTTATATGTTATGAGAGCGAAAGAACAAACTTCCGCCAAACTCATATGATGCCTTTACCGAGCACTTTCACAAGCAATGTCCTTTGCCTGTGGTTATTCGCGCTTCTTGCGAAGAGTAATAATGCCTGCTCCTGCGGCAATAACCGCGATGCTGAGACCGATAAGGCTTACAGCACCGGTTCCGGGTACGGGTGTGGGTTCCGGAGCATCCGTGGGAGGTACGGGTGTGGGTTCCGGAGTGTCCGTAGGAGGTACGGGTGTGGGTTCCGGAGTGTCCGTAGGAGGCACCGGAGTGGGTTCTGTCGGCTGCTCGGGATCGGAAACTTCAAGATCGTTCGGGAGGAACATTGCCATATAATCACCGCCGTTGTAAAGCCCTCCGCAAAACTCAGTTTCTCCGGTATGATAGTCGAGAATATAGAGACCGTTGGACAGGGAGTTGCACCAGTAAATGCACTGGTTGTCGTGATCGAATTCCATTGTGTTTGCGAAATAGGTCGGAATACCGGTATCGGCGATGATTGAGCATTCGCCTGTTTCAAGGTTGACGCTTGCCAATTTGCCGGTGTCAGTCCTGTCATAGGAACCGGTATCACTTGCAAGAATTGTGTAGGCATTTCCTTCGGAATCGATGGTAAAACCCCATGCGTTTTTGCCGAGGGTATTCATTTCGGCAATGGTAGTAATAGAACCGTCGCGGCGATCAACTTCGACAAGCCAAAAGTCGCTGCCGTAATGAGTTGCCATTGCAAACATTCGCTGCCGCTCGTGATCATAAGCCATGTCATAAACAAGGTAGTCGCCTGCTTCCTCGCCGGCAGGGAATGTGATCTCCCATGTGGTAAGATCAATAATATAAAAATCGCCGCTGTATATACCGGGCTTGGTATAACCGTAGACATAATTGCCTGCAACGGCTGCGCTTGATGTGCCCGGTCGAACAGCGGGGCAGTCGGGAATGTCGAGGACATGCTCGATAATATCCGGGGCAAGGTCGGTAAAATGAGCGATGAAATCCTGATTGCCGCCGATCGGATCATACTGGATGTATGCATAAAGATTGGCAAACCGTGCATCGTTAGTGACAGTTACAGTTACGGCGGAACTGATACCGCCGTCAACGGATGTCACGGTTATTTCGGCGCATCCTTCGGAAACTCCCGTAACTGTGCCGTCTTCAGAAACGGCGGCGACAGAAGGATCCGATGAAGCAAACGTAACGGCCTTTTCGGTTGCGTTTTCGGGAAGGACAGTGTACTTGAGTTTATATTTCCCGTTTTCGGGAATTTCACGGGGTTCATCAACGATGATGCTTTCAACATGAACCATATCGAAAACGCGAACCTCATCCAACCATGCCGTGTCCCAGGATTCACTGTATTGGCCGTCCTTTTCATACACCCAGCTGAAAGTGTATTCTCCCGAGGAAGGAATGGGGAAGACAAACTTTTCGAGCGGAGCATAATAATTCATAATGCCGGACCAACGCGCAATTTCCTGACCGTTGGAATAAAAAATCAGGAAGTCACAGTCCTGCTGAGACATAACTCGATAGCTGAATTCGAGAATCTGCCCTGCTTGCGCAAAAACGGTTGTGGAGACGTTTGATTTTGAGCTGTCCAAGTCGCGGTTTGATGATTTTGCTGCATCGATGTCAATGGACCAGTCGAGTGCATTGTCGGAATCTCCGTTAAAGAAAGTAAGCTCTCCTCCTTCAACGTTCAGTGCTTCGTCAAGAGTCTGTGCATCCCGCGTGCCGGCGGTAAGCCCGTTTGGGTCCGTTAAGAACGGCGCAGCTCCTGCAAGCGGCGCGGCAACGATCGAAAGCAGTGTCACGGCAGTTACGATCAGTGCAAAAAACTTTTTCATTTTTTTCTCCTTGTTGTTAATTTTATTTGCCCGTCAGCGGGCTGTGGTTCTGCAGCAAAGAACACCGAACATGTTGATTGAATGCTTAACCTCAATTCGGTGATGTTTACCGTACACTAAATATAATCTCTGACCACAGCTTTTGTCAATAGCTTTTTTCAAAAAAATATGGTATAATAGAAATATATTAAAATGTTGCCGCTGCATTTTTATGTGCGGCAGGAAAGTATGGTATCAACGATCGTATGAAACAGATGAGCCCTCTGCCCATTTTTGAGGCAAACTGCTTCTTTAAAAACCACATAAATGGCTTCACAACGGAAAGGTTTTATCAGATAATTAAAAAACGTTTTCCGAAAAATGAAGCGGAGTACAAAGCTCAGTTCGATATTTTGCTGCAGGTTGATGCGCAGCTTACGCTTAATATTGCGATAACACGGGAGGAAGCGGAATTGCTGTACTGTCCGCTTTCAATAAAGCATGATGAAGATGCTGTTGTTGCACAGGACGGACTTGCAGATATCCTTATACCGGACATAATGGCTTATAATTGCACAGATTGCAATGATTTTTTTGCGCACCTCCGTGCGGAAAAGCCGAATATTCCAACACGCATTGCCGCTGCGGTCTGTCCGGACGAAAAACCGCCTGCTGTTTGCGGGACAGCGGAATTGCTCGCACTGATTAACGGATGTGATTGGCGCGAAAGTTCAAAGCTGACATTGATAGAGCTTGCGTTTAATCCGGAAAAATATATCTCAATTCTTGAACGCGCTCTCATCCCTGTTGCTGCAGCATTTGAGGCATGCCGGGGACTCTGGAAGCCGCTTGTCGAGGCTTTCGATGCGAATTTCGGATTGCCGGAGCAATACGCCGATATTCTTCACGAAAGATTCGGCGACATTGTCCCAAAGGCGAAAAGATACTATGCTGTTCCGACAGTCACGGGATTCCGACAAGTGTTTTTTTCCGAACCGGGACAGGAAAACTGTATGGCGGTTATAGGTGTGCTCTATGATACTTTGCTGAAGATTTCGACGCTGGAGTCAAACTCGGAAGCGGAACTTTCGCGGATTATGAGTGTGCTGGGGGATCCGAGCCGCTTTAACATTGTTCTTCGACTTGCAAAGCAAAAATCTTACGGTCGGGAGCTTGCAAAGCTTTTGAATATTACCCCGGGCGCGGTGTCTCAACATCTCAGCATCCTTATGAGTACCGGACTCATTGAATCAAATAATATCGGCAATCGTGTTTATTACTCGCTTAACAACAAAAAAATGCAGCATTTTATTCACTTGCTGCAATGCACGTTTCCGCTTGCAGAGGAGGAATGACGAGCATGCGCAGTACAGCGGAAATATAGTTGCAGAATGTATAGAAACTGCAAGTATATGCGTCGGAGCGGCTTAACAGTCGCTCTTTTATTATTTAACTAAAAGTTGACTTGCATAGTGGACGCACAACTACTTTCGGTCGTTCGGCTCTCGCATACTTTTGAAACAGTTTCGCTGTTTATGTAATCTCATGGCTTTGTCCGAATATATTGCCCTGTGCATGTATTTTCGTCTTTTTCGGTGTTTGCTTAACAGGCATTTTCCATATCCGTGGAACAACATCCCGAATAATTGTTCCATATGTATGGACTTTTCTTTTTTTATGTGCTAAAATGCATATACACGCATGATCGAGACATCGTGCGCAGAAAAAAGAGAAAGAGGAACAAAAAATGAAAAGTATCAAAAGACTCGCGGCTGCGGTTCTGGCTTTTGTGATGCTGTTCACCGCCGCAGTCGGAATGACGACCGCCGCAGCGGAAGGCGCAGCAATCCCGGGCGCGGCGGCGAAAACGGCTCCGACGCTTGACGAGGCTCTCAACATTGCGGGCGGCACACTGCATTTTGAACCCTATATGCCCGGTGAAGTTGTATGGCCCGAGTGGACGGTTCAAACCGGCAGCGAACAGGGACATGAAGCTTATGCAATGAGCAGCACGGAGGACAGCACATATCTTTGCCTGAAGAATGTTGAACTCGGCGGCAACGAAACGCTGCAGCTGGACTACAAGTGGTTCTTTATGTACAACGGCACCAGCAATCTGCAGGTTGAATTCGGCCCCGCGGGCGATCCGTACAACATGTTTGCTCTCACCGTTGAAAGCCCTGTCAATCAATACGACGGAACATGGCATGCGGGCAATGTTGACCTTGCGGAAGCTCTTGAACTTATGGGCTGGGAACCCGGCAGCTATGATATCAACATCAACTTTTCAAAGAACGGCGACGACACGAGCTATGCCTGCATCGACAACATCCGCCTCGGCGAGCGTGTTTCGGTAACCGGCGTTTCCGTGGAGGACGCTGAACTTTACGTGGGAACAAGCCGCAAACTGACCTGCGTCGTTTCCCCCGTTGAAGCAACCAACAAGAAAGTCGTTTTTGAAAGCGACGACTGGAGCGTTGCGGAAATTAATTACGAAACCGGTGTTGTTACCGGTATCGCACCGGGCACAACGAACGTCACCGTCACAACGGAGGACGGCGGATTTACCGACAGCTGCACCGTGACCGTCAGCGAACTCGGCGAGATCACTTTTTACGGCAACAGCATCAGCAGCTCATCCGGCACATATGCGGGCAATTGGATAAGCTTTACCAATCGCAGCCTTGAGACGGAGGCTGCAAACCTCGGACCTGCACTTCCCACGGGTTATGCGGCGGAATATGTCGGCGGGGTTATTTACGGTTACGCGCTGACGGAAGGCGGGATGCAGCTTTATACCTGCACTCTTGACAATCTGTCTCCCGTTCCGCACGGCGTGCCCAACAATCGCAAGTATGTCATGGATATGGCATATAACTATGCGGACGGCACGATGTATGCGCTGAACGTGCATTCCAACCTTGTGGGCGTTCAAACGGTGAAACGTTTCCTGTGCAAAGTCGATATCGTTTCCGGCAAGCTTTACGATGAAAAGCTGATTGACTGCGGCGACGGCGTTGAAGCGGTTGCCCTTGCAATTTCCGCCGACGGTGCGGCATATGTAATGGATAATTTCGGACAGCTCCGCACGCTGAATCTTGAAACGGGCACAACAAACGCTATCGGCTGGTCGGGACTGAATACGAGTTCACATGTTCAGTCAATGGCATTTGACCACGACACGAACACGCTGTACTGGGCAAATGTTATGGACGATGAAACCGCGTTCTACCTTATTGACACCGTGACAGGTGCAGGCACATGCCTCGGCATGATCGGCGGCAACCCCACCGAAATTTCCGGTCTGTTCACCGTCAGCGAGAGCGTTTCCGCAGAACCTCCCGCACCCCGCGCGGTGACTGTTGCCTTTGTTGACGAAGTCACGGGCGAAACTCTCGGCACGGCAGAAAAACTGCAGTGCGAACAAATGACGGCCGAGGATTACCCCGAAGCTCCCGCGCATGAGGGCTTTGAATTCCGCCGTTGGAGCGTTGAAGCGGGTGATGAGGTCTATGAAGACACCGTTGTGAAAGCAAAATACACCCGCCTCCGCCATGAGGGCGATGCAGCTGTTATTCTGCGTGCAGCGGATGTGTGGGGCAACGGCGAGGGCTATCAGATGCTTCTTGACGCGGATCACAACACATATTATTACGATGGCTTTGCCGATCCCGATGATCTCGGCGAGACTCAGGTGATCCCCCCGTTCGGCGGCTTCACGGAATTCGGCGATGCCGATCCCGCAGACTACGAACTGTTCGAATACACCCTTCCGTTCGATGCGGACGGACGCTGCTCAACAGAAAATATCATTTGCGATGACATGATGAAAATCTATATCCCCGCAGGCGTTTACGATTGGTGCATCACGAACCCCACTCCCGGCGACCGCATTTGGATCGCAAGCAACGACGGCAGCTGCCGCGGCAGGGAGGACGATTTTGAGTTTGAAGCCGGCAAAACCTATGTATTCGATGTTAAATTCGAAAACAACGGCGACAGGGTCGATCTCACGGTTTACGATGATGAGCAGTACGTTGTAAGGTTTATTGACGGTGCAACCGGGGAAACCATCGGCACGCAGCTCGTTGCCGGCGGCTCCGCCGCGGAACTTCCCGAACTTCCCGTTCACGAGGGCTGGCTCTCCTTCGGTTGGAATGCTGATGTTTCATGCGTTACCGAAGATATGACCGTTACGGCACTGTTCGCATTGCCGGGCGACCTTGATATGTCGGGCACCGTTGATATTTCGGATGCGATCCTCATCCTGCGTCATGCAATGGGCGCGGGCGAGCTTACCGAAATGCAGCTTGTTCTCGCCGACATTGACAACAGCGGCGATGTTTCCGCAGCTGATGCACTGACGGTTCTGCGCAGAGCAATGGGCATTTGAATGAATTGAACCGGGGCATGTATCGTCCCCAAACAAAACAATAACAGGCATTAACACCGGCGGGCGGAACATTCATTCTCCCGTCGGTGTTTTTATAAGGCTTTGTCCGCCGCTTCCGAAAACATGCCGAAAACGCAACGGACACATGCCGAACGCCGCTTTCTTCAAAATCCGGCCGAAAAAATCCCGTTCGACAGTTGAAAGAAACCGCGCAGGGTATTATAATATGGTATGAGTATGCGGAGCGGTACGGAGTTTTTGCGAACTTCGGAGGATTTGCCTCTGCACCGCATCCGACACGAAAGGAGAAAACGGAAAATGAGGAGAAGTATGCTGTTTTTGCCCGGCAACACGCCGAACATGATCATAAACGGCGATGCGCTCGGTGCCGACAGTATCATTCTGGATCTGGAAGATGCAGTCTCGCCGGATGAAAAGGATTCCGCAAGGCTGCTCGTTCGCAGCGCAATGAAAAATATGGGCTTTGCGGGCTGTGAAATCACCGTCCGCATAAATTCAATAGATACCGATTACTGGAAGGACGATCTTGAGGCTGTGATTCCTCTTAAGCCCGACCTTATTATGCCCCCCAAGGCAAGCTGCGCGGAGGATATGCGCATTATTGATGAATACATTGCGGGAATCGAACGCCGCTGCGGCATGGAAGTCGGAACGGTAAAACTTATTCCGCTTATCGAAACGGCTCTCGGTGTTGAAAACGCATTCAATATTGCTTCGGCCTGCCCGCGCGTTGCGGCATTATTCCTCGGCGGCGAGGATCTGACGGCGGATCTGCGCTGCAAGCGCACAAAGCAGGGCAACGAGATAAACTATGCCCGCACGCGGCTCGTTTGCGCCGCCCGTGCGGCCGGGGTCGATGTTTATGACACTCCGTTCACAGACGTTAACGACGACGAGGGCATAGTGCGCGATGCGGAATATGCAAAAAGTCTCGGCTTCAGCGGTAAATCCGCGATTGCACCGCGCCATGTGCGCGTAATAAACGAAGTGTTCAGCCCGTCCGCAAAGGATATTGAGTACGCAAGGCTTGTGTTCGAGGCGATCCGCATCGGCAAGGAACAGGGCAAGGGCGCGGTTTCGCTGCGCGGCAAAATGATAGACAAGCCAATTGTTGAGCGCGCAAGGCAAACGCTTGAAATCGCAAAACAACTCGGGCTGGACGGAGGTGCCGAATAATGAAAACAAAGCTTACCGAATCGGTCAAACAGGCAATTGTCAACAGCGGACTCCGCAGCGGAATGACAATTTCGTTCCATCACCACCTGCGCAACGGCGACTATGTTTTGAACATGGTGCTTGAAGCGATTGCGGAACTCGGAATCGGCGATCTGACGGTGAACGCAAGCTCACTCTTTGATGCGCACCGTCCGCTTAAGGAACATATCAAAAACGGTGTTGTAACAACGCTCCAAACGGACTACATGTCCCGGGAACTCGGAAGATTTATTTCTGCCGGCGGAATGAAAAACCCCGTTCAATTCCGCACGCACGGCGGCAGACCCTGCGATATTGAAAACGGAAAAACTCCGATAGATGTTGCATTTATCGCCGCGCCTGCTTCGGACGCAATGGGCAATTGCACGGGCAAAATCGGCAAATCCGCCTGCGGCTCGCTGGGCTATGCAATTCCGGACGCAAAATGTGCAAAGCATGTTGTTGTTATCACCGACGAACTGCATCCCTATCCTCTCATCGAATGGTCGATCCCCGAAACGGATGTTGATCAGGTCGTTGCGGTGGAGTCCATCGGTGACCCGAACGGAATCGTTTCCGGAACAACAAAAATCACCCGCGATCCCGTCGGTTTGCTGATGGCAATGACGGCTGTGGACGTTATAAAAGCTTCCGGTCTGCTGAAGGAAGGCTTCTCGTTCCAGACGGGCGCGGGCGGAGCATCCCTTGCGGCGGCAAAATATCTTAAGGATGTTATGCTTGCCGAAAAAATACGCGGCAGCTTCGGCCTCGGCGGCATCACGGGATATATGGTGGATATGCTCAACGAAGGCTGCTTCGAATCCCTGCTGGATGTTCAGTGCTTCGATTTGAAGGCGGTTGAATCCATAAGGAGCAACCCGCGCCATCGTGAGATTTCCGCAACGCACTATGCTTCTCCCGGTGCAAGCAGCGCGGTGACGGACAGCCTGGATGTTGTTATTCTCGGCGCAACGCAGATAGACACGGATTTTAATATCAACGTGCATACGGATTCCGACGGCAGGATAATGGGCGGCTCGGGCGGACACAGCGATACGGCGGCGGGTGCAAAACTTGCAATGATAATCGCGCCGCTTTCCCGTGCAAGGCTTCCCATTGTGACGGACAGGGTGAACTGCATATCCACTCCGGGCAGCACGATAGACGTGCTTGTCACTCAAAAGGGCGTTGCCGTGAACCCGAAAAACACGGAACTGCATGACAGACTGCGTGAGGCAGGCATAAAACTTGTTGACATAAACGAGCTCAAAGCCCTGGCGGAACGCACGAGCGGCGTGCCGAAAAAGCCCGCTCTCGGCGACAGAATCGTTGCAAACGTCATCTATCGCGACGGAACGGTTATCGACACGATAAAGCAGGTCGCGGACTGAGCGAAACTGCGATCCGAAAACTGACTGAACAGTTGCGGGCGAGCGTTGCGGCAAAACAAAACAGCCGCGTTCGCCCGCACAAACGGGATACATAAATGCCGGTTAGAATCGTTCGAAGCACAAAGTGCGGAGATTCGAAGTCCGTGCGTTCCAAAAAATACAGCATAAGGAGATAAACCATGCGGGAAATTAACGCGCAGCTCATAACCGATAAGGTTGCGGAGCTTTGCATTGACGCCAATTGCAGCCTTCCCTGCGATATCAGAAAGCGCATCGAGGATGCAAGGGCAAACGAACCGTGGGCAACGGCTCAGGGCATACTCGATAAAATTATCGAAAACTATAATATTGCGGATGAAAACCGCGCACCCATCTGTCAGGATACGGGCGTTGCCTGTGTGTTTTTGAAGATCGGGCAGGATGTCCATATCAACGGCGACCTTACGGAGGCCGTCAACGAGGGTGTTCGCCGCGGCTATCGCGACGGATATCTGCGTAAATCTGTCGTCAAAGACCCGCTGCGCAGAGTCAACACGGGCGACAACACTCCCGCAATGCTCTATATCGAGCTTGTTCCGGGCGATAAAATCGAGCTCACCGTTGCACCGAAAGGCTTCGGCAGCGAGAACATGAGCCGTATTGCAATGCTCAAGCCCTCCGACGGCATTGAAGGCGTGAAGAATTTCATTCTTAAAACGGCGCTAAGTTGACAGGTTAAACATTATATTCCTAAAAAGGTTGTCAGTTCTGC
>ENA-OPYH01001251-OPYH01001251.1-human-gut-metagenome-genome-assembly--contig:-NODE-1251-length-14764-cov-4.320416_pt1 | contig 14764 bp, 20 predicted proteins | sample MGYA00241254_ERZ501488 | MGnify/ENA primary metagenome ERZ501488 (study PRJEB25962, sample SAMEA2042660) | human gut metagenome | biome: human gut; feature: human-associated habitat; material: faeces...
CGTTTCGGTGAGATGGAAGTATGGGCACTCGAAGCTTACGGTCTTCTACGAGGAAGAACCGGACTTTCTGCCCATGTATCTCAGCAAGCAGATCCGGGTCATCTATGACTGCACCGACATGATAACGGAATATCTCACCGACTATTACAACTCCTACAGCCAGGAGACATATGACATCATTCCGGTCACCACCTGTGACCTGTCTCCGGAAACGGAGGAACTGTTCCGCATGGACGACTATCCGGAACGTTTCTTCAAATGGGCGGAAAAATTCATCAACATCACAGTATAAACCAATCTGAAAGCATATGATAGACAGCAACGAACTGACCAGAAAAATCAAAACGCCGCTCAACCCCAAGGCGGCACTGATTGCTTATGCCTCGGAGAATGACAGGAACTTTTTCCTTGAAATCCGTGAAATTGACGACCGGGGAAACATGACGGAAGGAAGACCGATAACCCTGGAATTCATGAACACGCTCGTGAAGGGATACTCGGAAAGACACAGCACCACTCCATACGGGAAGATACCCGACAACTTGTTGTATTGCGACCCGCGCAAGGGCAGCGAGAGATACGTGTGGTACAACCCTCCGCACAAGAGGATGATGTTCTTCAGCCCCGCGCTCAAAATAGAAAACGCGGAATATTACTTGCCGGGAGTGATCTATGAGGCCGGAGAACACGGAATGAGAATCTATGCCTACAAGGAAAATGTTCCCGGACCGGATACCGTGCTGTATGCCGCGCCATTCTTCAACGTGACAGGTTCCAGCGTATGTCTGGGAAACGCCAGGATAGATCTGCCGAAGGACCTGACCTATGAGAAGCTGCTGCAGTACTGGGAAAGGAAATTCTGGCTGACGGAATTCTCCCACCTGGGAGGGAACGGGAACCCGACAAAATCAAACCTCGTGCTGGTGACAAAGGCGGCACGGGACAGGGACTTCAACCTCGACGAACTGAAGCAACTGAACAACATGAAACTTAAAGACATACTGAAATGAAAAGAGTACACTACATCGACAACTATCTCATAAACCCGCAGCATCCGGTAACGGTAAACCTTATCGGAGCGGGAGGAACAGGCTCGCAGGTGCTTACCTGCCTGGCCAGGCTTGACACGGCACTGAGGGGACTGAGACATCCCGGACTGTTCATAACTGTGTATGATTCCGACATCGTAACGGAGGCCAATATCGGGCGGCAGCTCTTCAGCCCCTCGGACATCGGCCTGAACAAGGCACAGTGTCTTGTCACACGCATGAACAACTTCTTCGGCAACGACTGGAAGGCGGTACCGGACATCTATCCGGCAGCTCTGAAGGACGCCAGACGGGACAATCTGGCCAACATAACGATTACCTGCACGGACAACATAAAGTCCCGTCTCGATCTGTGGAACATACTGAAAGCCGTGCCGGTATCGGAATACAGAAGCTACGAGACGCCCCTGTACTGGATGGACTTCGGGAATACACAGGACACGGGACAGGTCGTCCTCGGAACCGTACCGAAAAAAATCAGGCAGCCGGAATCCAAGCTGTACGAAACGGTGGAGTCACTGAAAGTGATTACCCGCTACGTGAAATACGCGAAAGTAAAGGAGAAAGACTCGGGACCGAGCTGCTCACTGGCGGAGGCCCTGGAAAAGCAGGACCTGTTCATCAACTCCACATTGGCACAGCTCGGCTGCAACATCCTGTGGAAAATGTTCCGCAACGGTATGATCGAGTATCACGGGCTGTACCTGAATCTCTCCACCATGAAGGTGAATCCTATCGGGGTGTGACAATATCATGCCCCGATTACATCTATTCAATCCTGTTTCCGCTATGGTCAATGTAGTACCAGTCATCACTTTCCCAATACCAGTGCTCGCCGCCGGAGCCTGCCACCTCTTTCCATTTCCCCGAATCGGTGACTTTCGCCTTGCCACCCTCGAATGGATAGCCGAAGGCAAAGCGGGGACGGATGACGGTCTTGCCTGTCTCGTCTGCGTAACCGATACGCCCTTTCCGGTCCACTATGCGGTACAGTCCTTCACTTACATAGTCGTCACCGTTATCATATTGAAACGCTGCATAATGTCTTGCACTGCCGCAACTGCACAGCAGCAATACGGCACTCAGATAAATGATAATCTTGTTCATGATACGGGTTGTTTTCATTTGATAATCTGTTTTTGTTAATGTCAAGGCAGCAGGAACTGCATGTTGAAACGGCAGAACAGCCTATATGCCGCATATCCGGCAAGCAGGGTGATACCTATAAAAATCCAAAATATTGTTCTGCGCCTCTCCTTCTCTGAATTTTCCATCCGGTCAAACTCCGCTTTCAACCTTTCATAGCGGCTTTCCTTATAAATCCGACCGTTTACCAGAAACAATATGACATATGGAACAAGGATATAGCCCAATATATCCTTTGACTTGTGGAGAATATACAGATGCCATGCAGTCGGACTGTCAAGGCAGTTGAGTATGACAGCAGTGAACAGCACGACATAGACATACTGTATAACAGTAACAGTCGCAAAGGTACGGTGCGGCAGGCCATGTTTGGTCGAATACCATGACCAATAGAAGATATTGTCCCAGAATGAGATTCGGGGAGGTTTGATGAAGGGCTTTTGCTTGTATGCTTCCTTCCTTTCCTGATTATATTTATGCCTTCTTTTCTCCATATTCCATTCAGTAATACCAAACATATGTATTTCAGAAACATTCCATTCATATAGGACAAAAGTAACGAAATCGATTGATTGTCATGCAATAATGTGGAAGAAATCAAGATAAATCTGTACTTAGAACCCCGTATCTTCAGTCCATTCCAGACTGTCCACTGGACAAAGTTCAACTTTCTTCATTTCATACCATACCGTCAGTAGTATCCTTATGCTGTCAGACGTATATCCCTTGACCCATGTGCATTCGGCAAACTTCCGTGTGCCGTCCTTGATTTCATCAATGGTGGCATGGTTCAACAACCTTGCACGGAACCCTCCGTCCATATCCCCCTTTGTTGCACGTACCTGCATCGCATAGACCGGTTGCCCGTATCGGGTCGTGCGTTCGTCTTGGTCGATCTGACGCTGCAAGGCTTCATTGGGTGCTTCCTGACGGGCTCCTATCTTGAAATGCAGTGAAAGATAATCCCTGTAACTTTGTGGTACTTCGACCTGCTCTTTCTCCGCAGGAACTGTATTCTCCGAGGCCGTGGGAAACGCCATGTTCACAACTACCACTATTGCTACGATAACCGCCCAATAGACCGCTAACGCCCGTTTCCAGTAACGGGGACGCTTACGAAGTTCCTGACGGACTTCCTTGCATGTCTTCTTATCGTCAAAAAATCCCAGAGGGATGGCGGACAGCAGCACCGCCAGACCCGCCAAACCGTAGAAGACAACCTTTTGCGGCACGTTTACCAGATGTACATACCCGTCTTGCCCCCTTGCTGCCAGGAATGTGCCGGCCAACAGGACATATTCCGGGATGATGCTCAGGCAATATACTCCGGCAGCTAACGCCTTGTGCTTCCTCTTATTGTTCCATTCCGTGAAATGCGCATAAGGAATTTTATGCAGCATCACCAACATGCGGAAAAATCGGCTGAATATGTTCTTTCCTTCTGTCATTTGAGTATTTCATTTATCCATTTCAGTGCGGTTACTAATAAAACCATTGCGGGAATACCCAGTAAATAGAGAGAGAAAAAGAACAGGTTACGTCGGAAAGGACTGAACTTACAGCCCGCATAATGCTGCATGACCGCTTTCCGCCGGGAAGGCGGGTATATTTTGCCGAACAAGCGGTCTGTCATGATGACAGAAACGGAAAACACGATTACAAGAATGACTCCAAACACCTCGTATGCCAAGTCATGAAAGAAAAGACCGGCTATGGCCAGAAGCGGTATGAATATAAAAAGCGTGATACAGGCCCACAGCATATCACTTCCTCTGGGCTGTTTGAAATTGACCTTGTGATAATTCTCCCATGTTATTTCTCCCAACCAGAACAGATAGTCGAAGAAATAATATCGCCGTCGGCATTCTTGCTCTTTATATTTCTGCTTTCTCATTTTTTATTATGGACAAAACACTAATGGTTTGCAGCTTGAGGGTGTTGCAAAACTAAATATTAAATTCAAAAAACTTATAAATTGAAACTTGGCAATAAATAATCAATGTAAAACAGCTTATGTCTATACATTATTTTCTGATTTTACTGCGATTTTTAATATGTGATGTTTCAATCTGTAACTTTTTAAAATACTCGTTTGAGTTTTGCAACACCCTCACAGGTGCTTGTTATCGCTACATTTGGCTAATGCAATTGGTTAATATACCGCTAATCTCCTTACAGTCGCCAACTAATTCCTCCAATTCGCTTTCATCCATAAAATCTGCCAATTCATATTCTTGTGGAGCATTTATAAATTTGTCCAGACCACTTAGAAGTAACATCGCATCATCTTTTGATGTAGAAATAGAAAATGAATTAGTATATTCACTATCAGGATCTAATTCTTTTATATCAATCTTCCCATTTTTTATACTTTCCAGTAAGATGGCCGACAAGTCTATTATCACATTAATAGCCATATCAAAATGCGGTTCATATGACTCATTTATCTTAAAATAAGCATCTCCTTCATTCACCGAATCTTCTTTTAATAAGGTATTCAAATGAATATCTGATAGTATTTTGCTTAGCTCCAAGCTACTTTGTTTCTGATTTCCGAAATAGTCCAGCAATAGAAAGGAGTCATCGCACCCTCCGACATAATTGCCCCACCATTTTTTAATGTAAAGTTCCATATTCAATATTTTTTAGTTTATAATTTATTTAGCGATAATGTTTAGCGACGTTCCGCTTTAAGCGGTAGTGCTGTTTGTTACTAACTTTTCACACATCGAATAGAGGTTTATTTGACTTCTGAACATTTGTTCCGGTTCGTCATATTCTTGTGCTTTATAATATTCAAGTAAAATCTCCGGGTATTTATTCAACAAATGATATTCTATCAAACAACTCGCAAAGTCGAGAATGTCATACGTTTTACAGCGTTGCTTATATTCATCCTCTGAAATTTCAAGTTCTTTCACTATATAATCTCGCTCTGATTCCTCTATGATAATTTCAACTTTATCTTTTTCCAGAAGTGTTTGTTTGCAGAAAAACTTAAAACAATCCGATGAAAGATGATTATATAAGTTATCTATAGACACTTCTTGAAAGTTGCACTTACAGAGCATAGTGTTACATTCGGAGATACAAGTTTCAAGGTAATCAATTCGTGCTTCTTCCCAAGAGTCATTTTCTTCATAAAAATGAAGCTGTGGCAACTCTTGTTGAATTGTTTGCCACAGTTTCTTCAACTCTTTACTTTGAAGTAGTCTTTCAATTTCCATTCGATTTACCATATTTCTTGTAAGTTAGTAATGTTCGGCAGCTAATCGCCATTTCTGGCGATTAAGGTGTGTATTATGAACTTACTTTCTTATTTCTTGTGATTTCTGATAATTTTGATAGCGAATGTTTAGAAGATCTTTCCATTCTTTACTTGGACAAGTATTTATTAACTGGATATATTTATCACCTTTCTCAAAAAGTATGATAGATTCTACCAACTTTAATAAATCCCAATGTAAATCATAAAAAGAGTGCTCAGGAAAAAGTTGTACCAATACTTCAGCTTCATCAAAAGATATGGGAAGTTGTATTTGCCCTAATAAGTCATCATAAGAACGTATAACTTCAATAATCTCATCTGTGTCATTGACGCTTTCATTAGGCATACGACCCAAATCTTTCAACTGTAAAATTTCAGTTCTCATATATTGTTTCTTTTGAGTGAATAATGGGATGCAACTAATCGCCATTTTAAGGCGATTGAGGTGCGTGTTATGTGCATTTATTTCCAAAAGTTGTCCTGCAAGTGCTTCTCCAAATATCGACTTACAACTCCCCAGCCTTCATTGTCAGGACTATTATACCCCCACATACTTTCAGTAGCATCTTCTAATTTTTCACATGCTTCTGAATATTTTGCTGTTATTTGTTTCCTTTCTTCTGAAGTATAGCCTTTTAGTTCTTCCATTGTTATGGTAAAATACTTACCTTCTCTGCTCCCACGCACGAAATTTACAACTTCACAAAGTTGGTCTTCGTCAAGAGAGAAGACATCTATATTGAGAGGGAAAATTTGTTCGATATTCTTTGTTGCATCTCCAATTTTGTCCAGTCCAATTTCATACATTGCATGGGATATGTAAGGCAACAATTCTGTATTTTCTTCAATAATCGCTTGCCACCCATCACCTTTATAGATACCTATAACATTAGCTACTATGTGAAATGCAAATACAGCGTCGGACACTTGATTTTTAATTTCACTTAATTCGCCTATCTCCCAAACCTTATCTGATAAGGTTACAATCGCATCTTCTGTATTGACATCCATTCCTTGCAGGACATCACTAATTTTTTCAGTTTTCATATTTACATCGTTTTTTAATTGCACATAATGTTTGGTGGCTAACCGACCTTTTGGGGAGGTTGAGCCGCTTGTTATAAGCGACTTTTCTCTTTTATGTATTCTTCTATGTCAGAGGAATTAGTTAAATCCACACATAGACTACAATTCCAATCAGCCAACAAAACGGGAGCGATTTTCCCTAATGAAATTAGGACTTTTCTCCACATATCCATAGTGATAGGCGCAACCTCTATATCCAGCCAAATAGCATTTACTACTCCTGATTCGTTTATCGACCAGAAAAAATTTTGTCCATATCCATTGCCTCTGCCAAAAGTGGCTTCTGATTCTTCCCTATAACTGGAGTAGCCTGTTTCAACCAAATCATAAGAAGGTAAAAAGTTCAAAGCCTCGTTTAATTGTTCTGGGCGCAGACCAAGTTCCTCTATACCGTGAGGAGTGTTCTCACGAATAAAAATATCAGTAAAGAGTCCGCTTTCTAATTGATGCTCTTGGGAGAAATCATCTATTTCATTCATTTGCTTTAAGCAAAAGTTTTTAGCGGCTAAAGGGAGTATCTCCGTTTGACAGTAGTCATCTTCGTGGAAAAATGCAATCCGTTTTTGTTTACCCATAATTTATTTCTTTTATCGCTTATAATGTTTGGCAACTTGCCGCCGTTAGGTGGCACAGGTGTTTGTTAGCAGTCATTCCCATTCAAAATATTCTCGTAATCTAAAAGAGGACTGTACGAGCCATCATCTTCCCGTAATTCAACACCATACATCACACCAACTTTATTAAGAGCTGGAATACAATAATCATTAAGAATATTCTCTATTCCTTCTTCTCTGTCTCTATCATTCATATTGTTTTCCAAGTCCGTTATGTCATGATAAGATTCTCCATGCTTCCCATTATTAGGAATTCTCCATCGAATAGGACATTTATATTCCTGCGGAAATAACATCAACGGGTCTGTCTTACGCAAGAAACAAGCTAAATTAATATAATACAGGCTGCTCCAATTTGAATGTTGTAGATTAAGCAACACTATACACTCACCTATGGTTTTGTACCATGAATTTCCCCTTCTACGAAAGCCGTTAGCTTTCATTATCGGATGAACTATTGATTTGAATTGCTCTTTATCCATACTACTATGATTTTTTTGACTGCTAATGTGTTGGTGAGAGACAGCGTTTAGCTGTTTTCTCGAACTTGTTAGTTGCTTACTTGGATTTTGAAAGGATCTCATCATGTATGGCTTTCCATCTTTCTTCTGATTCTTGTTGAGAAAGTAATTGGATAACATTCCCGTTTTCATCGCAAGTGAAAATACCTTTGAATAGGTCAGGCATATCATCATACTGCAAATTCAACTGTTGATTAAAATCCTTGAAACAAGTATAGCCATACTTCTCTAAAAGATATGGCATAAGGTAAGCAGAACGCAATATTTCATATTCTTGATAATTATATGGAGTTGTTTGGGGACGTTTCCGCAATAACTCTGTCATTTTTTTCATAAGAGGTTCTATTTCTTTTTCAGTAGCAAATACTGCATATCCTCTTATTGCTGTTAGGCGCATATCCAAATAGCGTTCTTTCCTAAAAACTGCCAAGAAGAACTCTTTAGAAGTTTTCTCAGGATGCCGTATTGCCAGTTCTTTTAGAAACGAATACCGTTTTGCAATATCTTTTATCTTTTTATAATCTTCAAAATTCATATTTTGTTTTTGTTTTATAAAGCAACTAATGTTTGGCAGCGTTCCGCTTTAAGCGGTAGTGCTGTTTGTTACTAACGTTTACACATCAAATAGAGATTCATTTTATTTTTGAACATCTGTTCCGGTTCTTCATATCCTTGCAATTTATAATATTCAAATAAAATATCTGGATGTTTAGTCAATAAATAATAATCTATTAAACGATTTGCAACTTCAAGAATGTCATATGTTTTACAGCGTTGCTTATATTCATCCTCTGACATTTCAAGTTCTTTTACTATATACTCTCGCTCTGATTCATCTATAACAATTTCAGTATTTTCAGTTTCCAATAAATCCTGTTTACAAAAAACTTCAAAACTATACGATGAAAGATAAGTATATAAATCTTTTATTGATATTTCTTGAAAGTTGCACTTAAAGAGTAAAGTATTACATTCGGAGATATAATTTTCCAGGTAATCAATTCGTGCTTCCTCCCAAGAGTCATTTTCTTCATAAAAATGAAGCTGTGGCAATTCTTGTTGAATTGTTTGCCACAGTTTCTTCATTTCCTTACTTTGAAGTAGCCGTTCAATTTCTATTCGATTTACCATATTTCTTGTAAGTTAGTAATGTTTGGTGGCTAACCGACCTTTCAGGGGAGGTTGAGCCGCTTGTTACCCACACTATTATTCTTTTTTACGAAAAATACGAATATCACTAATTCTTGCTCTTCCTCCATAACACACTAACTCTTCTACGCTTGGATTATCAAGAACAGCATATATGGATTCTTTTGTCATACTTTTTACATTCAACATCTTTACTTTCTTCAAGTTCTCAACATTGATAAGAGCAGAAATGTCTGTCAATCCATTTAAGCTATCAATCTTTACCTCTTCCAGTTGATACAAACTGGATAAATCCGGAAGTTTAGTGATATGTGGCAGCCAAACTAACTCAAGTTTTTCAAGTCCTGTTAGTTTATTTACAAATGAAATGTCATCTAATTTGGATACTCTAAAGATTTCCAAATAACGTATACTTCTAATATCACTTAATGTCGTCAAATCAATTTTTGCCCCATCACACCATAGAATCGATAATTCTTTAATAGGTATCTGTTTCAAAAAAGACAAATCTTTATTCTTGAAAGACCTTAATTCTAACTTTTCCAATTGGTTTAGGCTTGCGATAGCTTCAAGGTTTTTATCTAACTTCCCGAGAAAAAGGGATTGCATGTTTTTGAAATGCAAAAGCCACTGGCAATCAAATACCGGTTTTCCACTCTTTAGTTCCGCATTTATGCTCAAATGTTCTAACTGGCTTGGCAGCGTTTTAACGAAAGAGAAATCTCTTAAATCATAAATTTCAATTGTTAATGATTTAAGATTAGGCAAACTTGATAGAATGGACAAATCCGTGTTCTTAAACTCAAAATTCTCTATAACAAGTTTTTGTACATTTGGAAGATGACGAAGAAAATCCAAGTTCCAACCATTGAAACCGTTCACGCTTCCAAAAGTATTACCGGCACCTCCATATACTCGAAAAGAAATATCTGGACGAGAGATGAATATGCAATCCAATTTTTCGAGAGTTGCAGCAGATATATAATCACATATTTGTATGCGCTTTATGAGTTTTTCTCCAATTATTTGCTGAACTATAGATTCTGATACATCTTCAGCCATATAACCGTCATCAGGAAACCTCGGAAGATTTCCGTAACTTCTTGGTGTAAATATTTCGACTTGTACTCTGAACATATTTTATATTATGTGGGTAATGGTTCGGAAATAAGCACCGTTTAGGTGCTTCATTTCTTTGTTCAAGGCAGTTTTACCCACCATGCACTATTACATATTTATATAGAACTTCAATTTTTGACTGCTGTTTCCGGCAGAAAGGGGTGTGAAGTTCATTCCTGCACCCGGTTCGTTTTATTACAGCTCTTATCCGTATTTCATTCATTTTTTTGTTCTCCTTTCTTCTATTTTATGGAATTTTACTGTTTCTGTTCACGGCAGGGCATAGCTATCCCATATTGCTGTCATGCCGATTTTTCCCGGTGTATGTCGCAATGTTCCAATACAACCGTATATGTGATGCCGCCACTCGTTACCGTAGTGTGGCTGTAAACTCTCATCCGTCCGCAATGCTCGCAGAAATAAGGATTCTCGTATTCACTTTCTGCCTGTTGCACTCCGGCTTCCTCTATCTCGCTTTCATCCCGTCCGAAGTATTCTTCCGGCAGGTTGCCTTTGTTGGAGTAGAAGCCGTAATACCTCACGATGCGGAAATAGCGCAGGGGAACGTGTTGCAGCAGCCGGGGAAAGAACTCACGGTAATGCAGCGTCAGTTCCTTTTCCACCGGGTTTCTCCTGTCGGGTGAGTTCTTATAATCACGGTATCGGAATGAAATGTTCTCGCCGTCCATTGCCGTAATCTTGTACTCGCTCAAACATGCCCGCTTGGAATACCTGCCTACATACTGTATCACCTGCTCCGGCATCTGTATGGGCGGTTCCAGATGCACAATCCAGTCCTTTCTGTTCGCCACCCTTTTGATGAAGCCCATAAACTCCATGCGGTCGTGAAAGTCATGTTCCAGCCTGCCCGCATCGAACAGTCCTATCAGCGCATTCTCAAACTTGTAGCGGAACACCCTGCGGATAGAGGGGATATGCACGTAATCATGTTCGGGAACGGCTATTTTACCTTCGCTGTCGATGCCGCCCCACGACATAATCATGTGGGTGTGTACATGAAGCTGCTTTGTTTCCCCATAGGTGTGCAGCACGGCAATCACCCCGGTTTTCAATCCGAACTTGTGCATCATCCAGTCTTTCAGCGTGTCTGCCGAAGTCCGCATCAGAATGTTCAGTATTTCTTTCTTGTTGCGCTTCACCAAGTCAAGCAGGATATGCGGCAAGGTCATCACAACATGGCGGTGCGGCACTCGCAGCAACTTTTCTTTCATGCGTGCCGCCCATTTCAGCGTATCACGCCAGCCACATGACGGGCAAAAACGGTTCTTGCAGCTATGACTGATTTCCCGCACCTCCCCGCAATCGGGGCAGGCGTATGTGTCTATTCCCAAAGCGGCTGTACGGCACACACGGATAGCGTTCACCGCCTTGTACTGTTCGGGGGTGATGTACTCCGCAGGGTGCTGTGCGTACTCGTCCCACCAGTGGTTGAAAAAGTCCGCCAAGCGATATGTGCTTTCCCGGGAACTACACCTTCCTATGTAATCTATCAAATCAATCATTCACTACCGTTATTTTTTTACATTTGTTTATTTGTTTGCAAGTTGCTGTATATTAGTTGTTTTAATTTGCCTTGAATGGTTCGGAAATAAGCACCGTTTAGGTGCTTCATTTCTTTGTTCAAGGCAGTTTTACCCACCATGCACTATTACATATTTATATAGAACTTCAATTTTTGACTGCTGTTTCCGGCAGAAAGGGGTGTGAAGTTCATTCCTGCACCCGGTTCGTTTTATTACAGCTCTTATCCGTATTTCATTCATTTTTTTGTTCTCCTTTCTTCTATTTTATGGAATTTTACTGTTTCTGTTCACGGCAGGGCATAGCTATCCCATATTGCTGTCATGCCGATTTTTCCCGGTGTATGTCGCAATGTTCCAATACAACCGTATATGTGATGCCGCCACTCGTTACCGTAGTGTGGCTGTAAACTCTCATCCGTCCGCAATGCTCGCAGAAATAAGGATTCTCGTATTCACTTTCTGCCTGTTGCACTCCGGCTTCCTCTATCTCGCTTTCATCCCGTCCGAAGTATTCTTCCGGCAGGTTGCCTTTGTTGGAGTAGAAGCCGTAATACCTCACGATGCGGAAATAGCGCAGGGGAACGTGTTGCAGCAGCCGGGGAAAGAACTCACGGTAATGCAGCGTCAGTTCCTTTTCCACCGGGTTTCTCCTGTCGGGTGAGCGACGCGCTCGATGAAAACGATGTGGTGCTTATTGTTGACGACTTGGTTGCCACGGGTGGCACGGCGGTGGCGCAGGCCCACCTCATCGAGCAGTTCGGTGCAAAGCTTGCGGGCATGGGATTCCTCATGGAGCTCGATTTCCTGAACCCTCGCGAGGCCATTGCCAAGGCGACCGATGCCGAGGTCTTCGCGCTCGTGCATGTGGATTAATTTCGCTGCTGTTTCTTAATGCGGCGCCTGAGCACCGCGCTTTTTGTTCCGACGACCTGCAGCAAGCATGGAAACCCGTGGAGGTATTCTCGAAAGATCCCATAAAAGTGTCGCATGGGTTACTATTAACCCCGTACAACTTATGACGTTCGCAAAGGCGAAAACGGGGGAGAAATGTTCGATAAACGCTTGCTTGCTATGGTGCCGGGCGCCGCAAAATACATTCTTGCCAACGTGCTGTTCCAGTGGATAGCACTCGTGTGCAACATCGCGTTGTTCATCGTGATTGGTCTATTTTTGCAGGCCACGTTCGAGAGCGCGGCTGACGCTGCCATGGCGATTGGCGTGCTTGCTGCTGCCGCGTTGGCTATTGCGGTGCGCATGGCGTGCCAAACAGCGGCGCAGCGCATGGGGCAGCGCGCGGCCGCTAAGGCGAAATGCGCCATTCGCCAGCAGGTTTACGATAAGCTCGTCGCTCTTGGCCCTGCCTATAACGAAACCGTCGCAACGAGCGTTGCCGTGCAAGTGAGCGTCGAGGGCACCGAGCAGCTCGAGAGCTATTTCGGCCAGTATGTGCCCCAGCTGTTCTACGCCCTGATCGCGCCCATTACGCTGTTCGTGGCGCTCGCGCCGCTGTCTCTTCCTGCCGCCGTGGCACTGCTCGTGTGCGTGCCGTTTATTCCAGCGTCTATTGTGGCCGTGCAAAAAATCGCCCGCCGTACCATGCGCAATTATTGGGGCAGCTACTCCGATTTGGGCAGTATGTTTCTCGAGGCCATCCAGGGCCTTACCACATTGAAGATCTATTCGGCCGATGCCCAAAAGCATAAGGAGATGAACGAAGCTGCGGAGGGCTTCCGCAAAGCGACGATGCGCCTGCTTTCAATGCAGCTGCGCTGATTGCAGCAGCTTTGCGCATTTTTTCGAGTTCGGCAGCATTTTTAATCTGAATCATGGAACGCTTACGCCTCCAACTGCTTCAGGATGTAGGCGTTGGTTGCTTCAATCGAGCCCTGGTCCGGAATATCAACCAGCTTGCCGCGCTTACGGTAAAAATCTACCAGCGGCTCGGTTTGCTGATGATACGTTACCAAACGGTCACGCACGGTTTCAGGGCGGTCATCCTTGCGGATCACCAGCTCGCCGCCGCAGCGGTCGCACACGCCTTCCACCTTGCTGGGTTTATTCTTGATGTGGTAGCTGGCACCGCACTTGGCGCACACACGGCGGCCTGCCATGCGTGCTTCGATCGTGGAATCCTCAACCAGCAGGTTGACGACCTTATCGATCTCGATACCAAGCTGCTCAAGCGCTTCGGCCTGAGCGATGGTGCGCGGCACACCATCCAGAATAAAACCGTTCGCACAGTCGGAAGCGGTCAGGCGCTCCTTGATGATGCCAAGGATGACTTCATCAGGAACGAGCGCACCCGCGTCCATAAAACTCTTTGCTTTCAGCCCCATCGGGGTACCGTCCTTAACGGCGGCACGCAGGATGTTGCCGGTGGAAATGGTGGGGATGTTCAGCTTATCGGACAGGATCTCGGCATTGGTGCCTTTGCCGGCGCCAGGGGCGCCCAACAGGATCAGTTTCATAGGTGTTCCCCTTTCCATTCAAGCTCCACCAGTGACCAGTCGCCTCTGGCAGAGCTGGTCAATTACTCCAAAAAGCCTTTGTGATGGCGCGCCGTCATGTAGCCTTCCAGAGAACGGGCCGTATCCAGTGCCACGCCGACGATAATGAGCAGGCTAGTACCACCCAGCTGGATGGAAACGCCGGTCAGATCGCCGATGATCATCGGCACAGCCGCAACGATTGCCAGGAACACAGCGCCGATCAAAGTGATCTTGCTCAGGGTCTTGGTGATAAAATCGCTGGTCGGCTTGCCCGGACGAATGCCGGGGATGGTGCCGTTGTTCTTGCGCAACTGGTTGCTGATGTCTACCGGATTGTACTGGATTGCAACATAGAAGTAGTTGAAAGCCACAATCAGCAGAACATAAACAACGAGATATAGAACACTGTTGTAGTTAAAAACGCGGAAGAATGCTGTCCAGTACGGATGCTTGGTAGCGTCCAGATTCAGGAAGCTGCCAATCATATTGGGCAGACCGCACAGGGTAGAAGCGAAGATGATAGGCATAACGCCGCTCATGTTCACTTTGATGGGAATATAGCTGGCCTGACCGCCGTACATTTTGCGGCCAACCACGCGCTTTGCGTACTGCACCGGAATGCGGCGCTCAGCGTTGGTCAGGATCACTACAAAGATCACAGCAACAAGGGCCAGAATGACCATGGCGGGGATCATAATGTAGTAACCGGAAGCACCAGCCTGTGCACGGGTGAGCATATCCTGGAAGGAAGAGCCCACGCGGGACCAGTCAGCCACGAT